>SWBY01004675.1_pt1 | contig 15566 bp, 14 predicted proteins | sample 4693071 | NCBI WGS metagenome assembly SWBY01 (sample SAMN10267273, study PRJNA491770) | bioreactor metagenome | isolation source: DHS bioreactor inoculated with marine methane seep sediment | place: Japan: Omine Ridge, Nankai Trough | collected 2006-05-06 | reverse complement strand
AGTCTATCTTGCCAACCCTCGCGGATTCTGTGCCGGGGTGGTGAGGGCTATTGCCACAGTCCATTTGGCGTTGGAGAAGTTTGGGGCTCCTGTCTATGTTTTGCACGAAATCGTCCATAATAAGCATGTTGTACAAGAACTGGAAGATCAAGGTGTAATTTTTGTCCGGAAATTGGAAGAAGTTCCCAGAGGTGAGATCTGCATTTTCAGCGCCCATGGAGTTTCAAGTGCTCTGGAAATAGAGGCTCAGAGATTTGGTCTCAAAACCATCGATGCTACCTGTCCCTTGGTTTCAAGTGTCCATAGAATGGTTTGTAAATATCATGATGAAGGCTATGAGGTGTTGATTATAGGACATCATGGACATCCCGAGGTGGAAGGGACAGCAGGCAGGGTTAGTAGCCGGGTGCAGGTCGTTGCCACTGAAAAGGAAGCGCATAATATCCAGGTGGAGAATCCCGCTAAAGTAGCCTTTGTAACCCAGACCACTTTGGGGCAGGATGACATAGCTGGAATCAGAGACATATTAGAGAGTCGATTTCCAGACATAAGAGGGCCAGGATCCAATGTGTGTTATGCTACCCAGAACCGCCAGAACGCGGTGAAAAAGCTTGCCGAAAATGCAGATCTTCTCTTTGTGGTTGGCTCAAAGAACAGCTCGAATTCGAACCGTCTGAGAGAAGTTGGACAGCGAAATGCAATGGATGGTTATCTTATTGATGATGTAGGAGATATTAAGTTGGAGTGGTTTCAGGGGAAAAAGAAAATTGGTATAACCGCTGGCGCTTCAGCTCCTGAACGATTAGTTGAGGGTGTTGTCTCCTGGCTGGAAGAGCAGGGAATAAAAGAATTTCACAAACAGGAAGGGAAAAAAGAGACCGTATTTTTTGAACCTGCAAAACTTGAATAGTTGAAGTTGGATATTTTCCTGGAATCGAGAGAACGAATATATTTGGCTTGGAAAAGCCCCCTCCTTCTCTTGGCAAGAGTTGGAGGGGGTAGCAATTTAACAGTTGATACCTATACGGCTTAAACTTTCTCCGGATCAAAGTATTTAAATTTCTGTTCTTTAAGAATATTATCAACAGAGAGCATATTTCCTTTCATATAGAAAATATTAGGTTTTGTGTCATCAGCCGGCCGTAAGACCCAGACCTGTTCTTCAAGCTGATGAACCAGTTTGTAAACGATGTTTTCAGGATCTGTGAGGTTACCGAAGGTTCTGGCGCCTGTCGGGCAGGCCGCTGAACAACCGGTCAGTTTCTCGCCTTTAGATAATCTTTCTTCCCAGCAGAAATCGCATTTATCAACTGCGCGTCTTTCAGGACTGAAATACCTGGCATCATAAGGGCAGGCGAGCATGCAGGTTTTGCAACCGATACATTTTTTGCTTTCCATACGGACAATACCTGTAATCCGATCCTTGTAAGTTGCTTTTGTAGGGCAGGCTCTGACACATGGCGCGTCATTACAGTGATTGCAGAGTACCGGTATAAATTCAACCTGTTTATCCAGTTTTCCTTTATATCTTTTTGTTAAGATACGGGTTCTGTAGCCATAATCCGGTACATGATTTGTGCTGTTACATGCCTCAACACATTTCTCACAATCAATACAGAGTGATTGGCGAATAATCATACTATAATGTGGATTGTACGGGTATTTTTTAACAAATGTAGTGCCACCTGATGCCTGGGCAGTACCGACAACAGAGGCCAGAGAGAGAATTTTTCCACTTGCATAAACACCAGTCACTGCAAGGCCGAGTTTGAGGAATTTTCTTCTTTCCAGAGTGCTAACTGACTTAGTACCCTCATTTTTCAGTCTATCCAAATTTATTTTAGGAAATTTCATCTAATAATATCCTTTTAACTAATCGTTCTTAAATCTCTTTTGCAGGTCAATAAGCAGGCAAAAGAGAATACCAGCAATTTAATTACCAGATTCTGTGATGACGTTTCATAGCGTCTTCTTCCGTCTCACCCTCTTCCATGAAGTGGATGGCTCCGCAACCAGGACAGATATAGCCGCCTTCAGGCACGATTTCATGTTTTTCAAGTTGATGCCCATTGAGCATTTTTTCACCGGCGAAGTAGGCAAAAGCGATAATGGCAGCACCTAAGAGTGAGGCCATTATCTCATGAAAAGACGGGGTATATGTGAGCAGTTCTGCCTCTTCAACGACCCCCATGGAATGGTAGACCGACTCTATCTGGCCGGGGATAACAATATCATAGCGCATGAAGAAGATTCCTATCATCATGAGACCGGTTGCGCTGAGGATCATGTTGAAATTGTTTCCTCTTGAGCGGATTAACAGATACAGTGGAAGCACCATTCCAAGAAAAATTTCGAAAATCCAGAAGTTAGTCGCATAATCACCGGTTAAGAAGGACATGATGACCAGATGTTTGCCTTCAGAGACCATTCCGGTGATAATTTTCCAGATAGTAAAAAAGATAATTACAGAGATAAGGAATATTGTGATTTGGGTAACGGATTTTAAAGCGCGCTCCATTCGCTGATTCATGATTTCAGGGTTGATTTTCCAACCAAGAGTGGTGAAGAAGAGGATGGCGCAGCCACCTGACATTGCGGCAGAGAAAATGAAATAAATGGGCAGGTAAGGACCATACCAGAATGGACGTCCGTGCAACATTCCAAATACAGCACCAAGGTTACTATGGGCAGCAATACCCACAACCAAGCCAAAGAATCCCATCAGTCGGGAGAGACTATGGTTCTGTTCAAGCAGGAAGTAATATTCAATAATCATGAAAACCAGGTACATACCGTAGAGTGTTCCCATCCACCACATGTTTGAAAGAAAGTTGGGTGATAATACGTTCCAGATTGCCATTCTAAAAGGGTTTTCAATGTCAAAGAAAATGATGGCAAAACCACCGAACATGAAAACGATAGACATAAAAACTGCCCGTTTAGCAATAGGCATAAAGGCTTCACCGCCAAAGACATGGCCGACTGATGAAACTATGCAGAGCCCTGTTGAGGTAACAACACAAAAAACATAGGCAGAAATAAGTAATCCCCAAGAAATTTGGCGAGTTACACCGTAGACATGATGATAGCCTACGAAAAGCCCATGGAGGCCGACAGCTGCGCCGGCAAGAGCAAGAAGGGCAAAGAAGCCCAATATGATTTTGTAGCCGGGGCTTGCGTTTTTCAAGGCCTCCACACCATGAAATCCCCATCTCTTTGAAATATCAACCATCCTACCAGCCATCTTCTCTCCCCTTAAAATTATTTAGTGCCTTACTCCAAAAAAGCTATCATAAAAAACAGGTAAGCGTAGACTCCGAGAAACCATAAGATGGTTTTGAAAGCCGTAACTTAGAGTTATCACCAAGGCACTTATCCAGCGATACTAAAAAGTTTTCCGACTTGTCGGCTTAGAAAATTATAAAAGACCACCTATTGGTGTTTAAGCAATTGTTTCAAGGTGGCCTTGAGTTAAATGCAGACGGATGCCGTTAGTGTTTACTCTTTCCATGGGCGTCTTTTTTGGTATCTCCGCCAGTCATTTTATCATATCCTTTCACACCAATATGGCAGACAGTACATCTGGTAAGATAGCCAAAGGCTTGTGAAGAGTCATGACAGGTACCGCAATATTTGTTGTGGAGATCCACAAGGTATTTTCGTTTCTCAGCAGGATCTTCAGGAAGGGTATGTTTCTGGCCCTCAACCGAGCCTTTTTTCATGACAAAGACTTCCTTATGGCATGATTCGCAGGAAAGCTGTTCCTTTTTTACGTGAATATTATGATCAAAGACCACGGATTTTACGGGATAAGTAAAAACAATTTTATCTGTTGGTGGGAAATGACAGGACTCACATTGAGTTGAAGAGTCAAAGGCATCATCACCATTATGACAGGAGCCACAATATTTTCCTTCCTTGAAAGAAGCCATTGTGAAGTCCTTATTCATTGTGGCCGTACCTTTTTTCATAGAAAATGCTTGATTGTGACAGTCATTACATTCAAGTTCAAAATCTTCAATATGAGCCGTGTGGCTAAAGGAAGATTTGGTGGGTTCAGCCCAGATCATGGGTTCCTCAGATACTATATGACAGGCTAAACAATTGGTATCTGTGGCAAAGGCAGTATCACCATCATGACAGGCACCACAAAACTGCCCCTCGGCCATGGCTTTCATTGTGAATTTATGTCCTTTTACAGCAGTTCCACGCTGCATGGCGAATAGTTCTTCGTGGCAGGAGGAGCATTCCAACTCTGCCTCCATTGTATGGGTTTTATGTTCAAAACTGGCTTTGATCGGTTTGTTCCATTGAATAGTGTTTTTAGGGCCATACAATTTAACGTCATACTCTTCTTCAGCCAGGCAATTACCCGCAAAAAGGAGAGAAGCCGTCAGTATCATGAAACTTGCTGTGAATACCAATTTTTTTATCACTTTAGTGCTCCTGAGAATTTTAGTCAGAGTGAAAGGATTGAGAATATAGGTTTTTACGAGTCTGTCTATGTTAACCTCTTCAACGCCTAGAATTTTCAATGAATTCCAGGTATTTTAGAATTAAAAATCTTAGTTAAATAATTAAATAGGGACAAGTATCTTATAACAATTACCATTGTTGGCATTCAATTCTACCTAATTGACGGGATGCTATAATTGTATAAGAAGAAATTGTCAAGAAAAAGTTAAAACAAGAGTGTAAATTAATAAAAAAAGAAACAGATGCACAAAATAAAAAAGTGACATTATGAATCATAAAGAATGTTTGAAATAAAGGCAATATTTTATAGAGTTATGAGGGTAAGGTCATTTTTTAAAATTTTTGCATTGGGTATTTACACAAAACACTAGTTCAAATTTCCTTAATAAGTTGTGCAATACGTTCTGAGGCATCGATGATATTATGAAGAATTTTCATCTCCTCCTCGCCAACCTCAATTTCCTGATATGAATCAGCCAGCAATTGTGCGTAATTAATTATACCGTTAGATAAATTGGTACTCTCGTTGATGATGCCGGCAAGTTGTTCATCATGATGCCGCATAGATTCCCCTGTCTCGGGATTTTTACTTCCGTTTTTCAATAATTGATTTATAGATTCTGTAAAAATTGTCACCTCTGTACAGGCATCATTATCATAATGGAATCCATTGGTCAGAATATCAGGGTCTTTTGTTTGTTCAGAAAGGCGAAGTAGTGGAAGCATTGTCTTTTTGTAGAGAAAGATCAGAGAAAAAGTGATCAGGCAAATGACAGTGCCCAGAGCGCCAATCATAACTGTTTGAAACTGGATGACTTTGGCCCTCATCTGACTGACGATAATTCTGTCAAACTGCATCAGGTAATCTGCCAATTGGCGCATTTTTTTCTGCAGATTGAGACTGTGTGCAGTTTTGTCATTGGCAGAAAGTATCTCTTTAGATGAAATAGTAAGCCCGGCAAGATCCATCTGTTTTGCCATATCAAGTCTGTATTCTCCTGGGATAAGGGTGTTTTCCTGGAGTCTTGCAAGTGAAGAATTCAAGCTCTTGAGCTGGTCTGCTGAATCTGTAATTTTATTCCAGTTTTTTTGGATGAGAGAGCTTGTAATCTGCTCGCGAATAGTTGAGAACTGAAAAATTATTTCCTCACTCTGGCTAATAATTTGATTATATCTTTCGGTAAGTTGATATTGTCGAAAAGCAAGGACTATGACGAAAAGGAGTAAAACTGCAATACCAATAATTGCAGGGTAGCTGATTTTTTTTAAAGAACGCATGGATTATTGTCTTAGTTTTGAGTGAATACAGCTATCTGCTGCGGGACAATTTCGACATTGATTTGTGGCCTGAATTCCAGCCTCGATTTTATCGGTATTTGGACAGTCTATAATAATATCGAACTCTTCATCGTCAATGGTCTCTATTTCCAGAAGTATCTCGGCGAGCTGTTTGAGCAGATAATATTTTTCTTTCAGAATAGTAACAGCTTCTTTGCTGCACATTTCAAGTAAATTCTTGATTTCTCTGTCAATAATCTCTGAGGTTTTATCACTCATTGCAAGCCGTTGTGCTGGACTGCCTAGGAAACCTGAATCGTCAACTACCAAGGCCTGTGGGCCTATGATATCGCTCATTCCCCATTTGCAAATCATATTGCTTGCAATTTCAGTAGCCTGAATGATATCTCCCTGTGCTCCGGTGGTTTTCTGTTGAAAAGCTAGTTCTTCTGCAGCTCTTCCAGCCATAAGTATAGTGATTCTGCTCTTCAGGTAATCATAGCTGTAGCTGCTTCGATCCGATACGGATAATTGTTGGGTCTGACCCAGGGCACGACCCCGTGGAATAATAGTTATTTTGTGAATAGGGTCTGCTTCAGGTAATGTTTTAGCAACTATTGCATGTCCTGCCTCATGAAAGGCGAGAACCTTACGATCTTTTTCGGATATTATCATACCCTTACGTTCAACACCCATAAGTATACGATCCCGGGCATGTTCAAAGTCCACATGTCTGACCGTGTCTTTTCCGTCTCTGGCTGCCATTAGAGCGGCTTCATTAACGAGGTTGGCAAGTTCAGCACCGGTGAACCCAGGGACCATGTGGGCGATTTTGTCAAGATCCAATCCGGGTGAAAGGGCAACTTTCCTTCCGTGAACCTGGAGAATCTTTTTTCTTCCCTTGATATCAGGAGGAAGAATATTGACTTGTCGATCAAAACGACCAGGGCGACTTAAAGCAGGATCCAGTATGTCTGGTCTGTTTGTAGCAGCTAGAACGATGATTGTATCAGAAGTGCTGAAACCGTCCATTTCAACAAGTAGAGCATTTAATGTCTGGCTTCTTTCATCCTGACCACTGGCGGTGGCACCGCTTGCACGACTCCCACCGACAGCATCAATTTCATCAATGAAAATAATGCAGGGTGAGTTAGTTTTTGCCTCCTTGAAAATATCTCTGACCCTGGAAGCACCGACACCTACAAACATTTCTACAAAATCAGAACCACTAAAACTGTAAAACGGGACATGGGCTTCACCGGCTATAGCTCTAGCCAGTAAGGTCTTACCGGTTCCCGGCGGACCTTGGAGGAGTATTCCCTTAGGGCTAACTGCTCCGATTTTACTAAATTGATGAGGGTTTTTTAAGAAATTGACGATTTCTTGTAACTCTTCCAGAGCTTCAGGTATACCTGCAACATCTTCAAAGGTAACAATTTTGTGGCCACTATCAGGGAGAATGAGTTTGGCGGAGGCAAACTTGTTTTCTTCCTCTTCAAGTCTTTTTTTCTTACTTAAGGAAATAATGACCGTTAACAGCAGTAGGATTATATAAATCAGGGCAATGGCCTGAAAAACAAGTTCAGAACGATCTTTTTTAAAATTAATTTGAATATTTCTTTCTTGAAGTTCAGAAATAAGTTTTTCAGCATTGGGAACAGTGGAGGCATACTTGTCTCCCGCCTTATGTTGGGCAATGACCTTGTTTCCGGTAAAAGTCATTGATTCCAGTTCATGGTTGTTCAGGCAATAGCGGAATTCGCTGTAGGTAACGGTCCGCATTTTATGTTCAAGCTTCCATAGCCCATAGCCTCCACCAAGAAGGGCAGTGAAGAGAAAAAAGATAAAAAGATTTCGAATCAGAATTGCCATGTGACTTCCTTGAAGATTACCCGATGAATTTCATGGACATATTGAATATATGTAAAAGTTCACCAGCACCTCATCTTCGCCCATTTAGGACTTCTCGAATAACACAAGTATGCTTAAAGTCCTGAATGAACAAGCGGAGTCTCATTATATTCGCTTACCTGAGGCACTGGTAAACTTTTACATTCCAGGTTTATCTCTTATTTTGTAACACTTGGTGAACTGTTACGAATATCTTAAGGCCACCTTGAAAAATTGACTTCTCGCCCAAACTCTGGGTTATACAAAAAATTTTGCACTTGAAAATAATAAACTTTGTCAGTCAAGTACTTCGTCCTCAGAATATCAACTATATGCTGAGGTAAAATTTTTCGTATGCCTCGGAGTCAACGCTTAATAGATTTTGAACGAAAATTCTATTTTTTCAAGGTATCCTTATGGTAGAAAATATGATTTTCAGAAAACAATCATTTTACATCATATTGGTTTAAACATAATTGAAAGAAAAAGCCAGAGAGATCAGGGCTCTCTGGCTGCAAAAACAAAATAATTAAGTAACTGTTCAGAGTTTAGGGAAATATGTTGCGCTACCTGAATAGTTACATAATTAATAAATTAAAAAAGGCCATTGAGGAAAACTCAGTGGCCTTTTTGAGAAGCAGTTATTTCAGGAGAGTTTTTTTACATACCGGTTATGGCTTGAAAAAGATTTTTGACCATCTCGATTGGTCCGCCCTCACTAAGGAAGGAGCTTGAAAGGCAAATAAGTCCCCAGACTCCTACCACGGCAGCAAAAGCAGCTGTGGTATACATGCCAACTTTATAAAGCTCACTGTCGGTATGGGTAATCTCATGTATGGTGCTGGTGGTTTTGGTTTCTTCTTTTGCAATTGCTCTGTTTTCCATTGGAAATACCTCTTATATTATGAGTGATGAATTTTGCTTGGTGTTAACCTATTATTGCTTTAAATAAATTGCTTACGAGCTCAAAAGGACCTCCACTACTGATAGTCCCAGCGAAAAGACAGGCAGTGGCCCAGCAACCGATGATCCCAGCAGTAATAGTAATGGCTGTAACACCGACTTTAGAAATTTCGGTAATGGCGTTAGTTTGTTCTTTTGCTTGGTTACTGGTTTCTTCCATTGAATGTGAAGTATTCATGCTGTGAGCTCCTGAGCTTTAGGCCATCTTGAAAATTTCAAATTTTCCAAGGTACCCTTTAGTTTTTTTGAGTGTTAGCCTATGACGGCTGAAACAAAATGTGAAACCAGACTGACTGGTCCACCGCTGCTAATCATAGCTGAAGATAGACAAGCAACAGCCCAACAGCCGATGATTGCAGAGGAAATTCCAATTGCGCCAACTGCTACTTTATTCAGTTCGACGCCGACATTTTCTCTGGCGATGCTTCTGTCTTTACTGGTCGCTGTTGTTTGGCTCATTGCTTTCTCCCTTATGCTTGATAAAAGATTTTTTAAGGTTTTGTTGTTATCTTTGACCTTTACTATGCACGAGGCATGCCAATTATATTTAAAAGTCCAGCTTTGAAGGTGATATAACCTTAACTAGCTGATTCAAAATGTATTTATTTTTATATTCGGCTGTTAATTGAAATTTTAGAGAGAACGCGGAAGGCTGAAAAATGTTGCAAATATGCTGCATTTTGAAATATACTGTTGCGTATGTGGTGCGTGCGACAGTTTTGCAACAAGGTGGGGTTATTTGAGTGCGGTTTTGGCAATATCGCTTGCGATACCAAATCTTTGCATCTTGCGATAGAGAGTGGAGCGATCAATGTTGAGCATACGGGCTGCTTTTGATTTATTACCACGAGCCCGTTTAAGAATTTCTATAATCTCATCTTCTTCACTAATATAAGGGGGGAGCGTTGTGACACTTGTCAGACGAGTTCTATTGTCTCTTTGTTCGTGAATTTGAACGGCAGGATTTTGGATTTCATCAGGGAAATGATCTAAATAAATGGTAGATCCTTCACATAACACACAAGCTCTTTCAATGACATGGCGTAATTCACGAACATTGCCCGGCCAGGAATATCGGGCAAGAGCTTCCATTGCCTGATCTGATATTCCGTGGATGTTTCGTTTGAGTTTTTTACGAAACATCGAGAGAAAATGGTGGACAAGAATGGGAATGCCGCCTTTTCTGGCTCTCAATGGAGGTAATTGTATCTCAACAACCTTTAAGCGATAGTAAAGATCTTCACGAAAACTGCCGTCTTTTACTTTTTCCGTGAAATTAGCGTTGGTTGCCGCAACAATTCTGACATTTACCTCAACAGCTGTATCTTGTCCAACAGGAGTAAATGTTTGTTCCTGCAGAAATCGAAGTAAACGTAACTGCATGCGAGGGGAAATATCTCCAATTTCATCAAGAAAAAGTGTTCCGGTATCAGCCTGAATAAGTTTGCCGGGACGGTCTCGGTCCGCACCGGTGAAAGCTCCTTTCCTGTGGCCAAAGAGCTCACTTTCCAATAAGTCTTCAGGCATTGCCGCGCAGTCTACCTTAACAAGAGGCATGTCACGTCTACCGCTTTCTTCATGTAATGCTTCAGCTGCCAGTTCCTTGCCTGTACCGGATTCACCAGTTACAAGCACTGCGGTATCAACTTTTCCTACATTTTCAATCATATTATAAACATTCTGCATTACCTGGCTGGAACCAACATAACCATGGAATTGATTTCTATTGTTAGCGCCAGTATCATGGCTGGGTAGGGTAATATCTCTTGCAACAATGACGACACCACTAAATTCATCGAGTCCATCTTCAAGTGGTGCCGCATTGAGACTTATAATTCGTATATTACCATCACGTTTTATACATTCAACCTGATGCTCTCTTACTTCTTGTTTACTTGATAACACCCGCCTGGCATCTTGCAGACAGGCTTTACCCATTTCGCTTTTATAGGATTCAAGGTTATTATGCTCTATGGTTTCAAAATATTGCAGCCATTGTTTAGCAGTATCATTTAGCTGAACAATATTCATACTATTATCTATGGTAATAATCGCGTCTCTTACTGAGCTGAAAATTGCCTCCAGATAACGCTTATATTTTTCATTTTCCAGCAATAATTGCTTTTTTTCATTTTTAAGGCGCCAGTGTTTTAAGGCCTGTCTGACAAATTTCAGCAGTGTTTCTTTGTTTACAGGTTTTGAGATATAATCAAATGCGCCATATCTAACAGCTTCAGCTGCGCTATCGAGATTAGGGAATCCTGTTACCATGACCACTGGACAATCAATGCCTGCCTCTCTGATTTTGCAAAGGAGGTCAGTTCCTCTTTCTCCTTCAAGGACAATATCACTAATTATAAGATCAAATTGATTTTCTTTGAGGGCGATCAGGGCTTCGTCTAAAGTGGAGGCTGTTATTATTGGCCCGTATCCTTCACGAGTCAGGAACATCTCGAATGTCAGGCGAATACTAGCCTCATCGTCAACAATTAGAATACGTGTGTCTGTTGGTTTGCTAGTTGGGCTAGGGGACATATTATGCACCTGATGATGGTATTTCAATTATCATTTCAGTATATTGATTCATTATTGAGTCGACCTTGATGATTCCGCCATGATCTCGAATAATGCCATAACTGATACTGAGTCCAAGCCCTGTCCCCTTTCCAGATGGTTTTGTTGTGAAAAACGGCTCAAATAATCTGTTCAGAAGACCCTGGGGAATACCGGTGCCAAAATCTTTAATTGAGATTATTGATAAGGTCTTGCCACCTTCCTGGATAAATGGGTAACAACTTATTTGAAGTTTTTTGTCGGGTGATGATTTGGGATATCGTTCATTTAAGGCAAAACGGGAATTACTTAACAAATTCAGTATTACTTGTTGTAGCTGCCTGAAATTACCAGAAATTTGACAAGATTCCATGGAGTAGTCAGTGCTGATCGAGATACCGTCTTTTTTAAACTGGTGCTCGATTAGAGAAAGGCTGTCTTGTATAACCTGGACTAATTCCAGGGGTTCACTGCTATTTTCACTTTCTCGGGCAAACGAGAGCAGATTCTTTATGATTGTAGCAACCCGCTCTCCTTCATCAACAATCTTTCCTAAAAGTTCTGCCTGTAAAGAATCTTTTTTGCTGTCATCAAGAAGCAACTGAGCAAAATTGATAATACCGGTAATTGGGTTATTTACTTCGTGGGCGACACCGGCTGCCAGCTCGCCAATGGCAGCCATTTGAGCTGTTCGTATTGAATCTGCCTTTCCAATTTCATGGCTGGTTAACTCCCTTGCAACAAGGAGAGTTTTTCGTACGGTACCGTCTTTATCTTTAACTGGAGAAATTGTAAGCAGGTATTCACCTGAGAGGCCGGGGAGTCTGGTTTCCTCAACACGGGGAAGACAGGTAAGAAGAAGCTTCTCTAACGGGCATTGAATATGGGGTGAACTACCGCCATGGATAATTTTACAGATACCCTTGCCAATGATTTCGGAGCTCTTCTTTTTTGCGGCATCAAGAGCAGCCTTGTTGGCATCGATAATGATTCCATTAGGGGTAACAACAAGAACCGGATCCTGGATGGCCTGGAAAAGCTCATTGCCTCCTCCGGCAGGATAGGTATCTTCGGAGTTGTAGTATTCTGGATGGATCAGCTGCTTTCCATTAGGGTCTTGTTTGGCTGACATATTTATTCAATCGTTTGTCTGAAATTATTCGTGAATTTTCATTCTCTTATCTGGGAAAACACTCCTGAGTAGTTACCAAAGAAGAAAGAAAAGGTCGCTCAGTAAGCAACCTTTTTTCTCTCAATCAGTGATGTTTCTTCTGATCAAATATGTTACCGAAAACTCTTTCTCCCATAAGAAAGCCAAAACAAACAAGACTAATGCTGCCGATTATTACGCCAAATTCGAAGATTGAAGGTACGTAATCTAAATAGGTTGGAACGTTGTCCCAGCCAAGACTGCCTGGAACAAGTAAGCCGGCTGCAACCATGTCATATCGTGCAACAAACTGTCCTATAAGGATAAGGAATCCTGCAAGGGCCATCATTCCTATATTCTCCAAACGAGATAGTATAATTAGTGCCAGAGGAACGATTAATCCGATACAAACTTCAAAGATCCAGAAATGAATGGAGAGAGGTCCGTTAATCAGAGCACCGGCAGCTATTCGACCAAGTTCCGCACCGCCAACAAAATACATAATCAGGCGCCAGAAGGTGGCCACAGAATAGAGGATAAGAACAAGAGTCATGGCTTTACCGGCACTTTTCATTGCAAGTTTGACAGCTTCACTCATTTGAGTTCCGCGGATTGTATAGGCCAGGTGGTTAAAGAGAATAGTAGCTGCGGCTCCTGAGAGAAAGGCTGCTGTGAGAAAATAAATAGGCAGTTGACCACCATACCAGTATGGTCTGGCTGGGAGTGTCGCAAAAACACCACCAAGACAACTGTTGGCCAGAACCTCAGCAATTGCACCGGCTGTGCCAAGGATAACAGCAATACGGCCAAGACCGGTAACAATACCAAAAAATTCAACGATCATACAGCCAACGGCCAGTCCGTACAGGGTACCCATCCACCAGATATTGGAGGTGGGGTTTGGGGAAAGAATATTATAAATAATCATTCTGTGGGGACTTGCAATCTCCACACCGATGGTGGCAAAAGCTGCCATGATGCAGATAATAGACATCCAGACCATCCTGTTGCTGACAATGGCCATTCTGGTTCCACCGAAAAGATGGGAGATGGCAGCATAGATACAAAGGCCTGTCGAGGTAATAGCCCAAAAGGCATAGGTTGAAATTAACAAGCCCCAGGGTACTTCACGGGTATTGTTATATATGGCTTCATGACCAAAGATAAAGGAGGCAACACCGCAACTGAGGCCGGCCACAACGGTAACCAGGAAGAAAATCGTTGCCCGATTCATACCGGGCGTTGCCAGACTGGTGTCCTGCGTCTGGGCAAATATATTTGTTAATGAATTGTTCGCCATTTTAATCTCCTGCACGATTTATTTTCAGGCTGCAAGCCTGTGATTCTTAAATAGTTTTTGCTTGATCCACTTGTATTGGAGAGGTTGGAAACTATTTCATCGAATTAATGACCAGCAGGTTTGTCTGCCTGCTTGTGAGGGTCAACAGCCATCATTCGATTATATCCTTTGACTCCAATATGACAGGTCCTGCAGAGGGTGTTGGAGGCAAAAGCTGTATCACCATCATGACATTGACGGCAGTATTGTCCACTATAGAGAGCCTTCATCGTGAAGTTGCCTGAATTTTCGGCGGTGCCTTTTTTCATGGTAAACGCGCTGTTGTGACAGGAGTTGCACTCCAATTCATAGTCTTCAGTGTGGGCATTATGGTAAAAAACTACAGCCTTGACAGGTTCCGTCCAAACGATTGGATCTTTTGGGATGATGTGACAGGCGGCACAATTGGTGTCTGTTGCAAATGCGCTATCGCCATCATGACAGGCACCACAAAATTGCCCTTTGGCGAGAGAGGCCATGCTCAGTTTGCCTGTTTTGGGGGCAACACCTCGTTGCATGGCAAAAAGTTCAGCATGGCAGGAGCTGCATTCCAGTTCCATATCATCAGTATGCACTTTATGTTCAAAGATAACTTTTACCGGTTTTTCCCAGACAATTGGATTTTTAGGGCCAAATGCCTTTACATCATACTCTTCTTTTGCCAAAGCATGGCTGGCAAGCAGAAAAGGTCCTGCAAGTATGGTGACAACAACAGCATTAACGAAATTTGTGTTCATTTTTATAATCTCCTGGAATCTGAGTGGTAGGCGGTGAGTGTATGGCCTATAGGTTCGTATGTCGCTGGGAACCCAGGGTGGCTTTTATGTCACTGAACCGGGAGCTTCCTTTACATTCATATAAAAAACATTAGGCAACGCTCCGGCTTCCGGACGTATGACCCAGATTTTATTGTCAGGTTCATGCAGTAATTGGTAGATTTCGCTGTTAGTATCTTTTAAGTCCCCAAATACTCGTACATCTGCAGGGCAGGCAGCCACACAGGCAGTCTCTTTTTCACCCTGGTTGAGCCTGGTATCTATACAGAAATTACATTTATCAATGGCATACTTGTCATGGTTGAAATAGCGGGCATTGTATGGACAGGCAGCCATACATGTTTTGCAGCCGATACATTTCTTGGAGTCCATTACTACGATACCTGTTTCCAGATCTTTATAGGTCGCCTTGGTAGGACAGACACGAACACAGGGAGGACGGTTGCAGTGGTTGCAGAGGATCGGTCTGAATTCCCTTACTTCAACATCATTGACCGTGGTGAGGCGCTCCTGGATTGTTGTTCTCCAGGCACCATGGCCAACAGGAACATGGTTTGTTTCCCTGCATGCATCAATGCATTTATCACAGTTGATACAGAGATTTTGCCGCATGATCATGCTGTAATGTTTTGTAAAAGGATATTGCCCTTCATCCGGTATTACCGAGTCAACTTTGTTTGCTCCGGCACTTTTTATCGAAGTCAATGACAATACAGAGCCTCCCAGGAAAACACCGGTAATCACAAGTCCCATTTTCAGGAATTTGCGACGTTCCACTAAAGGCAGTGAGTCAGTGCCTTCATTTTTTTCCTTATCCAAGTCCTTTAGGTTCATTCTTCCTCCTCCTTGTCTTTGAAACACATTAATGTGCTCAAATGTGCCGGTAATTCAGCTAGTGGCAACCGGCAATTATAAATGAGGCTTCATTCGTTCAGAAACGAGGCCATTTTTTATTTATTAACTAATTCATTAATTAACTAATTAATTAACTTAATAAAAATTTTTATTGCGCTAAAAGTGTTGCGCTACATGTTTGCAACACTTTATCTTATGCACACTACACGTATTATTTTTGCTGTCAAGATTTTTTTAACGCAGAAAATGGATTTGTTTTTATCAGAGGAAGGTGTAGGTGGCTGTG
>SWBY01002619.1_pt1 | contig 15821 bp, 9 predicted proteins | sample 4693071 | NCBI WGS metagenome assembly SWBY01 (sample SAMN10267273, study PRJNA491770) | bioreactor metagenome | isolation source: DHS bioreactor inoculated with marine methane seep sediment | place: Japan: Omine Ridge, Nankai Trough | collected 2006-05-06 | reverse complement strand
AATTCTAATTGTCGTCGGAGTTCATTTTAAATTGTCGCTGATCAGTAATGGCGGTTCAGATGTGAAATTGGGGGATTTAGACAATGATGGTGATCTGGATGCCGTCATTGCCAATGATACAGGATATCCTTCACAGGTTTGTATCAATACTGGAGATGGTGATTTCGAAACCGGGCAACTACTCGATGTTGATAACATAAGTTCCGTTGCATTGGGAGACCTGGATAGTGATGGAGATCTCGATGCCTATCTCACCAGTTACGATTACGGGGGTTCTGATTCTATCTGGCTCAATGATGGTCATGGTAATTTTGTTGATTCTGGACACTATTTACACAATTACACTCATACCCAGGCTGTCCTGGCAGATTTTGATTCTGATGGCGATTTGGATGCTGCTGTTTCCAAAAGGCATCGCGCCGGTTTTATGATTTTCTCCAATGATGGCACTGGCAATATGACCGTTACCTATACATGCCCTGAGGAGTTTGAAGGGAAATCTCTTGCCGCCGGTGATTTGGATGGTGATGGTGATATGGATTTGTTGATCGTTTGCGAGTATTTTTTGGGATACGACAATAAAGACAGGGTGTATTTAAATGACGGTATGGGGCAGTTCACAGATAGCGGTCAACGGTTAGGCAGTTATCAGAGTCATGATGTAAAATTGGGTGACTTCGATGGAGATAATGATCTGGATGCTGTGATCGCATGTCAGAGTTATCAGTATATCTGGAAAAATGATGGACTTGGTAATTTTACCAAAACACAGTTTCTGGAGCAGAGAGGTTCTTATGGTCTATGCATTGGTGACGTGGAAGGAGATGGCGATCTGGACATTGCTGTCAGTCATTTTTACTATGTAGCTCCCGATCAGATCTGGTTGAATGATGGGAATGGAATATTTATCGAATCAACAGTGACTCTCGGCTTTATAGAAAGCATGGATGTTGAACTTGGCGACCTTGATGGGAATGGTACTCTGGACTTGTTTTTTATTCGTGAGGGTTACTATCACCACACATATTTAAACCCTCTACCCGATTGTGAGCATACAGGCGATGTCAATGGCGATGGGAGTCTGAGTTCAGGAGATGCCCAGTTAGCTTTCTATATTACTTTGGAACTTACACCACCCACGTATCTGCAGGAATGCGCCGCTGATTGCAATGGTGATGATACTGTGACGACCGGGGATGCGCAATCCATCTTTTATGCGGTTTTGGGAACGGGCACATGCAATGAACCGATTCCAACGCCTACACCGTCATCGACACCCTCCACGATTGAAGAAAATAAGAGGAATAAGATACAGGGGGAGATCATATCCCTACGGGGCATTTAATGTTCATGTTTCTTCGAGTATTAATTTCGAACTAAAGATTGAATGGTTGACTAAATTTTTGGCAGAAAACATAAATGCTTCAGTAGCAGAGGATGCTTCATCCCCAAAATCTATATTACCTGATTTGCAGGCATTATGATGCAGAACAAAATAACGATTCAGATACTTGACAGATCCCCACGCAATTTACGGGATTCAATGACCGCAGGGCATTTGCCAACCGTTGTCATCATGATTTTGCTCGCAACACTCAAAAAAAAACGCCACAAGGCTTATCAAATAAATGTGTTATTTCAATTAATCTTCAATATGATAATGGAGAGACTGAAGAATTGGGAGGGCGCAGTGAAAAACGTATCATCAGCAGAATCTGTGAGAACAATATTTGATTTATGTCGGTTAAAAAAGTATCTGTTATTTCTGATAATTTTGATTACCACCAATCCGGATGTGAACGCTGTTATCATTTCCCCCACAGACTCAAATATCCAGTATATGGGACGCTGGGATCACTCAATTCCATCAGCGCCCACAATGGCGTGGTCGGGTGGAGCGATTACCGTTAATTTCAATGGAACCGGGATCAAAGCAACCCTGGATGGAGATAATGGCCCGGATAACCGGTCTGAAACGTTCAGGACCGTCATCGACGACGATTATTCCACCACACATACATTTTCCGTCTCAGGTTACGGTTCGGGAGCTGAGTATACCCTTGCATCCGGCTTGACTTCAGATGTTCATAAACTCGTAATCATGAAAGAAACGTATGATGATTGGGGACATAGTGCGGTTTTTTATGGCTTTGATGTGACGGGAACAGGCCTGGTCGCGCCACCTGCCAACCCTTCGTTCAAGCTGGATGTGTACGGTGATTCAAACGCAGCAGGATCGAACATCGGATCTGAAAATAATTCAAGTGGTACGGGTCAATACTTTTCATTCCCCTTTATCGCCGGGCGTGCACTTGGAGCCCAGGTGCATAACCAGTCAGTGGGCGGTGAGACAATCTCCGGCAGCCACAGCAGATATACGCGTTATGGATGGTGGGATACCGATCCTGAATGGGATTTTAACCTTTATACTCCCGACGTGGTTGTCGTTGAACTGGGAGCCAATGATGTTTCATCGCCCCAATCAAGTATGATAGCTGATCACAATGCTTTTCTGGATGATCTGCGGAGTACATATCCAAGTGCCCACATTTGCCTGTTTAATGGATATGGATGGGACTTTAACGAGCCTGCAAATTATACTGCAGATTTGGTTGCTTCCCGGGGTGATCCGAACATGTCATCCGTGATTCACCCATGGGTATTCGGACAATGGCATGGTGCTGAATATGAGCATGCAGGTATGGCAAGATATTTGGTTGAACACCTGGAAAATGTGTTGGGAATAACGGCGCCAAACGCGATAGATGTTATGGATGGGTTTGGCCGCGACGGTGATGTTGCAAACGGAAGTTTTGAAGCGGTGGCGCCATTCGGTGGATACGGGTGGCGTTTCTTTCTTGATTCCCGTGTTAACAGAGTTTATGACCCGATCGGTGCAAAAAATGGGAATTATTATCTGAGTCTTTCAAATGGAGCTCCATCATTTCATACGATCCCAGCTGTCAGTAGTGAAGGAATCACAGTCACTGTCTGGATGCGTGGTGCAATCGGTGGCGACAACGTTGACATTACCATTGATTTTAGAGACCAGAGCATGGGTGGCCGTAACAGCGGTTTCACTCCCATTGCGCCATATACTGAAACCAAAACACTGACTGTCGACTGGGTGCAATACTCAATAACGGCAATAGCACCTGCAACGGGCAATCCCATATTCGGATCCAGAATCACTTTTACGGCTGACTCAGGCAATACCGTTTATATTGATGATATAAAAAGAATACCAACTGAACCTACCCCAACACCCACTGTTCCTGTAACACCAACATCGACGCCGTCTGATTTTGTCGTGAATATAAACACTTCCCGGGAAATGTACCAGGAAGGGGACATGTTCCGGTTAACTACCGAGATATTCAATCCGTTCAATGCCTTAATCGTTGAGGAGTATATCATCCTCGATGTGTATGGTGCTTACTTTTTCTATCCTGGCTGGACTGAATCAGTGGATTCAGAGTGGTGGGGACTACCGACGCAAATGTTTAATCAAACTATCCTTGAGTTTATCTGGCCGGAAGTAGCGGGACAGGCGAATGAATTGACGTTCTGGATCGGTCTGGTAGAACCCGGAACAGTGAATATCCTTGGATCAGTTGACCACGCGAGGTTTGGGTATTATTAACTGTTGTGTCTACTATTCGGTGAGAAACTTGATATCGATCCATTTTACTGCATTGTTGAAGCTGAAAAATTATAAATGGAGAAATAATAACTACGCCTTATGCTTAATTGTGAGACGGCAATAGTGAGGTCCTTGTCGAAAAGACTGCCTGATTTATTTACATAATATATAGAAAGATTCTATAATTAATATAATTAACCGGTCTGACCGGATGCGAATCCGGCCGGGGAATCCGGTCAGGATCAACAATCGCATAGCGCGAGGGAAGATTGACTGATTATGGCACAGCTTTTGCCTTCTATAAAGATGAGATCACAAGGTCTCCATGTTCAGGAGGGTAAGATGAAACATTTAATAAGTTTGCTACTAATCATGTATATCAGCATAACTCCCGTTCTGGGAATCGAAATTGTCGATACCATCACAGCTTCGGACACCATCACGGGTTTGACCATGGCCAACGGCCGGCTGTGGGTGGGGACATCCGGGGGTATTCTCCGGTATTCCGAGGTGCTGGAATACTCAGGCATGTACACCACCCGGAACGGACTACCGGATAACCGGGTCATTGCTGTGGCCACTGCCGGTTCCCGTGTATTCGCACTCACCCGGACCGGGTTTGTGGAATATGATTCTGCATCAGATCAATTTCGGGATGTTACGGTATCGCAACGGATTGCCAATCCGGAATTTGCGGGAATGGCCATATCCGGCCGGAATATACTCCTTGTGATGACGGATCGTCGAATTTTTACCGGGGATCTCACCACATTCCCTCTGGAATTGAAAACAGCGATGAATTTGGAGGGCACGTTCAGTACCCTGACATCTGACCTCAACGGGACTTTCTGGATCGGTACCCGGGAAGGGACGGTCGTTGAGATCAACACGGAGGGATCCGTTGTAAGTAAGCGGACATTTTCAAGGCCCGTTCAATCCTTGAATATTGCCGGTAACCGGTTGTATGTGGGAACGTCTGAGACATTATATGCTTGTTCCCGTGAGGGCGTCCGTATCCAGCGTCCTGTTCCCATTGAAGATGTCATTTCACTGGTAGCCGACGATGCCGGTATAATTTCCATTTCACGTAAAGGCGTCATCCGCCATGGCCGGATCTCGCCGTTTCGTTGCGCCACCGTTCTATTGAACCTCCGTGCGACTTGCATAATCACATCCTGGGACCAACTCCTGGTTGGAACAACAACCGGCCTGTACACCATTCCTCTGAAATCAATCCGGTACCGCGCAAAAATTGTGCCGAAACGATTATCTGCACCGCCTGCAATGCCCGAGAACTGCCGAACTGCTGCAATTTTCAATGATACACTCTGGGTAGGCGCATCAAACGGGCTGTTTTCATTGCCTTTGAATCCGGGAAATTCAGATACAACAGCAACCCGGTATCCGGGAATTCTCCCTTCATCCCGCGTGCGCCGCGTATGTGCGGATGACGAGACTCTCTACATAGCCACGGCAAAAGGGTTGGTCATGTATGACGGCACAGCCTGGACCGTCATTGAATCGACGACCCGGTTGCGGTCATCAGATCTGCCCACCTTTGTATATCCATCGATCACTGATATCTGCCGTGATCCGGAAACCGGCGGCATCTGGATCAGCGATACCGGTACCATCAATCGCAAACGGAACGGGAAATGGCATCGGTTTAATTACCTGGATGGTCTGAAATCATCCCACATTCAGCGAATGTCGGTCCGGGGCGGTACCTGTGCAACCGCAACAACCGACCGCGGAACTGAGATTCTCAGGCACAATACCAAAAAATTTATCTCCATCCGTCCGGGTCAGAAGATCGCCGTGACCGATGTTGCCGTGGCGGAAAACGGTGTTCTTTTCTGTTTGACCGGCAGTTCGACTTTGATGGAAATCCACGCCAACGGCAGGGAAATCAAACATACTCTTCCTGAAAATATTACCGAACCCATTTGCCTGGAGTATCACAGGGGTAAATTGTGGATCGGAACGCGGTCCGGTTTGATTACCGGTCTGCCGGGGAATTGGGAGTTGATGACGACGGCAGACGGCATTTCCGGCAACAAAATCAATGAAATCAGCTTTTACCGTGAGGCCGTTATCCTGTCTACAAGTGCCGGGATCACACTACTCTCCCCTGCCGGTTTATCAGGCAAAACGGACATTCAGTAAAGGAGTGAACGGGATGAATCAGTCGCAGAATTCACCATTTTTTCCGGAAGAGCGGGAAACCATCTTGAATCTCCTGAGAGATCTCAATCACGATCTGGGAAAATACCTGACTCTTGCTCTGCGATTTCTACCGTCTGATGCGGGTGATTCGGAATTATCCGATACCGTTGCCGATAGTCTCCACCGGACCCGGAATCACCAGGACCGTCATGAAAGTGCCGAAAGTATCTGGCACCGGTACCGGGCTGAACTGGACCCTCATATAAAAACCCCATATTTTCCGGAACAGACCTGGAACGATCTGGCTGCAGCCATGAGCAAAGTGCTCTCATGGGGGAAGCGGTTACCCGTAACCTGTGCACAACGGCCGGAGATTCACGACGATTTCTTTCGGGTTCCCGCTCTGATCAAACAATTAATCAAGGAGCTGTCATGAAAGCAGGTACAGCGAGCGCATCCCGCATTATGATCATTGATGATCAGGATCGGTACACACAACTGATCCGAACTTATCTGAGTGAATTTGAAATTATCTCGCCTTCACATCCGGACACGCCGGGCACGGAACCACTCTATTTTGAAGACAGTATCGCTGATTGGAAATTCCTGGATCTCCATGGACCGGACGTGATTGATGCCATTTTACTGGATGTGCATTTTGATATTCCCGAATCCCGGCTTCTGCCTCTGCCGGGGACATCCAGTCCTGACAGAACCCGACGTTATCAGGGTATAGCCATTCTTCGCAAAATCAGGAAAAAATATTCCATGCTCCCGGTAATTCTGATGACATCATATGACGATATCGGGTTTTTGGATACCGGAGAAAATATTCGGGTGGATGGATTGACCACATTTCTGGATGACGAGCGATTGGACGTTGAATCCCTGCGTATGCAACTGATTTCCGCCATCCGGAAAAAACGGGATCCCATTCAGGAAGGCGAGATATTATGGGGTACTGATCCGGTAAACCGTGATGTCCGTCGACGCTTGAGTATTCTTGCCCGGGGATCACTGCCCCTGGTTATTGAAGGTGAGACCGGAACGGGGAAATCATTTCTGGCCAGACACTATATATACCCACTGAGCCGGCGAGCCGGTCCCTTTTTCAGCCTGGACCTTTCATCCATTCCGGAAAGTCTGGTGCCATCCCATCTGTTTGGGGCCGTGCGAGGTGCGTATACCGGTTCCGTCACGGATCGCCAGGGAATTTTCCAGGCTGCCCATGGCGGTCTCCTGTTTATTGATGAAATCCAGAATGTATCACCTGAAGTTCAACGGCAATTACTCACCGTTTTGGAAGATCAAGTGATCCGTCCCCTGGGAAGCACAAAAGATATCCCGGTGAACGTCAAACTGGTTGTGGCAACAAATACTTCACTCAGGGATGCCGTTTCTGCGGGCCGGTTCCGATCAGATCTGTATATGCGGCTCAACCCATCCATGACCGTGCATATGCCGCCCCTGCGAAATCGGGTGACGGATATCCCGTTTTTCTTAGAATCAATGATCCAGCGGGCACTTCGTGATCCATTCCACAGGGAACTCATTGCGGAAATTCAAACGTCTATGGAAGGGAAATCAAGTGGGCTGAAAGAAGTGAGTTCTGAGAAGATTAATATTGCTCTGGGAAGTCATCTGTCCACTTCGGACAAAACCCTGACCATTTATCTTCCGGAACCGGCAATGACCCTCCTCATGGAACATGTCTGGCCGGGAAACTTTCGTGAACTCTCTATGATCGCCCATAATCTGGTGACATTCACATTGATCCAGGCAATTGAAACCGTTCAGGAAAGCGGACGACTGGAATCCTTGAGGCTTCAGGTTGATCCCTCATGGCTTCACCACACTCTGATGACGCGAATCCCATTATCTCTCGTCGGTTCTCCCACCGTATCCGGTTCACATGACACAAATCACTCCCAGAACTTTACGGTCACCCTGTCCCGATCAGATACACTGAATGGTGTCTCCCGAAACATTGAGGGACAGTTGTACCGGACGCTTTTCATACGTTGCAGAGGACATTTTGACCGGATGGCTGATATCCTGCTGGGGGATCCCGGTGAGGAGCGAAAAGTGAGATTGCGGTTTAATCAACTGGGGTTGAAGGTGAGAGAGATGCGTCGGGAATTTTCATGAAAACCCCATTGACCCTGATTATTCTCAGCGTTTCTTTTCTGTGGTTGGCTGGACCGTCCGGGGGAGTTTTCACGGATGATCTGATTCAGACAGGTCGTGAACTGGAGGATGCCGGTGACATTGAAGCTGCCCTGGATGTGTTCACCCGTGCTTACTTTCTGAATCCGGAATCCCATAGTACCGCATTTAACCTGGCCCTCCTGTATCAGCGAATGGAAAATGAGATTGAAACTGAGTATTATTTGTTGAAAACATTACACTTGAATCCGGATCATGCATCAGCATGCATCGCACTGGCGGATTTGTATCGCAGATCAGATACCGCTGAAAATTACCAATTTGCCTGCGCTCTCTCCACCCTTCATCACGTTCTGATTATTCGCCCGACATGGCTGTCAACTCACCTGCGGCTGGCCCGGTTGTTTGACAGCAGGAACGACTGGGAACACACACAGTTCCATTATGAACAATTTCTGGAGAAGTCCTCTACGATTCCGCCCTCTGTTGCTATTGAAATCGGTAATTTCTACCAGTCGGCCGGTAATCCCGATCATGCCCGTGAATTTTACAACCAGGTGCTGTCCTCACCGATCGACAATGAATGGTCACAGATAGCCGATGAACAGGTAATGCGGCTTGAAGTGGAGCAGGATGCCCGGCACCGGACTCCCCGGGGAAACGCATTTATCCATCCGGACTCCCTCCAACTCATGGAACAGGGAAAATCCTTGTTCGCTGCCGGAAATTTTACCGGGGCAATCTCAAAATTCACAGATGCTGTCCAAGGTTCCGGAACAAACAGTGAGGCTGCCCGGCTTCTGGGAGATTGCTACCGGGAAACCGGTGCGATTCAGCAAGCTGTGGAATCGTATGAGATCGCCTGCCGGATTGATCCTGAGAATGCCTCAGCCCGAGTCAATCTGGGACTTCTGTATATGGACTATTTCGGCGGTAAACTCAACACAAGGGCTTTGTCACATTTTGCACGCGCTTTGTCCCTTCGACCGGATTGGACGGAACTGCATTACTACCGGGGTAAAGCGTTCCATCAGAGTAACCGGTACACCGATGCCCTGAAAGCATATCGTGAATACCTGAGAACAGCTCCGGAGGGTGATTACGCTGGGGAAACCGGTGAAATAATCCGAAACCTGGAAAGATGCGTGGATGACGGAACCGAATGGACCGACACCCGGTTGGCCTTGCCGGATCCCATGCCCGATGCTCTGCCCGGACACATCCGCCATTCCGTAAATATTGTGTTGAGTTACATTGATCGGGAAAATTATGAGACAGCCCTTGAGATTCTATCGGATCTGACCCGGGAACACAGGAACGCAGAGCTTTTCCGGATTAAAGCCCGGCTCCATCTGCTGCTCTATGATGAAGCCGGAGCATTGGATGCCATGACTCAATCGTTAAAACTGGAACCGGATCAACCGGTGATTCTGGAGCAACGCGGAAAATATTATCTCCGTGCCGGAAATCCCATGCGTGCACGGCGTGATCTGGAGAGATCCGCTGATCTGGGTAACATTAATGCCGGTTACCATCTGGCCCGAATCTTGGCGGATGATGGTCAAACCCTGCAGGCATACAACCGGCTGTCCGAATTCCTGCAGAACAAACGGACCGGTATATACGTCGATCAGGCCCGGAACCTCCATAAAAAATTAATGGTAAGTCTGGCTGTGCCGATTGTCACGGGAATCGCGGGTTTAATCCTGGTAGTGATTCTGCTCATGAGCTACCGGAATCGACGGGTCCAGCGCATATCACTAAAAACTCTGGCAGAAGATCATCCCCCGCTGCTGCCGGAACTTTTAAGGATCTTGTCAGCGGTCCGGCACGAGATTTTAAAGCACAATATGCCACTGTTGGAAGGAATTCGCGGAGCCCTGGGAAGTCACGATTACCCCGTTGAAACAATTGAATTCACCCTGGACAGACTCCGTGGAAAAAATACCGATATGGGACTGGTCCATCGGTTGGAACACTATATTGACGAACTGGAATCACTGGCCAGAGGCCGGAATCGGTGCCTGTCCCCGCACAAATGCTCCATTTATAATCAGCTTCAATCCGGACACAGGCAACTGCAGACACTGGTGGACCAATTGGAATCACTTAAAAATAATCCTCTGGAATCTCCTGCCGGAACCCTGGGTGTGATAGACGCAATTACCGACAATTTGAGTCCGGAACTGCAGAAAGAGATCAGCCATCTTGTTCAGCACCTCTCCCGATTGAAAATCACAGCTGAACTTCTGGAACATGCGGCCATGCGAATCATGAATGAACCGGCTTTCGCAGATCTGAACTCCAGCAAACCAGAAATTGATTGGTTTACCGCAGAACCGGTTTGCATTCAGATTCCCCGATTTGCATTGGAAGATCTCCTGGGAAATCTGATCCGGAATGCAATGCAGTCATCGGTCTCATTTCAGGTCAGTGAACCCGGAATACGGATCGAAGTCCGGGTCACTCAGGATCCCATGACATTTATTGAACGTGCGGTTATCCGTGTTCTGGATCGCTCACCTGAACCGTTGACTACCGAAACTCTCAGAAGCCGTTACATCACGGCGGGACTGGGATTGGCCTCTGATATTGCTGCCAGATATGATGGCAGCCTCAGTGTCCACAAAGGGTTCGATGTCTGGACGAAAGCTGTGTCGGTATCGTTTCGCCGACTCTCAAACATGGAGGGGCACGGGAAGGATGCAAAGTAAACATGAGTATTGAAAAAAGAATTCTTGTTGCTGAGGACGGTGATGAATATTTTGAAACGTTCACACGATTTGTGAAGGGCATGCACTTTATCCCGGCTCGTCACGGCATGGAAGCTCTGGAACTATGCCAAGGGGAAACAATCCATCTCATATTTCTCGATATGGATTTCCAGCGAACGCCCCGGCATCTTCTGCTTGGAGATCATTCTGCAGCCACCCATCTGTGCAACGGAATGCCCGATCGCGGATGGAAATATCTGGCTGATCACCAGGGAATGTATATTTTAAATGCGTTGAATGAAAATGGATTCACCCAAATTCCTGTTATCCTCTCCCATGACTTCTCATCTGAAACCCAACGCTTTCAAAAAATCAAATCACTTCATCCCAAAATCGCATACCTCTCCGGAACAGCGGATCTTCAACAATTTTACGGGCTTGTCAGAAAGCTCCTGATATTGTAGAATTCCGGATTAGAAATATGAATTTTTCGGGAGTATACCCTTAAATGGATCACAAACTTGGCATGGACGCGCTTATTGAATGCGCCTTAAAAACAATATCACCATTTCTTCTGATTCTGGATATTTCCGGCAAAATTCTTTACTCCAATCGATCCATTATCAGCCGGTCATCCGTTGAGGGTCCCGCGGATAGTGATCAATTCAGCATTGATCCGATATTTGATAAAGAAGAACTCGAGTCCATCATTACCAGCACTTTGGAACACGGATGTTTCAATCGAATCGTGTCTTTGAATATTCCGGGAGAAGAACCGGGTCGGTTTGAAAGTGAAAGTCGTATATTGGAGTTTGAGACCGGCGGTATCCGTGCCATCACCTTACTCCTTCGAAAACTTCCGGTGAAAGCCCCTGGGCAAGGCCCTGACAAACTGGAGAAAGGATTACTCAACAGAATATCCGATCAGGTCTACGATTCCATCGTTGTCAGTGATCTTGATTACAATATCGTTTATTTGAATGAATCCGCTGAAAACCTTTACGGCTATTCCATTGAGGAAATCCTGGGACAAAAAACCACGATCTTCCTGGCTTCTGAGATGGATCCCGGTATCCAGAAAGAAGGAGAGCTTCAGGTTTTCACCGGAGAATCCTGGACAGGTGTTATGGAAAACCGGCGGAAAGACGGCTCTACTTTCTTCTGTCACCTCAAAGTTGTACCCATGAATGACGCCCTGGGAAATCCGGCATACCTGGTGGGTTTCCAGCGGGATATCACTCAGCAGATTCTCAGTGAACGAAATCTGAGGAAAAGTGAAGAAAAGTACCGTAATCTGGTTGAGCAATCCAATGATGGTATTTGTATTGTTGAGTCCTGCATTGTTAAATTCGCCAACCGTCAGTTCCTGAAATTACTTGAAATGCCTGCCGATGAGATTATCGGTAAGCGAATCTATGATTACATCTGCAAAGTCGATGATACCATGTGTGATCGATGCAAAGCCGTTACCGCAAGCAATCAGATCAGCAAAAGCACGATTAAGATGATCAAATCTTCTAAGGGGAAAGAAACCCATATCGATATCAGCATGATTCCATTCTCCTATGAGAATTCCAAAGCGGTGATGATGATCATCCACGATATCACCCACAAAAAAGAGTTGGAACAGGAGATCGTAAAATCACAGAAATTTGAATCTATCGGACTTATGGCCGGCGGGATCGCACATGATTTCAATAACTATCTTTCGGGTATAATGGGTTATATTTCCCTGGCCCGCATGATGACCGGCAGGAATTCCGAGCAGGCGGAGGCATTCACAAAAGCCGAAAAAGCCTGTACCGCCGCGCGGAATCTCACCCATCAACTCCTGACATTTTCCACCCACAATCCCCTTGAGATCGAACCGATTTCTCTGGATACCATAATTGAAGAGTCAATCAATCTGGTCTCGGGAAGCATCCATTCCGGATGCACTTTAAACATCAAAAATGGTCTTGGAACAGCCCGAGTCGACCCGGTACAGATCACCCAGGTTGTTCATAATCTCATCCTCAATGCGGATCAGGCAATGCCCGATGGGGGTAATATCACCGTAGCCGGGAAATTGATCACGGTGACGGAAACTGATTATCTTCCGTTGGAACCGGGTATTTACGCAGAGATCACCTTTCGTGACCAGGGTTCAGGAATCAATCTCGATAACAGCACCCGGATCTTTGATCCCTATTTCAGTACAAAGGAAAATGGCCGGGGGTTGGGCTTATCCACCACTTACTCCATTATGAAAAATCATGGCGGTCATATCCGGTATGAGACCGAGAAAAACGTGGGTACCACATTTTTTATCTATCTGCCGATTCTGGGCGAGTCCGGGGAATCCAGTGAAAATCGGTTACAGAACACAAAACAGGAAATACCCAATGCCGGACGGATTCTTCTTCTGGATGACGAGGAAATGTTACGGGATTCAACGATGCTGATGCTGGAAGAAATCGGATTTCAGACCATAGGCGTGGAAGATGGCGACGCTGCTGTTGAAGCATACTCCCATGCTCTGAAAAAGGAGAATCCCTTCGATCTCGTCATTCTGGATTTAACTTTACCCAGGGGAATGGACGGATTGGAAACCCTCAGTGCGTTAAAATCCATTGATCCCGATGTGCGTGCCGTGATCACCAGCGGCTATTCCAGCAGTCCCGTCATAACGGCGTTTCAGGAACACGGGTTCTGCGGGTATCTGAAAAAACCATATACTCTGGATCAGCTCGAATCCCTGATGACCTCTCTCATCAAATAACACTTTAAGTTTGCGGATCTTCCGGACTTTCCGAATCTCCGGGCACTTCTCTGTCGAGATTCCGGGATCGTATCAGGAACCATAGTACGATGAGGATCGGGACGATAGCCACGATGAAAAATATCAATCGACTCATACCGGTATTTACCTCAGCGTGAGAATCAGCACGATGCTGATAAGCCAGAGTGCGATGTTGATGATCATGGGACGGTCTTTAAGAACCGCCAGTTCGGTACCGTCTTTAAAATCCGCTCGATCAACAAGATAGAGGTAACGCAGGATGCCGTATAGCACGAAGGGGGTCGTGTAAAGCAGGTGAGTGGATCCGGCCACTTGATGTGTCGTGCGTTCCGAGATTGTATAGAGCACATACGCCACGAAAGTGGATGATGAAACCACACCCATCATCTGATCCAGCAGTTTAACCGTGTACCCTTTCTCGACATGATTGTTACCCTCTTCCCGGGCCAGATCCCGGGCAACATCATTCTTCCGTTTCCCCAGAGCCACCACCATGGACAGCAGAAAGGTACACGCCACCAGCCAGGGTGATAAAGAAACATCATAAAGCACCCAAACACCGGCGATGGCACGCATACTGAATCCCGTGGAAAGCATGACCACATCCCATATCACATGCCGGGTGAAAAACAGCTCGTGAGCCATGGCCACCACCAGATAGAGCGACAGAATCAGACCGAAATACGGTCTGGACAAGAATGAAAGCGCCAGGAGACTCCAGAACATCCAGGGCATCCATTTTGGAAAACGGCCGTGAAGTGTGAAGAATATATAATCCCAGGACCCTTTTTCCCTCTCGATAAGCGCAACAGTGAACAGGAGAATATACGAAAAAATACCCAGCACAATATAGGCCGTCATTGACAGAAACAACGATGGCACATCAAACCATTTGTGGGCAAACAGAATGCCGGCAAAAACAACGGTGTTCTGGATCAGTTGACGGTGAAGAATGTTTGTGTATTTCTCAGTCAGAACGGTTCTCCTCCTTTAAGGGTTTCACAGCTTTTACGGCAAAACCGAGGGTGATACACTTTTCCCTGTCCAGAAAATCCAGGGATGAGATCAGCGGGGGCCATATCATCAGAAAAAACAGACCGGTCAGAAGTTGGAGCGGGCTGAAAATTATCTTCCATATCGACCGGCGATCCCCGGGGAAAAGATAGATGTATACCCACATTGAGATCACTGCCAGATACCAGAAATATCCCCCCCGGGGTGTGATTTCCCTGATTTGAAACCCTGCTTTTTCAAGAAGATGCCTGAGACCGTACCGGGTGTACCGGTAGAAGTCGTAAGGCTGCTGATGTTCCCCGAATCCCAAAGGCGCCGAGAGATACAGTGTGCCACCGGGTTTCAGGACACGAAAAGATTCCGAAAGAATCGTAAGTGGTTCAGGAACGTGTTCCAGGACCTGCGTTGAAAGCACGGCCTGGAATGATTGGTCGGGAAACGGCAGGTGGTTGAGATCGCCGGCAACATCGACACCGCTGTAATCCCATGCGGATTCTCCTTTGGTGAAATCAATGGCCACATACCGATGCCTTTTAAACAGAGCCCGGTACGGGCATTGGCCGGCGCCGGAATCCAGAACATCGGCATTATCCGGGAGTTCCCCGGCGGCTTCCCGGACCAGTGAACGAATACCCCGGGATTCCAGATCGATCCTGTCAATCCACCATGACGGCAGAATCCGTTCCAGCACTTTCCGAAACCGGTCCATCACGCATCTCCCCCGGGCCGGGGAACAAGTTTGTAAATGGTATGAAATGCGAACATATTGGGCAGAAGTTTCCCCAGGAATATGGCCAGATTCGCCACAACACCACCGAAGACAGGCAGTTTACTCAAGAAAACACTTCCGGGAAACCCGGCATCGTTGATCACTTTTTCCGCCACCTGATACCCGCATTTATCGGCAAACCGGTAAAATGAGTTCACCGTGAAAAATCGCAGATGTGTGTAATCCAGCAGCCCGGTTTCCGTATAATCAAAGTTACCCATGAGTAGATCGAACCGCATGCGCCAGTACGCCACATTGGGCAGTGAAACCAGAATATAACCGCCGGGTTTCAGGCAGGTTTGCAGGCGTTTCAACAAGGTCATGGGATCAGTAAGGTGTTCAATGATATCCCCACACAAAATCACATCAAACGGACCCTCCAATGATTCCAGCAGCGATGGGTCCGAAAGATCGCCGGTGAGAACGATATGGCAATGTTCCTCCGCTGTTTTCGCAGCGTCAGAATCGATTTCAACTCCCGTGACAACACAGCCGTTCCGGGCAAGAAGTTCGGAAACATACCCCGTAGCGCATCCCAGTTCCAGCACAGTCTTACCGGCGCCGGTG
>SWBY01003337.1_pt1 | contig 15895 bp, 9 predicted proteins | sample 4693071 | NCBI WGS metagenome assembly SWBY01 (sample SAMN10267273, study PRJNA491770) | bioreactor metagenome | isolation source: DHS bioreactor inoculated with marine methane seep sediment | place: Japan: Omine Ridge, Nankai Trough | collected 2006-05-06 | reverse complement strand
CCCGGTAAGTTGTGGTTTATGATGGTTGCAAATGTCACCCCGGTAAGTTGTGGTTTATGATGGTTGCAAATGTCACCCCGGTAAGTTGCGGTTTATGATGGTTGCAAATGTCACCCCGGCGAAGGCCGGGGTCCAGATAGGGGATCAGGTAAAGATGGTTAATGTGAAATGACGATATATGTACGGATATTCGGATGTGCTTTCGGCCGAAAGCACCTACGGATGCTGATCGACTTATTGGGAGCAGATCAACCATCAATGCAGGTCTACTGGCGTACTGGCCACTGGCTACCGGCTACTCTTCTTCTTCCATCTTCAACGTTTCTTCCAGGGTCATGTCCCCGTGTTTCCGCACCTGATACACAACACCGGTGGGGTTCAGTTCCAGGGATTCATCCGGGGTGAACACACGATGCTCCATCATCCGGCCATCCTGCACGAACTGGATTCCCAGTCCTTCCATCTCCCGGACCGTGTCATGAATTTTGAAACCCGTGACAATGCCAAGACCGAATGTGGCGTGCCCGACGATTTCAGCGTGACTGAACCGGGTAAAGGGATGCTCTCCGGTGGTATCGCTGGGGAAAATATCGTCGAGATACGCGTTGAACCGCCGGACTTTTTCCGGATCCAGGAGTTTTCCGTATTCCTCGATATCCTTACGGGGAGTTGTCATGTTGTTTCTCCCGTGTGACCACACTGATCACCCATTTGTCGAAGGGTTTAAAATATTTCTTCACCACGGTATTGACCGTTTCAGGTGTCAATTCACTCAATGCCACAAGAGAATCGGCATCCCGGGTGTATCCCAGCCCGAGATACTCATTCCAGGCCAGGAAATATGCCCGGTTAATCCGGCGTTCCCGGTATCGGAGTTTCTGTCCTAAAATTTCCCGGGCGTTCCGGGTGATTTCGTCGGCCGTGAACCGGGTTTTTGCGAACCCGTCAAGAATGGTTTCCAGCCTGTCCATCACGGTGTCCAGATTGTCATGGCGTGTGCCCACGGATATGGACACAACCGGCCCGGTTTTCCGCAGTGAGACGCCTGCGCCGATGCTGTAGGCCATGCCCAGGGTTTCACGGATCTCGCCGGACAACTCCGATGAGAGGATCCGCACGGCAACCTCCAGGGCGGGAAGATTTTTCGTTGGCATTACCATGGGGATGGCCATGCGTATGGCGGCCTGCTCCCCCGTGGTGATGCCGCTGACTTGTCCCGGTTCCGTTGCGCCGGCGGCAGCCGGCGCAGGCGGTGGCGGGGGAGATGATTCATCTGTTGCAGCACCGAAAATCTCGCGAATTTGAGGCAGCAGTGTTTCCGGGTTAACATCCCCCGCCACCGCCAGAATACAGCCTGCCGGGGTGTATGCGGCAGCATGGAACGCGGCAATGGTATCACGGGAAATGCTGCCGGTTCGGTCCGGGTCCGGCAGTTCCGGCCGGCTGTATACGGAACCGGGTGCAAGCTTCGACTCCAGGAGCAGCTTTGCCTGGACCGAGGCTTTCATCTTTTCCCGCTTTGCCTGGCCCGTCAGCATCCGTGAAATCATGGGGATTTCCGATTCCGGGAAGACCGGATGAAACGCCAGATCCGCCATAAGATCCAGGGTGGCTATGAAATCATCACTCAGGGATTCCAGCCGGATATACGAAAAATCCGGCCGGTTATAGTAATCATCAAACGGGAGCCACGGAATATCCACGGTTTGCATCTTGATACCGTGTTCCCGGATAAACCCGGCAATTTTATCGGCAGACCGGGTTTCAGTGCCGCTGTCCAGGAGTTCCGAGACCATCCGGGGCAGTCCCGGTTCGAACCCCACCGGGTTTTTGACGATAAGATGTGCCGCGGCGAGAGGCCGGCTGTTGTCCGGTGCGATGATCACTGTCAACCCGTTACTCAGCGTTTCTTTTAAAATAGTGGTATCCGGTGCGGAAGCGGGTTCCGAAACAGCATCCTTATCCGCCGTCACCAGGACCGTTACCGGAACAGCACCGTCGAACAATGCTCCGGCCTGAACCATCACATCATCAATAGCAACGGAATTGAGTATTTCTTCCCGGTTAAGATATCCGTCAAGCCCGTTCAATGCCCGCTGCCCGGCAATATCCCGACACAAGTGCAGGGATTTTTCCCCGGCAAACACATGAGCCGCTTTCAGGGATTTTATTTCCCGATGAAAATCAGCACCGGCGATTTCTGATTGCATGAACGTTTCCAGGGAAGTCAGCACCGCTGTTTCCACCGCACCAAGATATGTATTCAGACTAGTATCATCCTCATGGGGTTCAGGCAGGATGGGCGTGACCATGATTTTCAGCAGAGAAAATCCGTTGTGATCCTCCACCCATGCACCGGCGGACCGGGCAAGCGGTGATTCACCGGATGCCAGTGCCATGGTGAGTGGTGACCGGTCACCTCCCGCCCAGAGATTGACAAAAATTTCCAGAGCGGATGCGCCGGGATCGGTAAGTGATAATGCCGGCAGCACCATGAGCAGCGTATCACCCCGGACGGGTTTCCGAAGGATCACGGGATTGGATTCACAGGGGAAGACCGGTTTTACGGCGGCAGTCACCATTTCCGGTCCCGGTGTTTCACTGCCGTACAGCTCCCGGAGTTTCCGGATTACCCTGGCGGGATCAACATCGCCTGCTATTACGGCCACCATCCGGTTCACGGTGTATCGGGATCGATAAAACCGGAATATCTCTTCCCGGGACACCCGGTTGACCGTATCGTAGTTGCCCAACACCGGCAGTCCATACCCGGAGGGGCCGAAAAGAATTTCATTGACGGTGCCCGCAGCAGCCGAAAACCCGTTGTTCACATCCTGAGCAATCTCCTCGCAGACCACCTTCCGTTCCTTCTCCAGTTCCGGGTCCGGGATGGTGGAACGCAGAAGCTGCTCCGCCTGGAGTTCCAGACCCCGGTCAAACCGGTCCGCCGGCATGACCATCTCAAAACAAACAAAATCCTCACGGGTGAACGCATTGAAATAACCGCCTTCACCGGAAAAAGCACGATCCAGTTCCTCCCGGGTCAGGGTTTCTGTACCATCAAAAAGCAGATGTTCCAGCAGATGGGAGATACCGTTATTGGATAGAATTTCCGTCCGGGATCCCGCCCGGATACCGATCACACCGGATGCCAGCGGCACCGAATGATTCTCCACAATGATAATCTCAAACCCGTTGGGGAGCGTATGGGTCCAGGTTTGCCCGGAGTTGGAAGAAAAAGATCCGGTAGGGCGGGGTTTCGTCTCCGCCTCCCCATTTTCTCCGAAAACAGGGATAGACAAACAGGTCAAAACCAATAATCCCATGAAAAATCCCGGGAATAAACGATGAGTCATATGTATCTCCTTTCGATACCGGCGCCAGGAAAAGCTGGCTTGTCGGAACAATATAATGGGAATTGGTTGGAATTGGTATCTTTTTAAACACGGCAGAATAAAGAAACAAAATCCCTTCTGGAAAGCTCATCTTTACCCAGAAATCCGGATGAAAATTAAACGTGTGGATTTCCGGTCATTTCCCAATGTTTGCCTGGGAAGCCCGCCGGGTCACTGGGACTTGGACGCTGAAAAATACCGCTTAATATCTCTTAAAAAGTTATGGGTAACGATCAGTTGGAGAGGGGTGCCCGAAGGGTAGCTTGTCCCGCCGAAACTGGCGCAGGGTGAGGTGTGTGAGCACTTGGCTGTAAGGTCCAAGAAGAATGGATCTGGTTTTATGAGTCGTAGTGACACACACCCCGTCCCCTCCTCGCAGGCTCGTCCCGTCCACCCCGCTCGAGCGGGGATTGATTGGCAGCAACGATCGCTGTGGCAGTGATTCGGTTTAAGTGGTGTTTGGTTTCAAATTGCCTCGCAGGCTCGGTAGGTCTGGTTTGACACACCAAAGCCCTACTGTCCATAATAAATCAAACAGTCACCTGAGAAAGGGGAAAATCATGCCTTTTAAAGTAACCGTTCTGATATCCATCATTGTATTGATCACTCCGATTGCTGTATCGGGCAGCGGGTTCGGATTATCCCAGGTGATCGACGCACGTCCTGCTGACCAATCACATGACCTTTGGTGCAACGACAATCTCAAGTATCTATAAAGAACGCTGGGAAATCGAAATCTTCTTCAAAACACTGAAACAAACAATGAAGGTCAAATCATTTGTAGGAACAAGCGAAAATGCTCTCAGAATACAGATTTGGACAGCTCTGATCGCTATGCTTCTCTTTAAATGGCTCTTTCATCTTTCCAAAACGGAATGGTCCTTCTCAAATCTTGTATCAATGCTTCGGCTTAATCTCTTTATGTACCGGGATTTGATGGATTGGCTCAATGATCTCTTTGCCATTGAACCTGAGATTCCAGCCTTCAAACAACTGCGATTACCTATACAGGGTTTTGGACAGCTTCAGAAATGAAAAATGAGACCAGAACATGGAAATACGATATTTCCTGTCCTAAACCCTTGTTTTATATGATATGGCTTTTTGAATTTAATTTATCTTGGACAGCAGTACCTAAAAATGATAATATACTTGCAATCGAAGTTTACCGATAATTATCGGGGGATAATGGATTTTAGGAATGGTTTTTTGAAAAAGTATTTGTGTATCTGTGTTGCATCTGTTTTTTTCTGCATGGGATTGACCGGAACAATCTTGGCCTGGCCAGATGATCCTGCCGTGAACGTTCCGGTATGTACGGTGCCGGGTGACCAGGTGTCTCAAAGAATAACCTCCGATGGGGACGGCGGCGCCATTATCACATGGTATGATAGAAGATCCGGGTCAAATGATGATATCTACGCTCAGCGAGTGGATGCTTCCGGCACCGTGCAATGGACATCGGACGGTGTGGCGATCTGCTTGGCGGCGGGTAACCAATCTTATCCAACTATAACCTCCGATGGGGCCGGCGGCGCCATTATCACATGGTATGATAGAAGATCCGGGTCAAATGATGATATCTACGCTCAGCGAGTGGATGCTTCCGGCGCCGTACAATGGACATCTGACGGTGTGGCGATCTGCTCGGCGGCGGGTAACCAGAATTCTCCAACGATAACCTCCGATGGGGCCGGTGGCGCCATTATCATATGGTGTGATAGAAGATCCGGGTCAAGTAATATCTACGCTCAGCGAGTGGATGCTTCCGGTGCCGTGCAGTGGACATCTGACGGTGTGGCGATCTGCCCGTCGTTGAATGCCCAGAATTCTCCAGAAATAATCTCCGATGGAGCCGGCGGCGCCATTATCATGTGGCGGGATTTAAGATCTGTGGCATTTGATATCTACACCCAGCGAGTAGATGCTTCCGGCGCTGTACAATGGACATTGGACGGTGTGGTGATCAGCTCGACGGGGTTTAACCAGTATTATCCAACGATAACCTCCGATGGAGCCGGCGGCGCCATTATCACATGGATAAGCTACTCGGATGTCTACACCCAGCGAGTGGATGCTTCCGGCACTGTGCAATGGACATCAAATGGCGAAGTGATCTGCTCAGGGTTGGGTACCCAGACTTATCCAGAAATAACCTCCGATGGGGACGGCGGCGCTATTATCTCATGGCAGGATTACAGATCCGGCAACTCGGATATCTACGCCCAGCGAGTGGATGCTTCCGGCGACGTGCAATGGACATTTGACGGTGTGGCGATCAGCTCGGTGTTGAATGGCCAGTATGCTCCAACTATAACCACCGATGGGGCCGGCGGCGCCATTATCACATGGTATGATAGAAGATCCGGGTCAAATGATGATATCTACGCTCAGCGAGTGGATGCTTCCGGCGACGTGCAATGGACATCGGACGGTGTGGCGATCAGCACGGCGGCGGGTACCCAAGATCTTCCAAAAATAACCTCCGATGGGGCCGGCGGCGCCATTATCACATGGCGGGATTTCAGATACAGCAACAAGGATGTTTATGCCCAACGCATCTACGCCGAGGGTAATCTTTATCCTTCGACACCGGCACACATTCCAACGACAGGATCTGCTGGTTTGGGATTAATGATCATCAGTTTGAGTGGTATATTGGGAATCAGTTCGCATCGATGAGATGCAGACAATAGCGACTTGACAGGCATATAAATAATTCAGATAATATGCTTAGGAGGTCAGGATTCGGAGTTTGTTCAAACGTTATCTGAGTTTATCCGGAACGGAGAAGAGATCGGCACCTGCGGTCTGATTATTTCAGAATTTTTTCAAGGTTTAAAGAGCGACAAATCCTATCATAGGCTATTACCATATTTCGAAGACATGGCTTATTTGAAACCAAGAGAACCTGACACATATCTCGATGCAGCAATTCTGTTCAGGAAATTAAGAAAACAAGGAATCAGCATACGCTCAACAGTGGATTGTTTGATTGCATGTTTAGCCTCAGAATTTAATTTTCTGATTCTTTCAAAGGATCGTGATTTTTCCTATATTTGTGAATCATCTCTTTGCCAGGTGGAAGCAGCCCCTTTGTTCTTTTCGTCCTGATTGAGCCGTATCATGATGATCAATTCCTGGATTTTTCGGATATACTCAATTATCGCCAAGTCAAACTGACGGAATCGTTGTAATCAGGGTTCCCCGAAATCCAAGCATTGGTTTACTTGAACAACTTATCAAACAGTTTCTGAATTTACTGAAAACTGAAGTTTTGAAAGAAAAATTGTGGATTGTTGAAGTTGTGTTCACCGGCTGATATTGAACATTATAGCAGTCGGTCTGACTTGACACACTAAAGCCCTGCTATCCATAATAAACTAAACAGTCACCAGCGAAAGGGGAAAACCATGCCTATAAAAATAACCGTTCTGATAACCATCATTGTTTTGATCAGCCCGATTGCTGCACTGAGCAGCGGGTTCGGGTTATCCGCGGTGATAGACTCAATCCCTGCTGTTCCCGCCCCCGTACCGGACGACCTGATTATCGGTGATGATCCTGTTGATGAAACCATGGTTATAACCGATTTCTATTCGTATCGTGGTGATATTCACGTCATCAATCAGGGAACACTCATCGTGCAGGGTCCGGCGGGTCACCTGGTGATCGATGGTAATCTCTATGTCCGCGATACCGGTATATTCCGTGTCTCCGGCGGCACATTCACATTGAATCAGACCACCCGGTACCAGTATGGATTCTCCGTGGAAAATGCCGGGACCGTGGAGTTTAACAGCGCGGAAATCCGGTGCAACGGCATGCCGGGCAACGCGTATTTCGTCAATCAAGCCACTGTGAGTTACACTGATACAACGTCGGACATCCATTGCACGGCCATGGCGGGGGATGACGCCGTTGTGGCGGTAACACAGTCGACCCACTCCCTGGAACTGATCATTACCGGCCGGGCCGAGGCGACTTTCACCGGAAGCAGCGGATCCATTCTCTGGTTGGGGTTCACCGCTGGAAACATCGCTGATTTCACCATGCCTGATACCTCCGGAACACTGGACTGGGAGTTCAGTTCCGATCTGCCTGGTGTATCCGGTGTGGAATTCCGTCTGACCGTATCCGGTTGCACGGAGATGCTGCTGGGACTCATCAGTTGGGAGACCAGTGATGTCACGGTAAGAGATTCCGATGTCCGTGTGCTCGGGATCTATTTCGGCGGTGATACCCAGCAAACCCTCACTGGACTGGTGAACAACTCACATTATACCGACCGGGATTTCGGGTTTGCTGACCGATCGCTTCGTATGGTTAATACCACTGTTCAGACCTGGAACCTGTATTCCGGTGGCTCTCAGACCCTGAATCTCACCCATTGTATTCTCGGGGAGGTGATCACGTATGGGACATCAGTATGCAACATGACGCGTTGTACTATGGACGGGACCGGCGGGTATCTGGGCGCGTGGGACACTTCTCTTCTCACCTGTACTTTCTGTAATGCCACCTGCGAGATCATGAATACCGGCGGTTCTTTTCTGTTTTATCTGTATTCCAGTCAGACCGTGGATGGGATGGTGCTGCGTCAGAACGCTTCAGTATTGCTTTTTAACAGTGTTCTTATGCGGGATCCGGTCATGAAAGATGCCTCCCTGGCACTGGATCTGGCGTTGACCGAGCCGTTCCATCAGGCGCCCGTGGATTCTGATGTTCCCGTTATCGGGAGTTCCCGGATATTGACGGGTCCGGATAAACCCACGGAATTTGAGAGTTTCCGGCTGGAATACGGTGAGGGAAGTGCGCCGGAAACCTGGACGGCATTGGGATCGGAACAATCGGAACCCGTCGCAAACGGTGAGCTTGCCGTCTGGGATACCCGAGGTTTGACTCCGGGGATATATACTTTGCGGTTATGGACCGACATCAGTGATATCGCACCACTTAGCGTGGATAAAGCTGTCGAACTGGGCGTATATCCGACATATACACCGGGACCGTCCCCCACGCCGACACCCACACCCATTCCACCCGGTCTGACCGTTGATCTGAATATGGAAACGTCGAATATCCAACCGGGCGATGCATTCCGTTTGTTCCTGAACGTGTCCAACGGAGATTCCGATCCGATCCTGTCGGACATCTATATTGTCATGATGGTGGGCGGTTCCGCCTGGTTCTGGGATACCTGGTCGGAAACACCGGATTTTCAACGCCGGATCTTCCCCGAAGAATGGATTTCCGAGGAATTGATCCTGGACTTTGTATGGCCGGACGTTAACGGGTCGGGGTCCGGGCAGTTCTACGGTGTGGCCATGAGTCCCGGTACGTTTGACATGCTCAGTGACCTTTCAGTGGTGGAATTTTTGTGGGAGTGAGTGTAAATTCAGAATAATGTAATGTCTTTAACACCATAATTGGGAGACGAACTGTTATGATCGACGAAAAAAGTGAAACTGATGTAGCAAAAGCAGAAACGGAGCCGCAGATTGATCAGGCAATGATTCAAATTGCGGTTGAAAACATGAAATCGGAACAGAACCTGCTGGGCGGTGCGATTGCCGGTCTTGTTGCCGCAGTGGCGGGAGCAATGATCTGGGCCGGAGTAACAGTGCTCACCGGGTATCAGATCGGTTGGATGGCCGTTGGTGTGGGATTTATTGTCGGTTTAGCCAACCAAAAAGTGGGTCGTGGTATCGACCCAATCTTTGGTTATATCGGTGCGATTATTGCGTTCCTGGGCTGTATTCTGGGGAATCTGCTCACCATCGTCCATTTCCTCTCCATAGAAGTTGAACTCGGGTATTTTGAAGTCCTGTCCCGTCTGACACCGGACATTATCATTGAGGTCATGACCGCAACTTTCAGCCCGATGGATATCCTGTTCTACGGACTGGCAATTTACGAGGGATACAAGCTTTCCTTCCGGAAGATCACTCAGAACGATCTCATGCCGACGGGTCCGGTGGCAGAGGAGCCTGTCTTGCCGGTGTGATTTGTTAAAAAAAAATCCACCCCATGCACCAAACCGGATCCACCCTGTCTCCTTCAGTATAAGCATCGGTTTGCAAACAGACCGGTCAAAGGGAGGTCATGATGAAAAAAGTGATGGGAATTTTAATCTGTAATGTCCTGCTGTTCTGTTCGGTCGGTTTTGCCGCGGTGATCAATGTGCCCGGCGATTATGCCACGATACAGGCAGGAATCGATGCTGCGCTGGAAGGCGATACCGTGCTGGTGGCGGACGGCACATACAGTGGTTCCGGGAACTGCGCTCTGGAACCCCACGGGAAAAACCTGGTCCTGATATCCGCAGGCGGTGCAGCCAACTGTATCATTGATTGCCTGAATTCGGTCAGGTGCATCAATTACGTTCAGGCCGAGAATACCTCATCCCGGTTTGAGGGATTCACTGTCAGGAACGGGTATGCTGATGAACCCTCCGACGGCGGCGCTATCTACTGTGAAAACAGCAGTCCCGTGATCACCAACTGCGTGTTTGAATCCAATCAAGGTCGGTACGGGAGCGCTATTCAATGTTTTATCGGTTCCGCACCGGAAATATCAAATTGTCTGTTTATTGCCAATACCGGGTACCGAGGCGGTGGTGTGAGTTATGATGAGTGTCTGCCGGTATCAATTACCAATTGTGCTTTTACAGATAACACGGCATCCCAGTCTGGGGGAGGAATCTTCAGCAATTTCGCTGATGTAATGATCAACGATTGCTCCTTTTCAGGGAACCAGGCATATGATCAGGGTGGCGCTATTAATTTCCGGCATAGCTCTGCCACAGTGACGGGATGCGATTTTTTGTTCAACAGCGGACGCGGCGCCGGAATGTATGGTTCTTTCAGCACCATTGATCTCACGGATTGCGTCTTTCAGCAGCATACCCAAACCGTAATTGAAGTCCGGGATTCTGAGCTGACTTGTACCGGATGCACCCTGTTTGACGGTACGGATACCGGCATAAGAGTGGATTACTCAACGGGATACATCGATACGTGTAGTATCGAAGCTATGGAAAACAGCGGCATTACAGCCGATCATTCGACCCTGACCGTGGTGGGATGCGATATCGTTGATAATACGTCGGACCGGGGGGGTGGTATCCGGTGTGAATCGGAGTGTGACCTGATTCTGACACAATCCCGAATCGCCGGGAATACCGCTGAACTGGGTGGCGGGATCTATCTGATGGGTATTACTGATGCCGTCATTGGCGGTTCTGTTTCTGAGGGCAATCAGTTCGATTCGAATACGGCTTCCCTTGGAGTGGATATGTTTGGGGATGTGGACCCGTTGATCATCGATGCCCGGTACAACACGTTCTCGGGTGCTCATTTATCGGAATATTACATCACACCTCAGGCAGCATTTGATCTTACCGGATGCACATCAGATACCGTACCTGTGATGCAGGACGTTTTTGTCAAAGTGGACGGTGACGACAGCAATGACGGGCTTACATGGGATACCGCGTTTCGCACCGTGGGGCACGCACTGCGTACAGTGAGTGGCTCTGATGGAAACCCTGTTACCGTGTCCATCGGGCCGGGCATCTATTCAAACACCGTCACCGGTGAGATATTTCCGCTGTATGTTCCCAATCATGTCAATATCCAGGGTGATCCGGGTTCCGCTTCCATATTTGAAACACACTCCGAGACCGGATTTGCCATGTTTTTCCATGAAAATTCCGAAACAGCGGATCTCACGGTTCAGGACGCATCCGGTACCGGAATAATGGTGTATCGATCCACGTTTGAGATCCTGAATTGCGTTGTCAGAAATTGTGGGCGGGGTATTGAGGTCAATGATTCAGATCTCACCCTGACGGCATGCACCATCAGTGATAACAACGATGATCTGGGTGGGATAAATATCGTAAATGATTCAATATGTTCTATGACGGGATGCTATATCACCGATAATACCAATTATAATGGTGGCGGGATCCATTGTCATCAGTCAAGTATGGTTTTGGAAGAATGTGTCGTGGATGGCAATGAATCCGCTAATATGGGCGGTGGTATACATGCTTACAATTCAACCGTGGAAATTCATCATAGCCGGATTGCTGCCAATCGATCCAATGATGACGGTGGCGCACTGGTCATGCGCAATAATGATGGGTCCGGTGAATTGTTGATCAATGACGTTTCATTTGAGTTGAATGAAAGTGTGCTCGGCCACGGTGGCGCCGTTTATCTGCAGGGGGGTGTCAATTATCAGATCCGAAGTGGGACATTTTTAAATAATATCGCTGGAATTTCCGGAGGCGCAATCGGGGTCTTGAACTGCAGTCCCGTCATCACCGGATCCGGGTTCGACGGCAATGTCGCCCCGATGGGTGGCGCTATTTCACTGGAAAATTCTGATGCCGTTATTGGAGGAACGATGGGATCGGGAAACACTTTTGGATATAACACCGGTCATACCGGAGCCGATCTGGTTTACCTCGGTGATTCAGCTTCACCTGTGGATGCCCGGAACAACACGTTTGCCGGATACGGACCCTCCGATTATTATGTGTCACCCCAGGCGGCATTCGATCTGATGAGTCACAACAGTCAACTCACGCCAATGACCGGAGATATCTATGTCAGTCCCGATGGAACGGATGATGCCGCCACTTCCGGTCACACTCCGGATCACCCTTTCCGGACACTGGGTTATGCGTTGAGCCGTGTGTATGGAACAGCAGCAGATCCGGCGGCCATCCACCTGGCAGCCGGAACATATTCAACAGAAACAAACGGTGAAACGTATCCATTGGGTCTTTTGCCCAACGTATCCATCACCGGAAGCGGCGCCGGCGAGACCATTCTTACCAATGCAAAAACTTCGAGCCTGTTTTTTGGATATGCCGATACCGGACTGATGGTTTCAAATCTGTCACTCACAGGCAGTGCCGGTGCCATGGAGATCTATGCAAACTCCGATATTATGGTGCATGGATGTGCGATAACCGGAAATATCGCTTATGAAGGTGCGGGAATCTATAACGATCTCAGCAGCCTGACCGTTTCAGGTTGTACATTTTTACAGAATAAAGCCTCCCATATTGGCGCCGGAATCTATTCCCGGGGAGACACCCTGGTTTACGATTCTGTATTTATGGACAATACCGCCTATGCCGGTGGCGGAATTTCAATTGGTAATTTCGGCAAGTTGGAAGTGTACAACAGCACATTCGAAAATAATACGACCGATGAGTTCGGTGCCGGTGTCCACGGTTACAATGGCGGATCCGCCACCATCGGCAACTGTCTGTTTACGGGTAATCAGGCCGGAACCCGAGGGGGTGGCTTTTACAGTCACAGTGATACGACTGCCCATGTATTCAACTGTACTTTTGCCGGTAATTCAGCAGATACCGGCGGTGGGGTCTGGACCGGTGTTGATGCTGTCACCGCAATTGAGAACAGCATTTTTTGGCAGAATACTCCCCAGCAGATCAAGGTTTTCCGCGGAACGGTAACCGTGGATTACTCACTGGTGGAAGGGGGCTGGACCGGAACCGGTAATATCGATGACGATCCCCTTTTTACTGAAGGCTCAGCCGGTGAATTTTACCTGTCTCATATCGATGCCGGACAGGTGGAGGACAGCCCCTGTATTGATGCCGGTTCTCTGTCTGCCTCAGGTATCAACCTGGAATTTGACGGGTTTTCCATGACCATGAATGACGGCGCCACCCGGACGGACCATGAACCTGATACCGGGCAGGTGGATATGGGATTTCATCAGATGGATCCGCAGCTGCCGGAGAAAACCGGTGTTCGTATTCATCTCAGTCATAATCCCGTCACTCCCGGCGATATGTTTTCCGTCACCGGATACCTGGATAATACTGGGCTCAATGGTCTGGGATCGGTTCCGGTCTTCTTTATTCTGGAAATCTTCGGTACTTACTATTTCTGGCCCTCCTGGATTGTTTTGGAGGACGATATTGATTTTCAGTTTATGGATTTGGCGCGGGGCACCCGGGAAATCACTGTTGTTCATGAATTTCAATGGCCGCAGTTCGGTTCTGAACCTGTTACAGGACTCGTGTTCTATGGCGCTATGCTCACCGATGATATGCAGCGGATCCGTGGGGAGATGGCTCTGGTTATGTGGGGGTTTAATCCGTAGGATCCCAACCATACCCCGGAACAGAAAACCAGGAATCATCGCAGAATAGACCCACTCAGGATTTTCTCAGAGGGAGAAACGGGTTTGTTGTGTTTGACGGTCGGTAAACAGGCAAGATGGATGATGTTATTCTTGGTCCGACCGCCAAATGCTTACAAAGCCGCATGAGGGAGGAAGGGGATAAAAGTTGGAAAAGTATTTTGCCGCTAACACCCCTCACCACCGAAGTTTTCTGTATTTAGAAAACTTATTGAAAGGACGGTTCCCATAGTACTTTCAAAAAACCTGTAAACCCGGGGGGAACCGATCTCTCCGAGAGGGGATTTCGTTACTTTCTTCTGCGATGTTCTTACATGATCGTCAATCGCCCCAGGAAAATTCCCATTGTGCCATGGTTCCCACAATTTCCGTGACTGCCGGATCGGTCAACGCCGCGTGGAAAGAGATGCCTGAAGCAGCGGATCCGGTGTCGGGCCAAGTGAAAGTGGGGATCACGATTACATCTGTTGCCCCGGGCGGGAATTCCGGGAACTCGTGAATATAGGAACCGATTTCTTCAGTGAATGCAGGACCCCAGAAATACGTGCCGTACACATCCAGAACAACAAACAAGGGATATTTTACCAGCATCGATCCCGTGGCGTTGCACACGGTGGCCGTGCAGAAACAGGGATCACCGGGCCGGAAATAGTCAGACGGCATGAACAGCGTGACCCCGGTGGTGTCACATTCCGGGGTCGCGGTAGGCACCGCCGTAGCCGTACTTGTCGGTGTTATTGTGGGGGTTGAGGTTGGCGTTGGCGTGAGTGTGGGTGTGGCTGTCGGACTCATTGTGGGGGTGGCCGTCGGGGTCGAAGTCGGGGTCGAAGTCGGGGTCACAGTGGGGGTTGGTGTCATTGTCGGCGTGGCCGACGGTTCCTGATAATGGTACCCCATATCGATCAGGTCCGAATCAAAGACTGAATCGGTCCGGGTCGTCCGTTCATCCATACAGAAATCGCTGTTCTCCAGGGTGATGCATATATCCGGGGCCGGGATGCTGCCGGCATCCAGACACGGGCTGTCCGCATCCTGACCGGCAGCGGTCTGACTCAGGTAATAATCACCCAGTGGACCGGGGGTAAACAACGGATCCAGATCGATATTCCCGTCACCGGTAAATCCGTCCTCAATATTGGAATACCGGACCGTTGCCTGACCATTATCCAACACCTGATAATCACCATAATTACCCCGGATGATTGAATCCGTAATTTCTATGAAACTGGGATCTTCCGCCCAGATTCCCTCCTCGTTATCCACAATGGTGCAGTTGGATATATACACTTCCATGGTGTAATACCAGGCATTGATGGTTAATCCGGAACCCGTCATCAGACAGTTGGATATTTCTGTAACACTGGTGGCATGGGGATCATACCGCCCCCCGAATATCAGCCGGTTATTCCCATAAAACTCACAATCCGTGATCTTGACCAGAAAGTTTGCCTCGTTAAATCGCAGAGCACTGGTCTGCCCATACCCGTTATCCAGGAAACGGCACCGGGTGACCTCGATGTAATCAGTGAGATGACCGGAAAGCACCGCGGAACTGCCGGCATTATTCCCGCGGAAAACGGTATCTTCGATAACTGTAGTACTATACCCTGCCCCCGAACGGATAGTACCCGCATATGTGTTTGAGAAATTATTTGTGAATGTACATCGGGAAATATAAAGGGATACATTACCCATATACAGCGCCCCACCGGGATCCTGGGAGGAATTGTTATGGAAAACACACCGGATAAAGAAACCGGTCCCATAATCATTGGGATACGAAGGATAAAACTCCACTGCACCACCATAATCCAATCCACCGGTCCAGCGGTACCCGTTCAGGATTGATATATCCTGGAAAACAATATCTTTGCCGTATCCGTTTTGTAAACTAAACGCCCGGCCATTCTCCTCACAGTCGATGACGCAATCTTCAGGTTCACCTGCGGACATGACCACGATTTCACGATTATCGACAACTATATCTTTGTTACCAACGCCGGTATACGTTCCCGGCGCCAGTAAGACGGTATCACCGTCAAGGGACGCGTCGATTCCCGACTGGATGTCGGGGTACGGTACAGATGGCACGTTGATAATCACGGCGGTGGCGGGGAGGGTGAGGAGGAGGAAATATAGTGTCAGAGACCATCCAATCCTTTTCAATTGTGAATTGCTAATTGACGCTCGCACACTCATACCCTCATCAGATCATTTTTCGCGTCCAGGAAATGGGAGTCGGAGGACCGCCGGGGGTCGGAGTCGGTTTAGGAGTATAGGTCGGCGCCGGTGTGGGTGTCGGTACA
>SWBY01004657.1_pt1 | contig 15960 bp, 13 predicted proteins | sample 4693071 | NCBI WGS metagenome assembly SWBY01 (sample SAMN10267273, study PRJNA491770) | bioreactor metagenome | isolation source: DHS bioreactor inoculated with marine methane seep sediment | place: Japan: Omine Ridge, Nankai Trough | collected 2006-05-06 | reverse complement strand
CAGAATCGGGAATACTCGGCTATTATGACGAAGCGCCCAAGGGTATTTTTTCTGGTTCCGGATCTGTTATTGGTATCGGTTTTGTTTTAGGTGCCTTTATATCCGCCTGTCTGGGTAAGGATTTTGCCTTTCGGATTCCGCCACACAGAGAAATGGTCAAGGCTGTAATTGGCGGTATCTTGATGGGTGTGGGTGCGGCTCTTGCCGGTGGTTGTAATGTGGGTGGTATGTATAACGCTATAGGAAACCTGGCCGCCAACGGGTTTACCATGTGGATTGGTCTTGTTTTCGGTGCCTTGCTTGGCCTCAAATTCCTCTATCTGGAGATGGAGTATATAAGCTGGGGTGATGGTGGCTCTGGAACCATTGAGGTATCCAATAAGTTCCAGAATCTATTGGCCATTGTCGCCATTGTGGGACTTATCTGGGGAGCCTATTGCTATGCCGGCAACGAGGATTCCGATTACATGGCTTCTCTTTCCGGGATACTAATGATAGCTGCCGCCCTGGGTTACGCCATGCAGCGCGGACGCTGGTGTATGATTCAGGGTTTTCGTGAGCCTCATATGACAGGGGATTGTACCCTTGCTAAATCTGTTGCTTTGTCCATTCTCTTTGTTGCCATCGGTGCTGCTGTGTTAAAATATAGTGTACCGAATGCCCATGGTGGAGAAGCTGTTCTTAATCCCGCTCACTACGTTCGCGGAACTTTTGGCTGGGGATCAATCGTTGGTGGTTTTATCTTTGGTCTTGGTGCCATGTTTGCCGGTGGTTGTGGATCTGGGACCCTCTGGCGGGTTGGGGAAGGTCAGGTCAAATTGATCATGGTTGTTCCTTTCTTTGCTCTTTCCAACTCTATTATAACTAAATGGTTTCAAGATAATGATTTTGAGGCGGATGGAGTCCTTGGTGCTAAAGTTTATCTGCCCGATGTTATGGGTTATGGCCCGACTTTGGTATTAATTGGGGCGTTTTTGCTTATCTGGTATCTGGTTGTTACCTGGAATGAGGATAGTAATAAGCTTCTTGTTCCCATGTGATATCTGAAGCTTGCCATAATTGAGTGAATTGATCGCAGGTTTCGTTTAACGGAACCTGCGATTTTTTTTGTAAAAAATTTTCCAGGAAGGTAACATTAAAATGTGTGGTGGTAAAAAATTGCGCAGGGAGATCCTTAAACTGCGAGATGGAATTCCAGAAGCTGAACGGAAAAAAAAGAGTCATCAAGTGAGCTTAAACGTTTTTCAACTGGAAGAGGTGAAAAAGGCCGAAACCATATTTATTTATGTCTCCTTTCGTTCAGAGGTGGATACCCGGGAAATCATAAAAAAATTTCTTCAGCAGGGTAAAGAGGTTTTGGTTCCGGTCACTTTGCTTAAAGAGAAAAAATTGCTCGCTGTTCCCATAACTGATCCGGATCATGACCTCAAGCCCGGCTATTGCTCAATACCGGAACCGAAAGAAAAGCTTCGGCAAAACAAAAGAGATGGCTCAGATATTGATATGATTTTTCTTCCCGGCTCCGTTTTTGATGAGAGAGGTGGAAGGTTGGGTTATGGAGGGGGATATTATGATCGTTTTCTTTCTCTTGAGGCACCCCGGGCTTTTAAAGTAGGTCTTGCCTTTGAAAAACAGCTGATTAAAAAGGCTCCCTTGCAAAAACACGACGAACTGCTTGATATTATTATTACCGAAGAGAGGGTTGTTTCCAGCTTGTAAAAGGAGTTTACTATGCGAAAAACCGCAGTTTTCAGGGACCCACTTTTTCTTGATCATGATCCCGGTTATAACCATGTGGAGTCACCGGATAGGCTGAAGGTTATAAACACTGTTCTTGATCAGGAAAAGATAGGGAATTGTTTTCTTTTCCCTGAGTTTGAGCCGGCCCCTCATAAAGTTATCTCTCTGAACCACACAAAAGAGCTGATTATCAGGGTATCGGAAACTGCCTGTAAGATCTTTGATAGCCTTGATCCGGATACACAAACCTCTCCTGATTCTTATGCCGCAGCCTGTCTGGCTGTTGGATCATTGCTCAAGGGAGTGGATATGCTCATGGAAGGGGAAATAGACAATGGTTTTTGTCTGGTTCGCCCCCCGGGACATCATGCGGAAAGTGATAGATCCATGGGTTTCTGCCTTTTTAATAATGTCGCCATTGCCGCCCATTACGGCTTGGAAACAAAGGGCCTGGAGCGTATAATGATTGTTGATTGGGACCTTCACCATGGAAACGGGACACAACATTCTTTTTACGAGAACGACAAGGTTCTTTACCTTTCCAGCCATCAATTTCCATTTTACCCAGGAAGTGGATCGCTTGCAGAATGTGGAAGAGGAAAGGGAGAGGGATACACATTAAATATCCCTCTACCCGGTTTCCAGGGAGATCTTGATTACGCAACGATTTTCCGGGATATTGTTCTGCCAGTGGGGAGGGAGTACAAGCCGCAATTAATTCTCCTTTCTGCCGGCTTTGATATTTATAAGGGTGATCCCCTTGGAGCAATGGAGGTTACAGCGGATGGTTTTGCCTATATGACCAGGTGCCTTGTCCAGTTGGCTGAAGAGGTGTGTGATGGTCGGTTGCTGGTAACCCTTGAGGGAGGGTATAATCTTGATGGCCAAAGGGATGGAGCCATGGCAGTATTATCAGAACTGTGTGGAGAGAAACTGGACACCGGTTATCCAACAAACCTTGACGCTAAAGTCAGGGAAAAATTAAGCAATGAAAAATCAGTCCATCCTGCCATAGCCCAAGCCGTGGATGTTGCAAAAAAATACTGGAGCCTGTAATTTATTAAAGTGATCAGTTAAGGGTGCTGAACTCGTAAAAAACTTTTTCTCACCACAAAGGCCCCAGAAAGCATAGAGAAATTTTTTTAAATATCTCGATAGTGAACGAAAATTCTAATTTTTCATGGTACCCTATAGTTTTTATGAAACAATCAAGGGTGACAAGTTCGTAAAAACTTATATTTTCCGATGGCTAAGTAAAAAACTTCATATGCGAGGCGCATAAATTTTCTATCATTTCGGCGTACTAGAGTACGTCGAAATGATAGAAAATTCACAGCAACGAAGCAGATGAAGAGTTTTTACGACGCCATCAAGGGTGGTTTGTAGCCCTATCCGAACAGTTACGGCATCTTTAGGTTTTTTTTGAGGATAAAAATTGCAAGAAAAGCAAACAAAAATACTCATTGCTGATGATGATGTTATGGTTAGAACGACGGTATCTAAGATACTCGAGATGTTTGGCCATTCTGTCGTTACTGTTGCAGATGGTACAGATGTGGTTGAGGTTATTGATGAGTCTTACGATGTTATCATCCTTGATATTAATATGCCCGGCATGGACGGTTTTGAGACAATCGAAGCCCTCAAGAAACTCAACTATAATATCCCTGTTCTTTTCCTCACCGGGGCGGGTTCCATGGATTATGCTGTAAAAGCCATCAACCTGGGTGCCTATGATTTTCTAACCAAACCCATTGAAGATCTGGATATATTCAATGTCAAAATCAGGCGTGCCATTGAGAAAAGGATGTTTGTTCTCAGGGAGCTTGAGTATAAACAAGAGTTGGAGTTGGATATTCGGAAAAAGGCCGCCGAACTTGAGGAAACCAACAAACTTCTCCTCACTTATAGCCACAGCCTGGAGAATGCAACGGTTCAACTGATGACAAGTCTCCAGAATGCCATGGAGGAGAAGGATTTTTATACGGCAGGCCACACCATGCGGGTAACTGAGTATGCGGTTATGCTGGGCCTGGCTATGGAACTCTCGGAAAATGATCTGGTTACCCTTCGTAGAGCCGCCCAATTTCACGATATTGGAAAACTTGTCATTGATCTGTCCTGTATTCAAAAACCCGGAAGATTGAATGATGAGGAGTGGGCCTTGATAAAAAAACACCCGGGCGTTGGGGCCAATATTATTAAACCACTCGGTTTTATGGACAGGGAGCATTTTATTATACGGCACCACCATGAAAGAATGGATGGCAATGGATATCCGGATGGCCTGAAAGGAGATGATCTTGATAACTTGACTAAGATTCTCATGGTTGTTGATAGTTATGATGCCATGACCTCCAGGAGAAATTATAGGCGAAATATGTCCATGGAAGAGGCTGTCGAAGAACTTAATCGTTGTACCGACAGCCAGTTTGATGAGAAAACGGTTAAGCGTTTTTCCAAAGCCATTATCAGTTTTAAGCCTATACACTCAGACTGGACAGTGGAGACAGTTGAGTCGGTAAACAGCAAACCAGGTTCAAATAATAAGGTGTAAGGTATAGGGGGGTACGGTTGGTCAATAGTATTCCTGGAGATATCTTTCCCTACCTGAATAGTTACTAGTAGAAAAAAAGAAATATGAAAATTACACGTGAAGAAGTGGAGCATGTCGCCCACCTTGCCCGTCTCAACCTGACGGAGTCGGAACTTGAAAAAATGACCTCTCACCTGGGCACTATTTTGGCCTATGTGGATAAAATGGAAGAACTTGATACCTCCGGGGTGGAACCAACAACCCATGCCTTTTCCATATCGAATGCCTTTCGGGATGATGTGGAGAAAGAATCCCTGAGCCAGAAGGCTGCTCTCGCCAATGGTCCTGATGAAAATGGTGAGTTTTTCGTAGTGCCAAAAATTATCTAAGATAAAAATAGATCAAATCATGAATCCTTACGAATTGACCATTGGTCAAGCATCAGAACTGTTGGCTGCGGGCCAACTCTCCTCAAGGGAGTTGACCAAAAGCTGTCTGGGCCGAATTGAAGCAGTAGACGATCAGGTAAAATCCTTTCTGACGGTTGCGGGAGATAAAGCACTTCAACAGGCCGACAGGGCGGACAGGCTGCTCATAAGCGGGGAAGCCCCACCTCTTTGCGGTATTCCTCTTGCCCTGAAGGATCTTATCTGCACCAGAGGGGTAAGGACCAGTTGTGGTTCAAAGATTCTCGATAATTATATACCACCTTACAATGCCACCGTGGTTGAAAAACTGGCAGAGCAGGGAGCTGTTATCTTAGGAAAGGTCGCTATGGATGAGTTTGCCATGGGCTCTACCTCTGAAAACTGTGCCTTCCGGATTCCTGAAAATCCCTGGAAAAAAGGTTACATCAGCGGTGGTTCTTCCGGCGGCTCTGCTGCTTCGGTTGCAGCTCTCGAGTGTCTGGGATCGCTCGGATCCGATACCGGAGGATCGATTCGTCAGCCCGCATCACTGTGTGGTGTGGTGGGAATGAAGCCGACCTATGGCAGGGTTTCCCGCTATGGACTGGTGGCCTTTGCCTCATCTCTTGATCAAATTGGCCCTTTAAGCCGTGATGTTAGCGATTGTGCTCTTCTTATGAATGCTATCAGCGGTTATGACCCAAAGGATTCCACCTCTGTTAAGGAAGGCTGCCCGGATTTTACCAAAGGCCTGCAAGAGGGAATGAAAGGGATGAAGGTCGGGGTAGCAAAAGAATATTTTAGCCAAGGGCTGGATCCGGAGGTAGATCAAGTAGTCCGTAGGGCTATCCTGGCCCTTGAGGAGGCAGGGGCCGAGATCATCGATGTGACTCTACCGAGAACCGAGTACTGTGTGGCGGTCTATTATATCATTGCCTCGGCAGAGGCAAGTTCCAATCTGGCACGATACGATGGGGTTGCCTATGGATACAGGGACAAAACGAAAGATTCCTTGCTTGAGATGTATAAGGAAACCCGCTCCACGGGGTTTGGGGACGAGGTTAAACGTCGCATTCTTATCGGTACCTATGCCCTTTCTTCCGGCTATTACGACGCCTACTATAAAAAGGCATCCCAGGTACGAACCTTGATACTTGAGGACTTCAATAACTGTTTTCAGAATTGTGATTTGGTGATTTCCCCGGTTGTTCCAACACCGGCATGGAAGATAGGGGAGAAAGGGGATGATCCTCTTGCCCTTTACCTTTCTGATATATTAACGATTTCTGCAAATCTTGCAGGAATCCCCGGTATTTCTGTTCCCGGTGGTTTCAGTAGTGATGGACTGCCTATTGGTATCCAGCTCCAAGGCCCTCATTTTCGTGAAGACAACTTGTTGCGGGCAGCATTTAATCTGGAGAAACTTTTGGGAATTTCCTCTCTTAAACCGGAGTTATCCTGATGGCTGGTCAGAAAAATTCATCTTCACGAAATAAAACAAACACAACCGCTGGCAAGATCCAGGTTGCTGACCACATAGCATCCATTGTCCCTTACCCTCCCGGCAAACCCATGAAAGAGCTGGAAAGAGAGTATGGTATAAGTGATTCCATAAAACTCGCCTCAAATGAGAATCCCTGGGGATCTTCACCAAAGGCCATAGAGGCCTTACGTGTTGGTCTGGATGAGCTGAATCGTTACCCTGATGGATCCAGCTATTATCTGGTACAGGCATTGGCCGACAGGCTTGGTTTCTCCCCTGATGAAATTGTCCTGGGAAACGGCTCTGATGAAATTATTGAGCTCTTAGCCAAGGCCTATGTTCAACCAGGCGATGAGGTGATAAGCAGCCATCCATCCTTTCTTATTTATCAAAAAGTAGTCCAGGTGCGCGGAGGGGTAAATAAGATTCTCCCTTTAAAATCGATGCACCATGATCTTGAAAAAATCCTTTCTATGGTAAATGAAAAGACCAGGCTGATTTTTCTCGATAATCCCAATAATCCGACCGCAACAGCTATAAAACCAACCGAACTCTACTCTTTTCTCAGTGAGGTACCGGAGTCGGTCATTGTTGTTCTTGATGAGGCCTATCGGGATTTTATGGATTATGACAAAAAGGTTGATATCTTTTCCCTGGTACGGAACACTAAAGGGCGCTGCGGTGTTGTAGCCCTGCGCACTTTTTCAAAGGCCTATGGCCTGGCCGGACTGCGGGTGGGTTACGGACTGATGCCTGCCGAGATTGCGGCTTATTTGCATCGGGTGAGGCAACCTTTTAATGTCAATCATCTGGCCCAGGTGGGGGCGAAAGCCGCCCTGGAAGATGATGAGTTCTATGAGTTCACCCTCGAATCTACCAGAAAAGGGATGCAATATCTCCAGAGTGAGGTGGGAAAACTTGGCTGTTACTGTTATCCATCCCAGACGAATTTTTTTCTCATTGATGTCAAGGGTAATGCGGTAGCCCTGTATGAAGCCATGCTCCGTCAGGGAGTAATCATTCGTTCCATGAAGGCTTATGGCTATACAGATGTTATTCGAGTAACGGTTGGAACAAATGAGGAGAACGAACGTTTTCTTCTTACTTTGAAACAGTGTCTGCAGGATCTTGCCTATGTCTGAAAAACAACAGGTAATAACTATTGACGGACCATCCGGGGTGGGAAAATCAACGATTAGCCGAAGGGTTGCGAGAAGCCTCTCTTTCACCTATCTTGATACCGGTGCCATGTATCGGGCAGTTGCTCTCAAGCTGGAACGGGAAAAGGTTGACTTGAGCGATGAAAAGGCAGTGGAAAGCTGTCTAGTAGACCTTGATGTAACCTTGCTGCCGGCGATAGATGTTGATCAGGATGTAAAGGTTTTGCTTGACGGGCTTGATGTGAGTCGTGAAATTCGAACGCCTGAGGCTGGTATGTTAGCCTCAAGGGTCTCGGCTCTTTACGCAGTCAGGGAAAAACTCACCAAAATGCAGCAGGAAGCAGGTGTTAAAGGACAGGTGGTTGCCGAGGGCAGAGATACGGGGACAGTTGTTTTTCCCCAGGCGATATGTAAGTTTTATCTCGATGCCGATCCACAAGAGCGTGCTAAAAGACGTGTTCTACAGCTTCGCAGTCAAGGAGAAGAGGTGGTCGAAGAAGAACTGCTCGCCATGATTATCAAACGTGATAAGGACGACCAGGAGCGGACCATAGCACCACTTGTAAGAGCCGACGATGCTCACTATATAGATAGCACAAGTCTTGATATTGATGGGGTTTGTGAAAAAATGCTGGCTCTCGCCAGGGAAGATCTTTACTTAGCCAGCTGAAAATTTGAATTTTTACGAGATTGTCAAGTATGATGGCCTCGTAAAAACCTTATAACTTGCCAGATTGTCATTCCGGACTGGATCCGGAATCCAGTCTTTTCAGCATGTTATAGATTCCGGGTCAAGCCCGGAATGACGTTGTGGCAAGTTTTTACGAAGGCATCAAGTATGAATAGTGAAGAGATTTTTCTATTCGACATTCGATATTCTACTCATAGTTATTCCAGAATAAAATCATCTCGGCGATTCATCTCTAAACTAGCCTCGGCCTGACCTGGAAAAAGAGGTCTTTCCTCACCATAACTGACCGTTCGGATTCTATTTTCACCAACACCCAAATCAACCAGATACTCTTTGGCGTTGATAGCCCTTCTTTCCCCTAAGGCCAGGTTGTACTCGTTGGTTCCCCGGTCATCACAATTTCCTTCTACAACAATGGATACAGATGGCTTTGCCAGGAGATAGTCGGCATTGCTAACCATAATATCGACCATATCCCCACGGATACCAGCCTGGTCAAAGGCAAAAAAGATCGGCTTTAACTGAATTGAGGAACGGCCATAATTTCTTTTGTATACATCGCTTTGCTGGCCGTCCTGTTGACTGTTGATTGACAGGTTTCCTATGGTTTGGCCGGTAGTGTCATCCAGGGACCCTTCCACAGGCACGTTGTTTTCAGAATAAGCATCTGCCGGCGGGTAATCAATGGTTGTCCCGGACTGGTTGGCACTTCCAGCCTCAGGGGTGGTCACCGATTTTTTTCCACAACCAGTGCTTGAGAGAGCAAATACTCCGAGTATCAAAATGTAGAAAGAGGCGTTAAGGATATTTTTTTTCATGGTGTCTCCTTTAAGAAAAATCCGTTTTTTTAGTACCTTAGAAATAATATTCTGCATTTTTGCGGCAGAATATTATTTCTAGGGTACTAAGCCAAAGATTTTTAAAAGTTCCGATCTGTTCGGGTTAGAAAAGTAATTTGTTATGTTTTTTGTATATTGTAGCCTTAATCACTGAAACGTCAAGAAAAAGGATTAGCAACACACTACTTCTATTCTCGTCTGAAGGGGGGAAGTTCCCATGATAGTATCAGAAAACAGGTGTGACGAGAATATAACCGAAGAACTCCAGATCTGAAAACGTTATTCAGCTTGTTCGCTATCACGGCTAGTATTCAAACCGGCTGTGGGGAGAGAGGTAAGTCATGTGCAGGAATAGCCCGGAAGGAAGCTGGAGATGAATGGCCACGGTTCAAGTAAATCACCAAGGCAGTTTGAAGAATTGCAAACCGCCTTGGTAACCAAAATGAAGAGGCTAACTATCAAGATTTTATTCTATTGTGAAACATTAGTCATAGCTTTCAACTGATCGGGATGGAATTTGGTAGTACATCCCTGGAGGCCGTTAATGTCGGTAGCCTCTTGCACGCAGGTCTTTTTTTGGTTTAAAAAATCAATTTTGTTGGGGTTGTCTTTAAATTGTTCCATTGTCATGGTGATTTTGTTGAGCATTTTTGTTCGCTCTGCCTGGAAATCACTGGCCAGAACCGGGCTGGCGATAAAGGCACACACAAGGGTTGCAAGAATTAGTTTTCCCATTTTAATCTCCTCTAGTTAGTAAAAAAATAAAGCATCCCGTTATTGGGACATACATTGTTTACAGTTTCATCCGGTTCGTGTGATTAGTAACGAAGGATTGCACTGCTGAGTTTTCCTAAAAGCATTTACCGTGCCATTTGGAAATATTAGCGATAGTTAGCTATTGCCAAAAGAGGGTGGCCTTATCGATTAATCCAGATAAGATATTAAAATTAATTGTAAAATACTTATATACTCAGGGGGGAATTACAGGTCTTGGAGGAAGGAAAAAGGAGCGTTTATGCTTATCATTGATCAAGCAAAGGAAAATGATATCTAATCAAGTCACTTCTGTCTCTTAAAACAAACAACAATCCTGCACTTGTTAGATATCTAGCTGAATTGCTGTCAACTGAACTGTCTCCCTATTGAGACAAAGGCTATACTTCCTGTTTGGATAATCCGATGGTTTAAGGCCACCTTAAGAGGTATTACTTTGGCTAAGTTGGGTTCGTTTAACTGCCGGGGGATAACGCTAAAGCTGTATCTCGTAGGCCAAAACTAATCTGACTCCCACTATCAAAAGCAAGTTATCTATGTCCGTCTCTTTTTCGAGACAAGTAGGAAGAAATTTATGAATTTAAGACTTGAACAGGGCGGGCACTATATGGTGACGATTGAGTAGTTTGTAAAAATCAGTCCGATTTCGATGAGCAATTCTGGCTGCTTGAGATACATTCCCCTGGGTCGTCTGTAGCAATTGAACCAGATACTGTTGTTCAAACTGAGCCTTGGCCTCAGCAAGGGGGATAATTTTTTTTTGCTGCTGTTTAACAGCGGCATGGAGCAGATCTTCAGCGATGATCGGGGAGGTGGTCATGGTTACGGCATGCTCAACTACGTTGTATAATTGACGAACATTACCAGGCCAGGCTGCGTCAATGAGAGTCTGCATAGACCCAGGGCTAAAACCTTTAACCTTTTTATCCATACTGGCAGCCAGAGAATGGATAAAAGATTCCGCCAAAAGTGGAATATCTTCTTTGCGTTCATGGAGCGGTGGTAGGTTCAAGCTGACCACGTTGAGCCGATAAAACAGATCCTCACGAAATTGCTTTGTGGCAATGGCATCTTCAAGATCTCGATGAGTGGCAGATATAATACGTACATCAACAGCAACCGGTTGAGAACTTCCAACCGGCCTGATCTGTCGTTCCTGTAAAACCCGCAATAATTTAACCTGCAGTTGTAGCGGCATATCACCAATTTCATCAAGAAACAAGGTGCCACCACGGGCTGACTGAAACAGGCCGGCATGGCTCTTGAAAGCACCGGTAAAAGAGCCTTTGGCGTGACCAAACAGCTCGGATTCCAACAGAGATTCAGGGATGGCACTACAGTTGACAGGGATAAAAGGGCCACCACTCCTGGGGCTGGCCCGATGAATGGCAATGGCTAAGAGTTCCTTGCCGGTTCCCGATTCTCCCCGAATCAGCACCGTGGTATCTGTTTCAGCTACCAACTTGGTTTGACCCAGTAAGTTTTCCATGGATGAACTATTGGCGACAATATCTCTGCGCCAGCTATCATCTTTTCCGGAGACTGTTGAGCCGGAACTTGTATATTGTAGGGCTTTTTTTATTTCACTGATGAGTTTCTTGCCATCAAGAGGTTTGGTCAGGAATGAAAAAACGCCCTGCCGGGTTGCGTCCACCGCCTCGGGGATAGAGCCGTGGGCTGTTATCATAATCACAGGAATTGATTGGTTTTTTTCTCGGAGTATCTCGAAAAAGTCCAAGCCATTGAGACCAGGCATTCGCAGATCCGTAACAACGAGATGTGGGTTGACAAGGGGCAATTTTGCAAGAGCCTCTTCCGCACTCCCGGCAGTCTCTACTGTAAAACCATTACCCTCCAGGCGAAACTTCCAGAGGCTGAGGAGGTCAGCCTCATCATCAACCAGTAAAATTTTATGTGTTCCACTCATTTTATTTGGTTTCCGAATTGGCGTGTTCTTTGTTTGTTATAATTTTTTCTATATTTTTAAGCTGTTCAATCTGCTTTTCCAGATTCTTTTTTTTAGCGAGTATCTTACGCATCTTATTAGAGTCGAGTCGCTTGTTGATTTTGGCTTCTTTCAGCCGTGCCAGTAATGATTGAAGCCCCTGTAGTTCCTGGTTGTCATCCGGATGCGTGAGCGTGTGCTTCCCAATAAGCTCAATGCTTTTTTCAAACTGCTTGTCACTGGCCCGCGGGTTCAAACCCAGACAAACCAGGGGGAGTATATTTTTATCTCCTTCCTGTGTTACTATGTTTAAAGCCTCATCATAGAACTGTTTGAATTCCTCGGGCGATAACGAATCTATCTCATCAAGACAAGCAAGAACTGTTCCGGCACTCATGGGTTGAAAGAGAATTGGCGGACCAGACCATTGAACCAGCTTTGGTGTCTCGAGTAATTCAACACAGCCGCCCATGAAGAGCCATACATAAAACAGAGCAAAAATGAATACATTTTTAGACATGATCTTCTTCCATCATCGGTAGTATAAGTTCGAAACAGGCACCCTTTGTCGATGTAAGCAGACGCAGGCTGCCGCCATGATTCTCCGCATACTCATTACTGATAGCAAGACCGAGCCCCGAACTTTTGACCGATTCATTTATCGGTTGGTTTCCCTGACTGAAAGGAGGGAAAATCAGAGAACGCTCCGCCTCCGCAACGCCTGGCCCGCTATCAGCGACCAGACAACGGGCCATCCCGTTCTTTTTCTTAACCTTAACCATGATCCATCCTTGATCCGGGGTGAATTTCACCGCATTGGACAACAGGTTATCAAAAATAGTGATGATCTGTTGTCTGTTTCCACTAACCCGCACCGGATCCAATGTTACTCTTAAATCTATCTTTCTGGCCAGAATGGAGTTCTGCTGATCGCTGAGTACCTTTTCCATCAAAGTATGCAAGGAGAGTGTTTGCATTGCTTCAGGTTTTTGCCGCGCCTGCGCCATGTTGAAATCCAGAATATTCTGAATCAACTCCTGCAACCGTGAACTGTTTTTGTTAAGAATGTCAACCACATTTTTCTGTTTGACATTCATGGGCCCCACCAGTTCATCATGGAGCAGACTAGCCCCTTCAATGATCGAAGCAAGGGGTGTTTTGAGTTCATGGGAAATATGGGCTATCAGCCTGACCTTTTCACGATCAAGATCGGCAAGACGGCGGCGCAGCCAGTTAAGTCTGCGACCAAGTAACTCCAAATCCTTTGGCCCGACAACATCAATTGGGGTATCAAAGTCTCCTTCACCCAAACGATCGATAGCCCGGTCAATCTGACGCACCGGTTTGGAAAGCAAGACGACAAAAAGAATAATGAGCAAAACTGCAAAAATAATAAGGCCGGATGTTTGAAAAATCAAAGTTTCCTTACCACGGCTTACAGACTGCTTCAGGCCGTCTACTTTTGCCAGCATCACCTCATTTCCAGCCCTTTCAATGGATTTTGCAAGGGTATTTAATCTCTTATAGGAGTCAAGCAGTTTTTCCTGTTCCTGCTTTTGCAGTAACCGTTGTTCAGGGCCATCAGTGCTATGATTTAAAACAGTAACAAGGTGTTGCTCCAGGTTACTAAACTCTTTTATCTGGAGAACATGCTGTTCATTCTCACGCATCCCTGCGAGCCGGTCAAGAAGCTCCTGTATTTCATCATGCACCTTGTTGAGGTTGTCAAGAGATTCAAGATCGCCAAGAACATTATAAATCATGACCTTGCGTTCTTCATCGCTCAGCAAAGTGGAAAGACGACGACCGGAGTGTACCAGATCAACAGAATGATAGACGGCATCTGCTCCCTGTCGTACCAAACCATCAAGCAGCTGGACCGAAGTAAATAAGGCGGTTAAAAGCGGCAATAAAACAAAAATAAACCCGGTCAACAGCAGAGTGATAAAGGATTGCGGCCGGAAAAATCGCATCGGAAAATTCAAGTTTTTTGAGGTTGTGATACGTTAACAGTGTTCAGGCCACCTTGAAAAATTGCCTTTTCGCCCAAACTCTGCGTTATACTAAAAATTTTATCCTCGGAATATCAACTATATGCCTGTGGTAAAATGTTCCCTATACCTTGATTTTGAACGAAAATTCAAATTTTTCAAGGTACCCTTTAGTACCTTACTCTATCAAAGCTGTCAAAAAAAACAGCTAAGCGTAGACTCCGAGAAACCATGAGAGGGTTTTGAAATCAGAAACTTAGAACTATCACCAGATAGCGAACACAGTGAGACCTTCGAGGCACTTATTATCCCTCAGGTAAGCGCTAGACTCCGAGGTGGTACTGAAAAGAGCCAGCGATACTAAAAAATTTTCCGACTTGTCGGGTTAGTAAGGTTGCTTCTGTTTTCTGGAAAGAATTTTCAAAAAGTTGTGCACAAGAAAGGGGTTGAACGTTGAGCCCTTTTCTTTGGTCAGCACCGCAATGATTTTCTCTTCCGGAGAGGGGGTGTGGTAGGGTCTGCAACTGCGCATGGCATCAAAGGTGTCGGCAATGGCAATCATCTGACTGACAATATTTGTTTTCCAGTTTTTACCGATATGGGGGTAGCCTTTACCGTCAAAATGGATATGGTGCTCCAGGGCGGCAAGTACCGCAAGTTTTGGGACATTGCTGAGGGTTACTATATATCCTGCGCCTTTCATGGCGTGCGTTTCAATGATCTCTCGTTCTTCCTGATCCAGCCTTGAGGGTTTGCTCAGGATTTCATCCGGAATAAAGATTTTACCGATATCATGGAGGGCTGCCGTGATGCCGATGTCGTAGAGGTGCTGGCCTGTAAATCCAAGTGACTCGGCCTGGGCCAGGGTCAGGATGCAGACATTGATGACATGGGTGAATGTGTATTCGTCACCTGATTTTAAAGTGGTCAACATGGCCAGAGGGTTCAGGTTCCGGGAGAAAAGCGTTACAAAGGAGGACATGACATCCTGAACCCCACGCAGATCACAATTTTTGTTTTGTTTAATGGAAAAATAAAGTTCCTGGGCGAGTGTCATTTGTTCCTGCGTCAAGGATTGCAGTTTGCTGATAAGTTCCGGATCACCACTTTGCTTTTCTCCCAACTGGTTGTCAAGTTGAGGGAGTGGACTGGATGGAGGAAGATCATCGCGGGGTGCATCTTTGAGCTGCAGCTTACCGCAGGAAATACCAGGACTATTCTTTATTGTTGTAATGCGTGGAGCAGAAAGATTCGTGATAAACTGAATCAGTTCTTTGCGTGATAGACCCCTGTTGAAGGTGATGTGGTCGATCTCTTTCTGTTTGAGAATGGCGAGGAAAAGGGTGAAATGTTCAGTCTCTTCCGGACGAATTGCCCGGTTGTTGATGATTATATCATTGTCAATAACAAGGATGGTTACTTTTGGGCTGATTTTGAAGATGTCGTTAAGGTTGGCAAAGGCCTTGTTGATCATCTCTTTGACTGTTTTATTCCTGATGGAATAGAGACGGGTATTAGTGATAATCGTTCGCAGCAGGTGGAGGGTGTTGAGAATCTTTTGCTGGAGAAGAATTGTCTTTTTTTGTCTTCTCTGGATCATATTCCTGTTGTCATCCTCTGGGTGAGTTCTTCATTGCAGCGTTTGAAAAACCTGAAATCATTTGAGAGCTGGCTATAAAGGTAAAAGGGTTTTGCATATTTTACGAATCTCTTCATCTTGCACTTTCATCCCCTTTTCCACCAATTTTCTGCGATCCTCGGCCTGATATCCTTTCAGGGAGTAGAAAAGAAATTGTTTCATTGTGGTGAGTAATTGTCGATGGAACGGCCATTTTGAAAAGGCTATTTTTTCCAAGGCTGGCAATGCTCTTTTGTCACCGATATGGCCAAGCACTAAAAAAAGTTTCCTGTTTCTTTCAATGGCTGTTTTTTTTATAAATTGATATTCAAGAAGATTGAGAAGGCCTGGGACACAGCTGACAGGTTTGTGAATATTACAGAGTTCAATGGCTGACGTAACCAGGAGTTCATTGTTTGATCCCAGCATGGCCTCCAGAGTGGCCGTGGCTTTTTCATCGTGAAGGGGCAGGAGAAGATTAAGAATCTGGTAGCGAATATCCATGTTTTCATGATCCAGTAGGGTCTGCAGAAGGCGGACTGTGCCCTGAGTACCCAGGTATTGAATCAGGAGAAGTAATTTTTGCACACGGGCTGGAGTCTCTTGGGAGATAATGGTAAATATCCTGGTCAGCATTTCAAGTCTGAATGTCTTGAATACGGTAACAAGAGGATCCTGCTCTGAGACCTTCTGTTGCATACAGAAAATTTTAAGAAGCGGGTCAAGGATTTTTGCTCCAAGGTGTGTAAGAAAGGATACTGCTTCCTGTTTTTCCA
>SWBY01005023.1_pt1 | contig 16051 bp, 7 predicted proteins | sample 4693071 | NCBI WGS metagenome assembly SWBY01 (sample SAMN10267273, study PRJNA491770) | bioreactor metagenome | isolation source: DHS bioreactor inoculated with marine methane seep sediment | place: Japan: Omine Ridge, Nankai Trough | collected 2006-05-06 | reverse complement strand
TCATGTCACTGATGAAAATGATGATGAGTATCTGTTCCGGTACTACGATCCCCGCGTTATCCGGCCATATCTGCCGACGTGTTCAAATGATCAGTTGAAGGCTTTTTTCGGACCGGTGCGCGCCTTTTTGGTTGAGTCTGAAAAACCGGATGAAATCCTGGTTTATACTCTGGAAACCGGAACGTTATCCGTCGAAAATTTCAGTTTGACGCCATTTGATCCCAAAACAAAATTCATTCCCCAGCATTCACATTAAACCGGCTGCAACTCATAGGTATACCCGCCGTTCAAGCCAAAAGCTTCACGCCTGAACCGCGAAATGTACTGCCCGCAATTACTGCCGATCCGGTTCTCCTCAAGCTCACCGATACTTAAAATAACTCGATACCCCAAACGCTCAAGATCAGCGATTATTTCGGGAGGTGATTCCGGATCAACTGAATTTGATAAATGGTTACTGGCTGCCTTTTCCGTGGGATTTACCGGTGTTATCTTGATCAGAAAGTGGTCCGGATCAAAATATTTCCCAAGAATATCCGGATCCATTGGTGTATTCCGGGCAAGTGCAAAATTCAGTGTAATTTTCTTGTCTCCGGCACGCCTGAATCGTTCCCCGTACCGTGCCATTTCAGCAAACGACCAGACCGGGTATGGAATCAACCATCGCCGATACGCATCATCCGTTGAATGAATGGAAAACTGAAATTGAAACCGATCGTTGTAATACCTCTCCTTTACTTCATGCAGTGCTTTAAAAAAACTCTCCCGACCTTTTGGTGCTATGGTGGATAATGATATCATCAACCCTGGAGCTTGGTAGCGGTCCGGAAGAATTTTCAATACCTCGAGCACTTCATCATTCAAGGCTGGTTCACCCATGCGCGCAAATTGTATTTTAAATTTCTCAACAGGAATCACGTTCTGTGGAAATCGTTTTTGAACCAAATAATCGATTTGATTGAGAATACTTCCCGCAGACAATCGTCCCCGGTAGTCACCACCGGCTTCACAAAATTTACATCCCACCGGGCACCCGTCCAATGATGATATGATCAGCACCCACTTCTGATGTCGTGACAGTGGCGGCTGCACGGATTCAACACACTCAATCACCTTCCCATCATCGGTTTCCATAATATAAACGACAGCAAGATCTTCACAACCCGCCTTTGCTCTGATTTTCATATCACTCTTCCCTGTTCTTCCATTCTGCGATTTCCATGGCAGATTCTATTCCATTTCCAACAGTAATAGCCAATTGCCGGAAAGATCCGTTAGCAACATCCCCAACAAACTTGAGCTGACCCTTTTGCTTTAACTCTGACATCACACACAAAACGGACTGGTTGAGAAAGGAGAGTTCGGGATCGCGTCCGATGGCAGCCAGAACACAGTGTCCGTTGAATATTACGTGTTCAGAACCCTTTGTACACTGGAATTCAATGGAATTTTCCCGGGAAATCATTTTCCGGATAACTGTTTGCGTGTGAACGGTTATATTGGCACTCTCGTTCACCCGTTTTTCAAGAAGGGGAAGACACTTTAGTTTTGGTGATCGTGCCAATACGATGACGCGGTGATACCTGCTGAGACTCAACGCATAATCAAATGCCGCATCTCCTCCACCAACAACAATGATATCCCTGCCGGGTGTCGTTGAAATGTCATTAACATCATAATAAATCCGTGAACTACTCCTCGAATCCATGAATATGTCCTGTAGTTTTCGAGGACGGGTTCCGGATGCTACAATGAGTAACCGTGATCGTTTCAGACCGGATTTGCTTTTCAAAAGAAATGCTGAATCCGCGTATTCCACAGAAATGACTTCTTCCTGAATCAGGGAAATGTTCAGGGATGCAAAATGCGCCGCCATCTGCTCTGCCATGCGAATCCCAGAAGTAAACGGTATACAACCAGGATAATTTTCCACACAATTTGCCTGTCGAATCAACCCCCCGATTGTATTTTTTTCATAGACAAGAGGGTCAATTCCTGAACGTTTCAATTGGATGGCAGCAGCAATACCGCCGGGCCCGGCACCGATAATCACGGGTCCACTGAGAGATTCCATCCCCATCTGACCAATACCCTTTCAGTAGAAATAGCGCCATTCAGGTTGCAGCCGGGATGGTAACCGGTGTCTTTGGAAAGTTCAAGGCTGGAATTATGCGGAGAAAACGCCCCTCCGTTTACTTAAGTCTTTTTTTATCCTCATACATCGCTTTATCCGCTGCTAAGAGTGCATCCTCAATCGTTCCTGGTTTTTCAGGATTATAATGGGATGTTCCGATGGATAGACTCAGGGGAATTTCACCAATTATCTTTACGCCGTCATTGACGTTTGCCTGGATTCGCTCTTTGATTTCTTCGGCCTTCGAGTTCGTCTCAAGAAGGATCGCCAGGAATTCATCACCACCATACCGAACCAAAATATCGCTGCTTCGCAATTCATCCTGGAGAATATCTGCCACCGCTTTCAGCACTCTGTCACCGTCTTGATGACCATATCGGTCATTGATTTCCTTAAACCGATCCACATCGATCATCAGAAATGCTATGGGACGTTTATATCGTTTCATCCGTTTGATCTCTGATTTCAGGAAAAACTGCAGATAATGCCGGTTGAAAACCCCGGTAAGCGGATCGCTGATTGCCAGTTCCTGGAGCCGGGATTGAAGTCTGATCCGATTTATAGATTCATGAAGATGACCCACCAGCAGATCCAATAATCGGACATCATCCTCTGAAAAGGCATTTTCCCGGAATGATACGACCTGGATTACACCAAGATCCCCCAGAGGCGCACTGATCCCTGATCGGATATCCTGATGGGAGGGTTTTGCCTCCTTTACTTCATTAATATTATTGAAATAAATCGTTTTTTTCTTTTTCAGAGTGACCCCTGCCAGACCGGTTTCCAGAGGCGCTACTTTTCTTACAGCATTAATCAATTGTTTAGAGACGGCTTTTCTGACAATCCGACCATTCTCAACCAGACCGACATAACCCAAAGATGAATCCAGAATTTTCTCCATGGCATCCACTGCCATAACATACAAATCCATCTCATCGGTGCAACCTGCCATTCCATGTGCAAATTTATGAAGTTGTTCAATCTGCCAGGCGGATTTTTCCATGGCTGCCACTGCCAGTTTCCAGTCATGAACATCTTCAAAAATATCAAGAATACCCCAGGGAGTACGATAAATCCTGGATTGCATGAACCGATTGGCTAACGTGACCTCTTCTTCCCGTGTCTTCCCATCTTTCAGTACTTTTCGATAATTTTTGAACGATTTAGTCAGCATGAATTCAGGGAAAATCCGGTTTAAGTTCTTTCCCTCCATACTTTCCGGTGATTTACCCACAATCCGCCCAAAAGCTCTGTTGCAGTAGAATACCGTGAGATCCTCTTTAAGTGCCAGAATCGGAGCGCGAATACTCTGCATCAACAATCGATGCTTGATTTCACTTTCACGGAGTTCTTCTTCCGCTTTTTTACGTTCAATAGCATACAGCACTGATCGTTCAAGATCCCTGATATCAACCTGTCCTTTGATCAGGTAATCCTGGGCACCAACACGCATTGCCTGCAAAATGACTTCACGGTTATCCGTACCCGAAAGAATGATAATTGGAATCCCCGGAGACACATCCTTGATTTTAAAAAGCGTATCAAGTCCCTGACTGTCCGGCAGACCAAGATCAATGATAATGAGATCATAATATTCATTATTCAACTGATCAACTGCCTCAGCCAGACTGCTGAGAATCGTCGGAAATGCCAGAACAGTGACCATCTCGTGCATCATCTGTTCGAAAACAGCAGCACAAAAGTCATCATCCTCAACTAGCAATATCTTCAATTTTGTTTTCATCTTACCGATTTGATAATATCAGAATAATAAAAAAAATCAAGACGAATGAAGCAATTGGAAACGCTTTGTTAGAGATATCCGACGGTATAAATGTGGGTCAGGAATCGCTCCCGGCATGTAGACACCGATCAGCTCGGGTCAACGTATCCTCTATCAGATCATCAGAATCAGGATCCCAAACAGCCGTGCCCATCGCCAGTTCTATTTGGAATCCAAGATCAGTGTGTTCACTGTTAAATTCCCTTACTCGTTGGATGATGCGACTTTTCAGAGTATTCAGATCTTCATTGCAATCCGGCAGAATCATGAGGAACTCCACATTACCATACCGTATGATGATGTCCTGCTCCCGAGCCTCTTCCTGCAGAAATGCCGACACAATCTTCAAAACCTGATCACCTGTTTCACGGTTGTAGGCTTCATTGATCCGCCAAAGTTCCGATATGTTTGTGATTAGAATTGAAATGCACGTCTCATTTTCCTGAGCCTTCTCCATTTCGCTCTCCAGAACGAGATTGAGATAATTCCGGTTATAAAGACCGGTTAGAGGATCACGGATTGCAAGTTCTTTAAGAGATCTTTGTAATTCCAGCTGCCGCAAATTTGCCGTGGTATGCCCAAGAAGCAGTTCCAGAAGACGGGCATCGATCCAGGTGAAATTGTGTGGTTCATCCGAGAACACTTGAAACACTCCGATATCATCAATAGGCACGCTGATACCTGATTGGTAGTTATCGTCTGTTTTCCGGGCTTCAGGGACTTCCGACAACGTTCCGAAGACAATGGTTTCTTTATTCTGTAAACTCCGGCCGGCCAATCCCTCCCGGGCATCGAATCGTTCCCCGAGACCTTCCTCAACGGTGTCAGAAGTGGCAACAGTAACCAGGTCCGTTCCATCCACAACGCCCATGTGGACATACGATAGATTTAAAATTTCTTCTGCGGCTTCCACTGTCAACCGATAAACTTCTGAATTTGATTGAGCATCAACCAGGTTATTAGCAAAATCATGGAGATAGTTAATTTTTCTGGCGGATTCCCTGACCTGATTTTCCGCCTCCTTCTGTTCCGTGATATCCAACCCGACAAAAACAGCGGCTGTATTCTTATGATACTTCTGAGCCACCATCAGGTACTGCCTGATCTGTTCACCCAGAACAACTTCCAGTTCCCGGGTTTCCTGTAAATTATCAGATTCAAAAAATTCATGAACAAACACGGTAAAAGGCTGCTTGTCAATTTTGAACCCCACGGACTTACCCACAAAAAACTGTTCCGGCTGGCCCAGACAATCTGCAAGATTTTTGTTTACACCCAGATAAATGCCATCTGAAGATATCCAGGAGATAATTCCGGGAACAGCATCCAGAACCGCCCGCAGATGCCCGTTATCTGTCTCCTGTACTTCTTTCTCCTTTTCTACCGCACTTTCTTTCCGAGGATCAGTCCCACATGTCAGAATACGGTTAATCTTGATGGGCAAAAGGTCCAGGTAAACATCCGCTTCATCCTTAACGATATAATCCGTCACACCCAGGGTCAGCATCTCAACTGCCAGTCTTTCGTCACCGGAATTTATAATGAGGAATGAAAGCGCTTCCGTTTTCTTTTGAAGAATTGAAAATATTTCAAATCCGCCAAATTGCGGCGAGGTATTATCAATGATCATACAATCACACTCGCCCGAGGCAAATTCTTCGCCACAGCGATCCAGATCATTAAAAATTTTCAGAGTACACTCTTCTGATGTCAGCCGAGATTTCAGCCGCTTCACTGTTTCATCATTCGCCGATAATAAAAATATACTTCTCTGCATCGCCCTCTTTTGATCATATCATATTTTTATGAATCGTCGATATTTATTTCTGAGATTTTTCCTGGGGATTACAGGGAAGGAGAATTTTAAAGGTCGTACCCTGATCCTTTGTGCTTTCGCAGGAAATGCGTCCATTCAGATCCCTTGTAACCAGGGTGTAGACGATATGGAGACCGATACCGCTGCCTCCTTTAGAGCGGCGTGTTGTGAAAAATGGCTGAAACACGCGCCTTAAATCTGCAACAGGAATACCGACACCATTATCTGAATAATTGATGTGCACAGCAGAGCCATCCGTTGTCAGAGTAATTAAAATAAGCCCTTTTTGAATACCTGAGAATCCATGAATTATTGAATTCATGATCAGATTCGTAATGATCTGAGCAAATGCACCGGGAAAACTGTCTATTTCAAGATCCTCCGGGCAATCGATTTCAATCTCATGATCCGTTTTTTTCAATTCCGGTTGGAGACTCATTAGTATCTCACCCAGGTACTCCCTCAGATTGAAGAGGCGGTGTTCTGTACTTGCCTGATCGACAGCAACCTGCTTAAAACTCATGATCTGCTCGGATGCACGTCGAAGATTTGTCAAAATCATCCTTGAGCTTTCCTGAGCCAGATTCAGAAAAATCTCAAAATCTGATTTTGTAAGTTGATCTTCAGTATATTTCCCGTAAAATTCCTGAACTTTCATTTCAAGATGCGAAGCAGCGGTAACACTGATTCCCAGGGGATTATTTACCTCATGGGCAATCCCCGCAACAAGGGCACCCAATGCTGCCAGCTTTTCAGATTCCATCAACCGTGTTTGAGTATTCTGCAGGTCCATTTCAGCCTGCTTCTTCTCCGTTAAATCCCGGACAACAGCCTGAATCACACGCCGATCCTCCAAATCAACAACGGTCAACAAGACTTCAGCAGGAAATTCGGCGCCATCCAACCGGCAATGCTGCCATTCAAAACTTGCATGACCCGTATCCAGAGCGGAACGAATCCGCATACTGGCCAGATCACGACTGCATGCGCCGCAGGGTTGATTCCCGGGTGAAAAATCACTGGGGTGATTATTGAGGAAATCTTCGTGATTGTTACATCCAAAAATCTTCAGGGTGGCATGATTGCAATCGATAAAATTCTCCTTGTCAAGGAGCATGACGGCATCACCACCTGCTTCAAAAAGCGTCCTGAATTTGTTCTCGGATTCTGTCAATGCAAGCTGCATCCGTTTCTGATCAGTGATATCATGGGCAATCCCTTCAATAGATACCACCTGGTCATTCTCATCCAGAATCGGTGATTCATGAATCTCAAGTATCCTGATGGAGCCATCCTTATGGTAAATCTCAACCTCAAACGGAGGTTGAAGGATCCCTTTTTTGCCCAATTCAATAGCAAGCCTGGCATTCTCATTGATGGAATTGGATGTGAACAGGTGGGCTGATCGAGTTCCCAGATATTCTTCCTGTGAATATCCGAGCATCCGGGTCATATTCGGACTGATGTATGTATATTCACCTTCAGCATCGTGGGAAAAAAAGTAATACGAGTCAGGCTGATTTTCCACAAGCCGCCGATATCTCGTTTCACTCAGCTGTAGCGCACTGTTAACGGATTCCAAAGCTCGCGTCCTCTCAAGAACACGCTCTTCCAGTTCAATATTCAGTTGCTTGAGTTTTTCACCAATCATTGATCGGTTCAGCGCTGAGCCGATAATACTGGCGGCTGATCGCAAAGCTTCGATTTCAACGGAACTCCAGGAACGCAAAAACCGGCACTCATCAATACCCAGAAACCCCCACAACTCGTTCTGAACAAAAACCGGAACGACTGCAATGGATCTGATATTCAGATTATCCAGAAATTGCTTCTCCGTACTTGGGAAATCTTCAATATTCCCAAACAGAACCTTTCCATGTCGCAAATATTTGATCCAGCGCTTGAACCCCTGTTCTTTGAAAGAAAACCCCATAAACCCCGATTTTCCGGCAAGTGTTTCAATCCCTTTTCGCGTCCATTCAAACCGCTGTGTGGATATAAGTTCCTCATCCGCAATGATTTCATTCTCAAAAAGATATACCCGGCTCACACCGGTGGCTTCGCCCAAGAGCCGAAGTGTCGTCCGCAGCGCGTGGGACATATTTTCAGTCAGCAACAATAATTCCGCAGCTTGAGAAACCGTCGCCAAAATTCGGTCGCGTTGTTCCAGATCCCTGATATTCTTTTCCAGACGCGTTGTATCTCGAAAAATAGACACAACGCCGATGAGTTCTCCTTCCGGGCTAATGATGGGTTCCGCACTGGTGGATATCGATCTCTTCACGCCATCCTTCGCCAAAAGAAGCCGATCATGATTTGATTCAGCACGTCTCTCAGTGGTCAACACCTGCATGACGGGGTTGACGCATGGTGATCCGGTCTTGAAATCCAAAAGTCTGAACACATCATCAAACGGGCAGCCCTGTGCGTCCATCTGGGACCAACCAGTCAACTTCTCGGCAGTGCGGTTGATAAACAGGATAATTCCACGGTGATCTGTGGAGATCATCCCTTCACCGATACTACGGAGCGTAACAGCGAGCCTCTCTTTTTCTTCCATGAGAGTCCATTCGGCTCGCTTTCGATTGGTAATATCACGAATATTAACAACGGTAATTCCGTCGGTATTGTCTAACTCGGAAATCAGTTGAGCATTCACTTCCGTAAAAAAGACGGTCCCGTCTTTTCGTACTCCCTGAGCTTCTACGGAAACACCCCCATATGTTGCGATGGCATCCCGGACTTCATCCAGGTTACGGGCGATATCAGCCGTTACAAGATCACTGATATGCAGCGCCAGGAGCTCGTTCCGATCATAACCATAAAGCGCACACGCCGCCGCGTTGCAATCCAGAATCTTCCCGTCCATGCTCTCAAACAGAATTGCATCATGAGATGACTCAAACAGTAATCGGTATTTTGATTCTTTCAGACTAGACATCATCCGGATATTGCTGTCTGATCGCATAGAATTCATCAAAATTATCCAGGAAGATCTTGCACAGGTGGGGATCGAACTGTTTACCGTGCTGTTCAGTGAAATATTCATGGATACGATCTTCAGACCAGGCTTCTTTGTAAACTCTGGGAATGCTCAAAGCATCAAAAACATCGGCGATGATCGTTATACGGCCCAGAATATGTATATCCTCCCCTTTTAACCCTCGGGGGTAACCACAACCATTCCAGTATTCATGATGTTCCAGAGCGATAATAGCCGCTGCCTTCAAAATTTCCCGGTTGGATCCTTTCAGAATATTATGCCCGATGATGGTGTGCTTCTTCATCGTTTCAAACTCTTCTTTTGTCAACCGGGCCGGTTTATTCAGAATTGAATCCGGAATACCGATTTTTCCAAGATCGTGCATGGAAGATGCCAGCTTGATCAGGTCTGTTATTTCATGACTCAAACCGGCTTTAGATGCCAGAAATTCAGAAAGCGCACCGACCCTTTTGACATGATTACCTGTTTCATGTGAGCGCCCATCCACAACGGCACCCAGCGTGAAAATGACTTCTTTCTGAGTTTCTTCAATCTCCTGATTGAGAATCAGATTATCAAAAGCAACGGCAATATTTGTTGAAAAGATCCGGACCAAATCCTTTTCTGTTCGATTGAGTGGATCATCTCGCCGGTAATAAATAATAGTTTCTTTCCCGGTTCGAGCTTTATAATACCCGATATAAGCCGATTCAATAAATCGACTGGTACCTTCATATCTGCATTTTTTTATACTTTCGATCAGATCCTCAGGAAGAACATCGTCCATAGGTTGTCCCACGCATCGTGAAAATGATCCCGTACCGGCAATGATGTGATACGCGCCATTCTGCTGACTGACAGCAAACCCTGCGATGGAGTTATGATCCTTTCCCTGATTAAAACTGAATAACGATCCTAATTGAGTAAGCACGCGTTGTGAAAACCGGTGAATTGACTGGGGCTCAAAAATATCTGCCGATGCAACAACGATATGTTCGAGACCCATCCGATTCATTTCAATCGTATTCAGATCCCGATAGGCACGCAGCGCGGCTGTTATTGTCGTGAACAGTTTTTGCGCGGTAAGTTCTGTCTTTTCCTTGTAATCATTTATATCAAATTCAGAAATAACCTGTTTTTCCGGTGCCTGACCGGGTTGACCCGTTCTTAGAATAATACGCACCAACTTGTTTTTCAGTTCGTCCCTGACTCGCTTTACAACGTTCAATCCGGAATCATCCCGATCCATGACAACATCAATCAAAAGAACAGCGGTATCGGGGTTTTCCTTCATCAGGGTCACGGTCTGATCTTCCGTGAACGCACTCATAAATTTCAACGGACGGCCGTCATATGAATAATCATGAAGAACCATGCGCGTGACGGCATGCACTTCCTCTTCATCATCTGAAATAATGATTTTCCAAGGTAATTGATTGTCCCTAATGGACTCCTGTTGACCAATCTCTTCTGAAAATATCAGTTTTTCATCAGGCATGAATTCTTTATTTCACTTTCATTACTAGTATTACCAAAAGAACTCGACACTTATCGAGTCTCTTATCCCCCAGTAGTTAAGATGGCACTAAATCCAAGTCCTGTCAAAATATTTTTTTATTTAAATCGGTTTAGTATAACATGCAAGGGGGTTATACCTTGTATAAAATATTCCACACCCTTTCCAGGGATACCGGGAAATCTTGCGAGACCGTATTTATCATGGCCAGTGGCATTATGTCGGTAAAATTTGACTTTGTGAAGAAAGCGCAGAATGATTGTGTCGGAGATGGGCATCATCTCTAAAGTCGTGTCGATGATGAACTGTCACAATGAAGGGCGAAGGATTTGGACATTGACACCAGGAAGGAATTTTATTTGAAATACAAGCATGTTCTACTGATGACAATAATTATTTTGCTTCTTCAACCGGTGATAACTTCAGGATTTGATGCACCTGATCCCGGTGATTCACTCCGGGTAATTGAACGTCTATCTGAATACAAGGCACGTATTGCCAACAGGTCAACTCCGTTTGTTCACCGCGAGAATAGTGATTATGATGCACTGCATTATGATCTGACGATAGTCCCCGATCTTGACAGTGAGACAATTTCAGGCCGTCTTGAAATGCAGGCCCAAAGCCTGGCAGATGGTCTTGAAACAATTTCCATGGATATGGGTTCCGGATTAAATGTGATCGATATTTTGATCGGTGATACCATTCTTGCTTATTCCCGGGGGGTCGACCGTGTTGATATTACCCTGGACCGTCCCTACCATCACAGCGAGTTATTCACCATTGTAATTACATATTTCGGTACACCCATCGGTTGGACATTTACGTTCTCAACTCACCTGGACACACCGGTATTTTCCACAATGAGTGAACCGGAAGGCGCTCGACACTGGTGGCCCTGCAATGATGTTCCTGATGACAAAGCCACATCGGTAACCCGTACCGTTGTGCCGGAATGGATGATGGCTGTTTCAAACGGCACCTTGCTATCCAGTGAGGAAAATGGTGATGGAACCCGGACATACATCTGGGTGAACACATACCCGATATCAACCTATCTGGTGGCGATAGCTGCATCCGACTACATGGTGATCGATTATGAATATCACCCTGTCAGCGGCGGTGATCCCATGGCTGTTCCGGTCTATATTTATCCCGAAAAATACAGCGCCGCGGAAATCGATTTTGCAGATACGGTGGATATGCTGGAATTCTTTTCTTCATTTTTTGGAGAATATCCCTTCGTGAATGAAAAATACGGTCAGGTGGCAGCGTTGTTCGGCGGCGGTATGGAACATCAGACCATCACATTTATCGGTGGATTTAATATCCAGGGAAAGGGTGAAATCCTGTCTTTGGTTGCCCACGAACTGGCGCATCAGTGGTGGGGGGATTTCATTACCGTGTCCACATGGCCGGATATCTGGTTAAACGAATCCTTTGCTACCTATTCAGACGCACTTTATCAGGAATATCGTTTTGGTGAAGACCATTTAGATGAATTGATGAAAACGTATGCAGACAAGCATTACACCGGTTCCATTTATGATCCCGTTTACCTGTTCGATCATATCGTCTATACCAAAGGCGCCTGGGTTCTGCATATGCTCCGGCACATTGTCGGTGAAGAGGGTTTCCAAAATATTCTTCAGACCTATTATCAGGATCCAAGATTTGCCTACAAAAATGTGGAAACCGCTGATTTTGTTGAAATCGCGGAATCCGTGTATGGCAATGATCTTCAATGGTTTTTCGATGAATGGATTTACGGCACAAAACGACCGGATTTTTTTGTGGGCTGGGATTATCACGAATCGGACGAAGGCAAATTTATTCTGGATCTGGATGTCCGTCAGGTTCAGACGGACTGGGATGTTTTCCGGATGCCTGTTGATATTCTGGTTACGACTGGTTCCGGTACTGAAAAAATGACCGTAATCACTGATTCTGCTGATCAAACCATCCCCATTTTATTCGATACACCTGTCTATGACATGAAATTTGATCCGGACAATGGTGTCCTTAAATACTACCGGTCTGATCCGGAACAATTTCGGTTTGTAAATCCCGGGGTTCTGCCGGCCATCAGATATAATCAGACTTACTCGACAACTCTGACGGTAACCGGCGCCAGTGCCCCCCCCTATCGGTTCAGTGTGGAAAAGGGACGGTTGCCTCTGGGAATGACGTTGAATAATGAAACCGGTGAAATCACGGGATTTGCCATGGAATCCGGTTGGTTTGATCTGGATATTCTGGTCTCAGACAACCGGACCCCGCCACGGTACGCCTACAAAACCTTCTCATTGCAAACCAGCAAACCATACCTTGAAACCCAGATAGAAACCGACAGGGAACAGTATTTCGCTTCAGATCTCATGACCGTAACGGTGGATCTGCAGAATCCACAGACCGTACCCATGTCAGCGATCTACTATGTGATCCTGGACGTGATGGGAAATTATTATTTTGTTGATTTTCAAACCGGTGAACTCCCTGAGTTGACGCCGGATCCCGCATCGCTTCCCCTGACTCTTCCCCCTGAACTGAACTGGACGGGAACATTGTTTCAAATTCCGTTACCTGACCCGCTGCCTTCCCTGAACGGCACCTGGTATGCTGCGTTGCTGTCCCCGACAAGTAACCTGCCTCTGGGACCGATTGCCATCTCTTCCTTTGCATTCCTGGACGGTTCCGAATAATCCGAATCGTCCTGAATGCCCGACAATGACGGAAAAAACCTGGTAATCCAGGGGTTTACCGTTGAACAAACGCACATACCGGGGAACCTGAACAAATATTTTTTTGCGCTTTCAAAGAGAATTTGTTAGAATTATCTTGATATCGTTTCATCTAAGAGGATTGATCGTGTGTACCCGATGCGAATTATTACGATCCGGACAACTGTCATGCCCGGTGGAAATTCCGCCGGGCGGGTCGGCAATATGGTATAACCTTTAGGAGGTACTTGACTGGAATGGGACTGGGACATCTGGAAAGCCGTGGAACAATAGAGGATCAATGATGAAAATATCATACACACTGACAGTTTGTGTATTGGTGTGTCTGATCGGTTTCCCGGGCGGGGTCTCCCCCGCCCGGGGGATCCAATTGACACGCGTAGCCCAGGCGCCACCGACCTATATGAGGGGCTTGTCGGTCGCAGATACCAATCATAATGGAAAACCGGAATTGATTATCAATGTATGGGAAGATCCGGAGTACGGGAATTTTAACGGCGCTCGTTTTTTTGAGTATGACCCTGATTCATATGCACTTATCAAGATGGCAGAAATCGGTCAGGAAGTATATCCTCACGGGGCGGCAGATTTCGACGTTGACGGAAAATATGAAATCGTATGTGTGTTACCTAACACAATCCAGATTTTTGAGAGTCTGTCATTCGAAGAATATCCTTCAACATCAATCTGGACAGCTCCATTTTCATTTTCTTTCTGGCCTTTTCCCAGTGTCATTGACGGGGATCGGGATGAATATCCTGAACTTATTTTCCAGGATTACACCGGTATGTTCTCTGATTTGTATATCTATGAGTCCATCGGTGACAACACCTTCGAGATGCGGGATTTTCATGGCAGCGGCGGGTATGAAGTTTGTGCGGCAGCCGGTGGAACAGATCGTGATGAATACAACAATATTTTTTATGCCGGGCATGGTGGAAGCATTCATTGCACGGAGTATATCGGTAACGATCAATATGATAATACACCGAGCACTAACCCGGAAGGCGGCCAGATACACCAGATGCAGGTGGGTGATTTCGACCGGAACGGATTGGGAAACATCCTGTCCGGTGGCGCCGGTATTTTTGGTCATTCTGCCGGCACCGGTTTCATGGAATCATCCCGGAATGATTTCTATATCGAAAAATCGTTCTTTCCTTCCGACCATGATAATGGGTTCGGATTCGGCGCCGTGTGCACCGGTGATATCAACGGCGACGGGAATCGGGATATCGTTGTCGGCGGCAACCAGTTGCATATCCTGATCTTTGATGGGGACAACCGGTTGCAGGCGGTAAAAACATATGATTGGAGGAACCTTAAAATCGCCCCGGAAGCCCTGGGTGTCGCGGATCTAAACGGCAACGGTATTGACGAGGTGATTGTTTTGGAACGAAACCAATATTCACCTCACGGCCGCCAGTCCGGGATTTTTGAATGGGCGGGTATTCAGCCGGACCCGGAAGCCCCGGGTCCCGCGGAAAACCTGCGGATCCAGGGGACCGGGGAAGTAATCCGGCTGTACTGGGATTCACCGTCTGACCCGGACCTCTCAGGTTTTATCGTTTTCCGGAAACCAGGCACATTCCCGGAATTCATTCCGGTCTGGGGTGTGGATTATGACGAAGATGAATCGGTATATGAGTGCGAAATCATATATACAGGACCGGGAAACTCTGTATTGATTTCACAGGGTACCGGCCCTGAGTATTTTGGTATATTCAGTTACGATGCCTCCCTGAACTACTCCGGCCTTGCCCTGATCAGCAGAGACTGGTCAACCGGTAATGTTCCATTTGAATATGTTCATCCTGATCGGGACAACGGAATCATGGCAAGTCATACCGGCCAAAACAGCGACAATGGTCCCTCAATCGCATCGGCATCAACCGGCAACGCCTGGTTTGAATCATCACCACAGCCGGAATTCCGGAGCGGTCATGCCATGGTGTATGACGGTAACCGGAACCGGACGATATTATTCGGCGGCCATACCTTCAACGGCCTGAAAAACGATACCTGGATAAATACCGGTGCCGGGTGGCGAAAACTGTTTTTTTCGGACCCCCACCCGGCGTCCCGTGAGATGCATGCCCTGGCGTATGACAGCAATCGCGATGTTTCCATTCTCTTCGGCGGCAGCGCCTTCGGCATCCCCATGGGTGATACCTGGGAATTTGACGGGGCGGCATGGCAATTAATGAATACCGGAAGTTTCGCACCCACCCCACGGCAAGGACATACCCTGACCTACGATCCTGTACGGCATGCAGCGGTCCTGTTTGGCGGCGAAAACAACGGAACTCTTCTGGGTGATTTATGGGAATGGGACGGCAGCCGCTGGACAGAGATCAATCCGCAGGGTCCTATCCCTGGGAACCGTGCCTGGCACGCTACAGGCCGGGATGACAGCCGGGGCGTCATGGTGGTGTTCGGCGGTGTCTCCGAAGGCGGACTCACCGATGAAACCTGGGAATGGAACGGCGCCGCATGGACACAGGTGAAACCTGATATCGTACCGTCCCCCCGGTCACGGCACGCCATGGCATTTGATCCCGGGTCCGAACGAATCGTCCTGACCGGCGGTCATACCGGATCCATGAAAAAATCCGATGAGTACTGGGAATATGATGGTTCAACATGGATTCTGAAACCAAACCGGACCCTTCCGGAACCGGTTCTTGGACATACGATGGTGTACGATTCCAGGAACGAAGCTTTACTGATCCACGGTGGCACAATCCGGGATATGCCTGATGAAACCGATACCCGGAACACCTGGCGCTTCAATAGATCTCAGTGGATGGAAGAAACGGATTCCCGGGAGATTCCCCTGCCCCGTGACGGGCACCGTTTAGCCTATGACACAATCCGAAACCGGATGGTGTTGTTCGGCGGCAACCCACTGCTTCACCTTCAACCCGAGACCTGGGAGAGAACCAAGGGCAATTGGCGCCAAATAACCGGGATTAATAAGAATCCTGAATATTTTGTTGATTTCACCATGGCATACGATCCCATCCGTGAAATGACCGTATTGTTCGGCGGGGCATTCAACCCGGAACATTCCGG
>SWBY01001883.1_pt1 | contig 16113 bp, 10 predicted proteins | sample 4693071 | NCBI WGS metagenome assembly SWBY01 (sample SAMN10267273, study PRJNA491770) | bioreactor metagenome | isolation source: DHS bioreactor inoculated with marine methane seep sediment | place: Japan: Omine Ridge, Nankai Trough | collected 2006-05-06 | reverse complement strand
CAGCTTTGTTTATAGAGACAATTTCAGGTCTTACAGCAAGGCTCGTACTGGTTTCCGCTTCCCCGGCATGAATGTCGTTCGGTGTTTCAAGAATTTTATAAATATCCACATCACTGGTTTCACCTGTATCAACGCATACGAAAATTCGTGCATCACGATTAATTTTCTGAGCGGCAAAATTGAGTGCCGGACCATTACCACCATGCCCGTTAATGATGACGAGTTTGGTAATTCCCTGTTTAACAACACTCATACCTATCTCGTACACCAAAAGAGACAAACTATCATTACTGACGCTTATGGTTCCTGGAAAATCGTCATGTTCATAAGATACACCATACGCTATGAGCGGCAATATAAACGGTTTCGGATCACTGCACGCCTGAGCTACTTTGTGTGCGAGATAATTGGCATCGAATGCATCCGTATCTAATGGAAGATGGGGTCCATGCTGCTCAATGGATCCAACCGGCAAAATCGCCATATCAACCAGCTTTAATCGCTCCTGTATCTCAGGCCACTTTAGTGATTCCCAAATATGGTCCTCATTTGTAGTGGTCTTGCTTTTGCCAAATCCAGTTTTTTTGCAGGGGTCCTCGAAATCGAATGCATAGGATTTAGTTAATTCTTGAGATACCAGAGGATAAAACGATTTCCAGGTACGGCCCGAACGATTCACTGCACCATCAGCATGATCCAAATAAATACGGTACAAACTTTCCCGGATATCCAGAGGAATGCCATCCATGGGCGATCGCTCTTTATCGAAACGAAGCATCAATATTTCCGGATATGTTTTCAGTTTTGCAATTTTCAATTCTGATTTTTTCAAAAATCCTTTTTCATTGAGCATGTATATCAACTGCCGTGCACCGGCAGATTCCTGGTGAACTCCTTTGGTAGAAATACTAGTCAAACAACCCTGGATTTGGTCTGAATTGTAACCGCATCGCTTCGGATCAGCATTCAAGGCTACTAACATGCCAACGACTCTACGGCATTTTTCACATTTACCACACGGATGAATTCTGCCATCCAATTCACTGGCGGCATGACAGGAAATCTGGTGAGCCTGCAGCTCTGGATATCGTGTCACCAGAATCTTCTCGATAAGTAGTTCGGACAACTGACGAAGAACAGAGAATTGGCATATTGACCATCCTTTCCGGAGATAGTATCTGGACAGAGCATTATCAAAGTACCGGCTTTGATCATATAATCCGTTATAGTGGGTTATACCTTTAAAACTGCTGCGTGCTGTGGTGTCATATTCGTCTCCGATGACCAATCTGGAAATTCCCCGTTTCCTCAGAATAGGTAAAGCGCCGAATATAAAAACGGCGACAGTCCACAACCTGATGGGGTATTCATCAAACCGGATCGATTTGTATCCCGCCTTTATAAATGGTAAATGGCGGAGCATCCAGTTGAAAACCCTGTCAGAATTAGTCCAGACACGCGTTGTATTGGGAATGTTTTCTTTTAAGTATCGATATGCATTTAAAGCTGTAAACCAATGACGTCCGGATTCGTTGATAAAAACCGGATGTGCCTTCATTTTTATCTCATTCAAGAGGCCATAGGTTAAAAGGCTATCTTTCCCTCCACTCGACAAAACAGCATATTTATTTTTATCTGTTGACCATAGCTGCCAATTGGTTGATTTTCGCTTTTTGCTATCAGGAAACTTGAGATCAGCAAGGAGGTATTTGTCCTGCTTTATAAATTCGATATTTGCAGCATCCCCTGTCAAAAAGGGATTGGGTTCTAGGAATTTTTTGACATAAATCTCCCGGCACGTATTTTCCGCCATATCCTTGATAAACCGCTGGTCAACATCATCGAACGCACCGTGAAAGATGATTTCACGGCAAAACAAACCATAATTGAGCGCAATTTGAGAGCCTATCATGTTTGCCAGATTTTGCACGAACTCATCATCTGGAGGAAATACATCTTCTTCATACTTGTATATCAAATCGAATTGCTCTGTCTTGGACTGCCAATGGAGATTATACGGCGCTATCAATCGTTTGGATGTAGTCCTGACGGGACCGATTTCCAGGCGGTCGAAGACCTGAAGTATTTCAAGACCGCAATAGGATTTCGGTTTTGTGCTTTTGAAACCGCCTTCTGAATTACGATCTAATGCCATTGTAAGTGTTCCTTATTAAGATATGAAGTGACGATGTGCTGCACCAACGCATCTGCACCATATGACAGCACGTCATATACCGGTAATCCCAGAGTCTGCGTCATCGTCTTGCAGACAACGGAAATATTTGTTTTCGCAATTCCTTCATGATTAATGGTTACCGCAATTACAGGTTTCGATGATAACATCTCGATGGCTTTAATTTGATCGCACACCGAATGAAGCGGATATCCGGGAAAACCATCATATTCCATTCGTGCGGGAGCATGCTGCACGATAATTATGTCTGGTCTTCCAGCAGCAAGAATCTCAAAACCTCCCGGGTACGCCGGATTCATGATACTCCCCTGCCCTTCAATAATAATGATATCCGGTCTGCATTCTGTCCATGCAGACCATACTGCATGCTCGATTTCACCTGCCACAAAATCATTGATCAGGCTATCCAAAATGATTCCATACCGGGCACCTTGCATCCATGCTGTTTGACCTGTTCCAACCAGTTCAGCTTTATAACCAATTTCCTGTAACGCATGTACCATTATCCATGCAGTTGTTCGCTTTCCCACGGCTGAATCCGTCCCCAGAATAGCAATCTTCAGGGCTTTGACATCAGTAATCTTGCCGCTAAAAAAATGCAGGTGTTTTTTCTCTGGTGGTTTACGCATATCCCGTAATAATACATGATGACTCTCGGCGAACTCAGTGAGTGAGGGATCATCTGTCATAAAATCATGAAGGCCGCTGTCGACATGTAAACCTGCTGATATCGCTTGTCTTATAGCGGAATGGATTACATTGTTAGTGCCGCCCCCATCCGGAGCAAGTCCGATAACAAAATGCGTTGCTTTGCCCCGGGATAACCTGCAATTGGCCAAAGCCTTATCCAGGTCAGTGCAAATGGGAATGTTGCTTTTCTTCCCATCCAGAACAGCGCCGGCGTCCTTGCCACTGAACCGTGAATCGATTACAGCTATCACATTGTACCGGTTGGAAAACCGAACCAAACCATGGGCTGTCTTGCCATTCGTCGTATTAAATGCACCCTCACAATAAACTATTGCATTTCCATCAGGTATTCGTTTCATGATTTCCGTCCTGTCAAAATGATAACATACCTATCATTTGGAAGAGGTTCATTTTTATGTTTAAAATCCAGTGCTACCAAACCGGCTACTGATGCGGGCAAGGTATCCAAACCCTCCTTCTCACGAACCAGTTTAGCGTATTTCATCATGTTTTTATCCGATATATCGAATGCCCAACCCTGGCTATCGCGGATTGCAGCCAAAGCGTGATCACCATCAATCGAATGCCAATTGATCAGAGGCTCGTTGATTTTAGTCTCCTTTATTTTTGTCGGAATAAGATCCATACACCTGGGTATGTTTTTCTGAAAGGATTGAACAATAGGATTTTTTTTAAACGACGATCCTGCCACAATTCGCGGCATTCGTGATGTTTTCCCCCTCCTGTATAGACTCAAGAATCCCTTATAAATGCCAGCCAATGTTGTGCCGTTGGAAACCGGCACACCTATTGCATAAGGAGCATCCCGCAACTCGTCATATATTTCGGATGCAATGCCGCCGTATGAATTGAGCTGAAGTATGGTATTTACTCCCCCGGGATTTGCGTCGTAATACGCGTTCTCACTGGCCAGTACCCGTGACTGTTTGACTGCCTCCTCATAATCGCAGGATGTACGAATGATTTCAGCACACAAATCTGTCATTTCCTTAATTCTCTTCGTTTTAAAATTTTCAGGGATGTAGATGATACATCTCAAGCCTGATAGAGATGCAGCCAAAGCTATTGCGACCCCATAATTACCGCATGTTGCAACGGTTATAGTATCGAAACCCCGCCTGAGTGCATCTTTAGCCTGTGCAAATGCAATTCTGTCTTTTTGCGTACCAGTGGGATTTCCCCCCTCGAATTTTAGATAAATTTGTCGCAATTGAAGTTCCCTCTCCACGTTCCTTGCTCGAATCAATGATGTGTCACCCACCTCTGAGTCTATAATGTCCTCAAAAGCGTCCAACCGCTCTTCCAACGGGCAAGAAAAATCACTTGCGATTCTGCTCTGTTGCTCAACCTCTTGGGCAAATTCCCTGATTTCACCAGAAGCACCGTCCATTAAATCCAGTTCAGGATGATATGATTCTTTCTCTTCCATGGCTGCTATCCCTCGTCCTCAGATTCAAGGTTTTGTCACTGGAGTCACTTTTAAGCAAGAACTCCATTGGACACTTTCTGGACTATCAAATTACATGCCAAATATTTAAATACTGATATTAAATGGCTTTTGCATTACATTATTAATTTTTCGGAACTCGGAGTTCTGACTTTCAAGAACTTCAACGGAATGCAAGTAGAAATCATCAGGACAAGAAGAAGAGTCTGTCCTGCTATAGGCAGTGGCCAATAGATCAGATCCTCCCAGATTTATGGGTGTTTTCATCTGTTTCTTGATCAACAATTTTTTTTAGACTATTTTCAGCCTTTGCTGATATAGATTGCAAATGTAAATCTCTCTGAGGAAAAGGAATTTCAATACCGGCATTTTTTAGTTTTCTAAAAAGAGCAAAATAGTAGTCACTGCGTAGACCTGACAAAGCCCTTAAATGGAACATGCGACACCAGACCCTGATTGAAAAATCAAGACTACTATCCCCATAGCCTTCAAAAAAGACTCGTACAGGGTGATCAGCATTTTCCTCTGTGATTTCAACCTCTCTGGCAGCTTCTTCAGCAAGGCGAACAATTTCATCAGGGTCTGATCCATAAGAAACCCCAAAAGGCACTGTCAATCTGCGCCAGTCATCCCCGTAGGTCCAAGTGTTCACCCTGCTGGAAATAAGCTCGGAGTTAGGAACAATGACATCATCTCCATTCACAGTTCTGATGATCGTTGATCTGAGTGCAATTTTTTTGACCTCACCGGTAACACTGCTCTCCAAATTGATAATGTCTCCTGCTTTTATCGTTTGTTCCATCAGCAGAATAATGCCGCTGATGAAGTTGTTCGCAATTGCTTGCAACCCGAATCCAATACCAACCCCCAGGGCGCCGACAATGACGGTGAGTTGGCTCAAATTAACACCCACTGTGCTTAAAATAGCAAAAACACTAAAAACCACCGCCACATAATATCCCAGCGTGGTAATGGATGTAACTGACCCAATCGACAAATGTGCTTTTTTCCGCAAGAAGACAGCTGATTTTCTTCGGACCAGTCGTAAAACAGCTAAGCCGACAATCAGCAGAAAAATAAACTTCAATATTGCTGTCAGTGTGAGATTTGTTTCCCCTACAGAAAAAAACGGATAATGGAGAACAGACTGGATGTTTCCCCATGACTCACGTAAATTCTTCTCAAAATAAATCTGAAGGTTTTCGTGTAAAGGCATTTCTGCCTGTAGTAGATCAAGAAACCAGCTGATTTCCTCAGAAATTACACGGATATCATTTTGATTATCCAGTAGAGTTGATATTAAAGTGTCGATTAACTCGTTTTCCTTTAACAACTGTCTTTCAAGCGCCAAAAGGGCATCTTTAATAAGTTGACTTGGCATGGTTTTTAACTCATCGGCAACAAGTAGCAGCTTTTGAGAGGATTGATTTTTTCGCAGGCTAACTTGTAACAACGTCTCGTTCTGTAAGTTGGCGGTAATGACAAGTTTTTCCTGTTTGATCCGCCAAAATTGGAGGGCTTCACGCAATTTTTTTTCATCTTCGTGTTTGGAAAAATAGTTCATCCAGTAATACGAAAAAATAACTCCGATCGCATTGATCTTCATGTTAGTTTTTTTCTGTTCTAAGCCCTGCTGTTTGATTTCGATTGTGTCTATTATGGAAGTGATCCGCTTTTTTTCAAATTTTAAAAAAGTTCTATTGTCACAAGTCTCTTTTTCCTTTTCCAATTTTCCTTCGACGTTTTCCAACTGAAGTTCATAACGCAGTAAACTGTTATCCAGATTGTTAATAGTGTTACGTACCTCTTCAAAAAGCGCTTCTTCTTCAAGAGTGGCTTTTTCAAGCCTCTTTTTCGCTTTGGCAACATCATCCACAGAAATATTTATATTTCTTAAACAGCTTTTTATTAATTCGATTCCTTCTTTCCGTAAGACATGGAGAGAATCCATCTGTTTCTGAAATCTCGACAACTGAAGCGTGAAAAGCGAATATTCGGATTGAAGACTGAAAATGTAAGCTGCTTTTTCAAATGCAATAGCTTTGTCAGAATCTTTTTGTTGTATTTTGGAATATTCAATAAGCAGAGTTTCCAGATTACTTTTCACCATCACAAGCTTACTGCCAATACGATCAATATTTTTTGTATGCTCAACGAGATGCTGAGCAATTTCCTTTTGAAACGATCTGATATTATAAAAAATGACTGGTGAATACGGTGCTGCACCCAGGGTCGGGGGCTTCATTGCCGGATTAGTGGATTTTTTCAGTTCTGATTTCAACCTTTGGAATTGAGAAGGCAGACCATGGAAAATTTCCACGGCACCGGCAAGCGCTTCTTGTTCTTCCGGGGTGTCGGTTTGTTCCAGAATTGCCTCTGCGTCAGTAGCAAGTTGAACAGCCAACATAAGACGCTCGTTTAGAAAAGACAGTATCTCTTCACTTGTTCCATCATGCATTTTCGGTTCAATTGCTTTGACAATATCGGGCAGGGCGGCAAAAGCCTTTACCGGGAATACCGTAATAAGAAAAATAATGATTAGAAGCTTAGATGTTTTCATTTTTGCCTTTTCAATAAAATGCTTGAGGAATCAGGGCACAGGGTTGAAAAAACCGCAAAATATTAATACGTATTCTCAGGCAAATGTCAAGTAGGTCGATACCTCCACAACTCCAAATTCATCATTGTTTTCTTCACAATTGTGGTGCATGATATTGTATAGTTGAACAGGGCGTGAGTGGTAACCTATTCGAGGAAAAGACATCATATGAAAGTAGCAATAATCTACAACAAAGATTTGACTGGAGTGATCAACCATTTTGGAATGCAAAACAAGGAAATATACAACCCTGAAACGGTTAAGATGGTGGCAACAGCCCTCGAAAAGGGCGGGCATAATGTCAGGATCGCTGAGGGGGATATGCACGTAATCGAAAAACTGAAGGAGTTCATGCCCAGAGTGATCGAAGGTGAGCGCATGGGGATCGTGTTTAACATGGCTTATGGCATTCAGGGTGAGAGCCGCTATACTCATCTTCCTGCAATGCTTGAGATGCTTGGAATCCCGTATGTGGGATCAGGACCTGAAGGACACTCGCTTGCACTTGATAAAGTGATTACCAAGATAATCATGCAGAAACACGGAATCCCGACTCCTGATTTCCGGGTCTATTCGACAGGGGATGAGGATATGAGTGATATTGGGTATCCTGTTATCGTGAAACCGAAGATGGAGGCGGTTTCTTACGGCATCAGGGTCGTTTCAAGCGAAACGGATCTGCGTGAGGCTGTGAAGTTTATAATCTCTGAATTTGAGCAGCAGGCGCTTGTGGAACAGTTTATACGTGGTAGGGAGTTCTGTGTGGGGTTGCTTGGTAATGGGGACCCTGAAGCATTTCCGATTTTGGAGATCGATTTAGAAGACGATCCGGATGCGATCCAGACTGTGGATGACAAGAAGCAGAAACCCAGAAAGAAGATATGCCCTGCTGAGATATCTCCGGAACTGGCGAATGAGATGATTCTGATGTGCAAGGATGCTTTCAGGGCACTCGGGCTCCGGGACTTTGCTCGTGTGGATATCCGGTTGGCTGAGGATGAAAAGATATATCTCCTTGAGATTAATTCCATGGCAAGTCTTGGTGCGACAGGTTCTTATGTCTATGCTGCAAAAGTTTCCGGCTATGATTATACCAGGCTGGCGAACAGGATGGTGGATGTTGCGGCAGTCAGATATTTTTCTGAGAAGATACTGCCCAGAGAAGAGACGACAGATCCCGGAAGAAAGACATTACCGTTGTCGGTTCGTATCCGTGGGTTTTTGAGGATGAAACAGGATGAGACAGAACGATTGCTTGAAAAGATGGTAAAGATCAATTCGTATGTGCGAAACGTTGAGGGTGTCAATGCATTAGGCTCTCTTGTGCGGCAGCAATTGAGTCCTCTCGGGTTTTCGCATCAGATCATTCCGATGGTGGAAACAGGTAACATCCTGATGCTTTCCAATTCACCTGATAATGATTACGATGTGTTGCTTCTAAGTCACCTGGACAATTCCACTCCGTTTACAAGTCAGAGTCATTTCCGTAAAACCGAGCAAAAACTTTATGGAACTGCTGTGTGGGACTGCAATGGTGGCCTGGCTGTGCTGGTTGCGGCATTACGTGCGTTACGGTTTGCTCGCCTCTTGCGAAAGGTGAAGGTCGGGGTTTTGCTTATAACTGACAATACCAAGTATGGAAGGATATCAAGAAACAGCATACTGGAAATCCAGCGAAGGGCAGATATTGTGATAGGATTAAGCGGCGCATCCCTAGGAGGAACCGTTATTACCTCCCGTTCCGGCGCTGCGGTGTACTACTGTCAGATGAATGTTCTGGGAGCGGAGAACGCAGGGGATGTCGTCAGAGCAACCACATCTTTTAGCAAGTTGCTCGCCGGTCTGACAAATCTCTCCAACGAAGCCGATGGCGCAGTTGTAATTCCGCGGAAAGTGAAGATGACATCAGGTATTGTAACCCTGCATGCAAACTGCGAAGCGCAACTCAGTGTGCGGTTTGATAATCAGGAGCATGGAGAGGCGCTCGACCGGAAGATACATAATCTCGTTAAAAAGATGAATAGCAGGAAAATCCGTTTCCAGATCGAAGGCAATATCTGTCGTCCCGCGATGGTGCAGAGTCAGGAGACCGAGAATCTCTACCAGCGGGTGAAGGTTTTCAGTAAACAGTTAGATATAAGGATTATTAAAGAGCACAGGTGGAGTTCGTCTGATATATGCAATGTAAGTCAAGACACGGCAAGAATCGACGGTTTGGGACCGATCGGGGATTCTCCGCACGAAAACGAAGAGTATATATTACGGAATAGTCTCCTCGACCGGGCTGTGTTGCTTGCACTGCTCTTGAATGATCTGAGGTCGGGAAAGTAACAATAATGGATTTCAAAAAAATCGAATCAAGGTTTCAGCTTACAGATGACTGCAAATGTGCAGAGGCAGAGCACGGGATGGTTTCAACCGCGTTTCCTGATGCAACACATGCTGGTGTTGAGATGTTGAGAGCGGGTGGGAATGCCGTGGATGCAGCATGTGCCGCTGCTATGGCGCTCGGGGTCTGTGAACCCCAGAGCAGTGGTATCGGCGGGCAGACGATGATGCTCATCACTTTGCGTGACGGAAAGGTGCTCGCAATCGACGGATCGTCAAGAGCGCCTTCACTTGCTCATGTCAGCGCAATTTATAAGGATGACCAATCACATGGCTATCGCTCCACCACCGTTCCGAGCACTCTTGCAACCCTCTGGTATATCAACAAAAACTATGGAAAACTCCAGTGGGAATACATTCTCAAACCTGCGATCCGTCTCGCGGAGAGTGGGTATGCGATCACGCCACTCCAGCACCGCCTCCAGAAACGGGAACTTAAAAATTTCGACAAGGTTGAGTCAGGATCAGGCAAGAGTTACTTTCTGAAAGACGGGGAACCATATCTTCCTGGGGAGAGATTCTGCCAGCCCGATCTTGCCAGGCTTCTGAGGTTACTTGCAAAAAAGGGCGTGGAAGAGTTCTATCAGGGAAGGATCGCAAAGCAGATCGATTCTGATATGCGTGAGAACGGTGGGCTTCTGAGGTACGACGACCTTGCCTTAATCCCGTTCCCAATCGTCAGAAAGCCCCTGAAACGAAAGTTCAGGGAATTGACAGTTTTTAGTATGCCTCCGCCGGGCGCTGGGAGAAGTCTCCTTTTCACACTCTCGATGATAAATATGTTAAAGCCTGCCCACCTCAACCGGGACGAGTTTGACAGGGCGCATCTGCTCGTAGAGATATTCAGAAACGCCCTCTTGGAACGCTCAGATCGACCCTTCGACCCCAATTATTACCCTCAGGTGGCAGAACAAGACATATTGAAGCGCTCGTATATCCAGAAATGTATCCGTGAGATCACCCGTGAAACAGATATACGCATACCTATCCACGAGACCAGGGACGAAATTTCAGGCGAGACCACTCATCTTTCGGTCATGGACGGCTCAGGCATGGCGGTCAGTCTGACCCAGTCGATTGAGAGGACATACGGGAGCAAAGCTGCGGCGGATGGTCTCGGCTTTCTCTACAACAACTATCTGATGGATTATGACTATAAGGTTTTCTCACATCCATTTTATCTGCGTCCGAACGCAGTTCCATGGGCGACAGTCGCACCGACACTCATCTTCTACGGTAAGGATATCTGGATGGCTGTTGGTAGCCCTGGGAGCGAACGGATTTTCTCCTCAATCGCCCAATTCCTGATCCACGTGATTGATGAGGAGCAGTCGATCGGTGAGGCAATGTATGCGCCACGCCTGCATTGCTCGCTTGGGGGGCGTTTGAGTTTTGAGGCAGAACGTTTTCCTGATAGTTTTCCTGCTTTTTTCCAGCAGAAGGGGTATCGAATCGATGAGAGAGAACCGTTCTCATTTTATCTTGGCGCAATACACGCGGTACTGAAAATACACGATGGTGCCGGCTTTCAAGGTGTGGCTGAAATACGAAGGGATGGAACTGCGGAAGGATTCTGAAAATGGACACCGTATATCCTATATTGTTATCCATTCCGCACAGTGGGGATACGGTTCCGCCCGAAGTTTCGGATAAGGTGAGCATAACAGGGAGAGATATCTTCTATGATGGAGACGCTCTTACCCGAGAGATATACGATTTTGGGAAGAGCGTAGACGCGGTAATTAAGACACCCATCGCACGAGCAATAGTAGACGTGAACAGGGCTTACGATGACCGACCTCTGGAAAATCCGGATGGAGTCGTGAAGGTTGTAACAACAGACGGCACACCGATCTACAGGGAAGGGTTATTTCCTGACGACGATCTTGTCGAGGATTTGCTACAGAGATACTATTTTCCGTATCATGAACGGCTAAGGACTCTGCTTAAGAATCACAACATCAAACTGGCTTTTGACTGCCACAGCATGCTTGAGCGTTCGCCGGCTGCAAGTGTTTGCCCCGGTAACCCAAGACCGCTGATATGCCTGAGTAATCAGGGTGATGAGCAAGGAATGCCTGTAAGTGAGCGTGGTCCTGTAACATGCCCTCCTGAATGGATACGTGCACTCGCAGAATCGTTTCGGTGTGCATTTGCCGGTGAAGGCGAGATTGCGATAAATAATCCGTTCGTAGGCGGGTACATCTCGCAGTATCATTATGAATGGAGTGGGATACCGTGGATCCAGATCGAGATCAACCGTAAACTCTATCTGAACGAAATGTATTTTGATTCGGAACGATTGAGAGTTGATCAAAGGATCATTCAGGAATTAAGAAATAGAATATTCGATACAATTATCCAATTCTTACCTGTAATCTGATCTTCCTCATTTTCATGCGTCAAGTCTCCCGTCTTTCGGTTTCACATTCAAGGGATAGTTCAAATCCTCAGGTAAAGGTGAGTCGTAATACTCCATAATCGTATACTTCGGCGTGGGTATCTCGCACCCGACCTTGAATACCGTAACTTAGGTTAAAAATGTATGGAGTAAATTTGAAGGGCTGGTAAAATCAGAATAAAGAGTTCTGTTATTTAAAAAAACAGGCACTCACAGTTCCTGTTTTCTCATACAGCAGCTATAATAAACTCATAAAATCTCAATGGCATTTTCAAGAAAAATCATTGGCATCCAAATTGCTAGGATTTGTGTAGGCAATGTAACAAGGAGGTTAAATGTCATGAAATTAAAACCGCTCAATGACCGAATACTCGTCAAACGTTCTGAACAGGCAGAAATAGTCAAAGGAAAGATTATTATTCCCGACACAGCCAAGGAAAAGCCTCAGCAGGGTAAAGTTGTTGCTGTGGGGCCGGGAAAAGTCAGCAAAGACGGAATCATAATTGAATTGACTGTGAAAGTTAAGGATATGGTTCTTTTTGGTAAGTATTCTGGAACTGAAGTGAAAGTCGAGAATGAGGATTTTCTAATTATGCGAGAAGAGGATGTTTTCGGGATTATTGATGAACAATAAAACAAACTGCTTCCTGGAATAAAGGAGAAAATAATTATGGCAAAAATGCTACTATTCGGTGAGGATGCCAGAAAGGCTCTGTTAAATGGCGTCGTGGCTTTAAGCAAAGCCGTGAAAGTGACTCTGGGTCCGAAGGGACGTAATGTTGTCCTGGATAAAAAATTTGGTACACCAACAAGTACCAAAGATGGTGTAACAGTCGCAAAAGATTTTGAACTTGGAGAGCCTTTCGAGAATATGGGTGTCCAGATGATGAAGGAAGTGGCTTCCAAGACAAATGATATAGCCGGAGATGGTACCACCACCGCCACAATTCTGGCTGAAGCTATTTATAGAGAAGGTATTAAAAACGTGTCTTCCGGCGCAAATCCCATGGAAATCAAACATGGTATCATGAAGGCCGTTGAGGTTGTCGTTGATGAAATAAAGAAGATTTCGCGACCAATTGAAGGAAAAAATGAAATTGCCCAGGTTGCTACTGTCTCAGCCAATAACAATAAAGCTATTGGTGATATCATCGCAGACGCAATGGAGAAAGTCGGTAAAGACGGGGTAATCACTGTGGCAGAGGCAAAGAGCATGGATACGACTCTCGATGTCGTCGAGGGAATGCAATTTGACCGTGGCTATTTATCCCCATACTTTGTGACAAATGCCGAGAGAATGGAGATTGAATTCGAAGATGCTTACATTTTGATTCACGAGAAGAAAGTAAGCAGTCTGAAGGATCTACTTCCAATTCTTGAACAAATCGCAAAAATGGGCAAACCTTTCCTGATCATTGCTGAAGATATCGATGGGGAAGCGCTGGCTACAATTGTAGTTAATAAGCTTCGCGGAACAATATCTTGTGCTGCAGTAAAAGCTCCTGGTTTCGGCGACCGGCGTAAAACCATGCTTCAAGACATCGCTATATTGACAGGAGGGTTAGTCATTTCGGAAGAGCTTGGGATTAAACTTGACACGATTAAAATTACCAATCTGGGACGAGCCAAAAGAATTACAATTGACAAAGACAAAACTACAATCATTGAAGGTGCCGGCAAGGCAAGCGATATCGATGGAAGGGTAAAACAGATTAAGCTCCAGATCGAGGAAACCACTTCGGACTATGATCGTGAGAAACTACAAGAAAGACTGGCGAAACTTGTTGGTGGTGTTGCTGTTCTAAACATTGGCGCAGCAACTGAAATTGAAATGAAAGAGAAAAAGGCAAGGGTCGAAGACGCTCTTAATGCGACAAGAGCTGCTGTCGAAGAGGGAATCGTCCCTGGAGGAGGCGTTATTTTCCTCAGGGCAGCAAAAGAGCTTGATACTTTGGAACTCAACAAGGACATGATGATTGGTGTTAAAATTACACAAAAAGCGCTCGAAGAACCAATTCGGCAGATCGCCATTAATGCTGGTTGGGAAGGAACCGTTGTCGTCGAAAAAGTAAAAGAACTGGAACTGAACGTCGGTTTTAATGCCGAAAAAGAACAATACGAGGATCTTGTTTCTGCCGGCGTAATTGATCCGGCGAAGGTCGCCCGAACAGCATTACAGAATGCAGCTAGTATCGCTGCTCTCATGTTGACAACAGAATGTCTGGTTGCCGAGAAACCAGAAGATGATACCAATAAATCAAAAATGCCGGCTGGTTATGGTGGAATGTATTAAGACCTGTCAGTCTTCAAAAATATGGAAAGCTCTTTTCTATAATGGATTGGGGATTTTTATTACGGTATTCATTGCTTTTCTCGATTATATAACCGGTTACCAGTTAAGTTTCTCAATATTCTATTTAATCCCTATCATTATTGTAACCTGGTATGTCGGACGATGGCAGGGTTTGGTCATGTCTACTCTTGGAATATTTTCCTGGGCTTTCGCAGATCATCGCAACAGTCATCCCTATGATTCTCAAATCATTTATTACTGGAATGCCGCGGTAAGATTCGGTTTCTTTGTCATTATCGTTTTCGTGTTTTCGCGGCTTAAACTTACATTGCACAAGGAACACCTTTTGTCTCGAATGGACTCAATGACAGGCATAGCCAACAGGATGGGCTTTAATGAGCGTCTGGAGACCGAATTGGAGAAGGCTAGAAGATATGTTCGGCCCTTTTCTTTGGCATATATTGATTGCGACAATTTCAAACAAGTGAATGATAAGCATGGTCACCAGGAGGGAGATGAACTGCTGGCAGTGGTTGGGGGTATTATACGGGAAAATATACGCTCCGTTGATTTTGGGGCGCGAATGGGAGGTGATGAATTTGCCGTTATCCTCCCAGAAACTACCGCGGCCGAATCCTGGGAAGTGTTATACAGATTACAGAGCAATCTTAAAGATTCCATGGAATCTAGAAATTGGCCTGTAACCTTTAGTGTCGGCTTGGTTACATACCAGACACCACCAATTTCTATAATCGATACAGTAAGAGAAGCAGACAACTTAATGTATGCGGTCAAAGGCACAGGTAAAGGTAGAATGGAGCAATTAACAATCAATGGGTAGATGAAATATGTCACTGAGTGCATAAATTGTGCATTGGAGTTGGATGCAAAGGTAATCGTCTCTGATGATAATTGAGCCTGGAGATTACGCATGGGAGCTGTTTGAAAATGCTCTTGAACAATTCGAGGAACAGCTTTCGAAGAATGGAAAAAGGGAAGCAAGAATCGAAAAGACATAGACGAAGTCAAGAAGTTCATAGTGTCTCTGAATTCTGAATAGCCCGCAATTAATGCCTCCTCTTTTCCTCTTTTCTTCTTTTCTTCTTTTCCTCTATTCTCCCACTCCCCCGTTCCCCCACCCCGAATGCCGGACAATCCTGCCTTCCACCATATAGATAACATCTTCGGCGATATTTGTGGCAAGATCAGCAATGCGTTCCAACTGGTGTGAGACTTCATAGAGCCGGACAAACAGTGCACTATTTTCCGGGGATTCCGTGATGTGCCGGGTGGCGTAATCCAGCATATCCCGGTGGTAATCATCCACAATATCATCGGATTTGCAGACTTTGTGGGCTTTTTTCACATCCAGATTGATCAGCGCGTCCAGGGCATGACCCAGCATCTCAAGGGTTTTTCCGGACATGTCCACCAGTCGGGACGGAATTTGAAATGATGGAAATCCCACGAGGAATTCCGCCCGGAACGCGATATTCACGGCCAGATCACCGATCCGCTCCAGATCGTTGTTCATTTTTAACACGGCCACGATAAACCGAAGATCAATGGCGACCGGTTGATGAAGTGCCAGGATCTTGAGGCACTCTTCTTCAAGATCCACCTCGCGCTGGTCGATGATCCGGTCCTGGAGCCGAACAGATTCCGCCAGTTCGCTGTTTTTCCCGGTGAGGGATTTAACCGCGAGAATGACGCTTTCTTCAACGATGGCTCCCTGGGAGAGGATGGATTTTTTAATACTCTCGATTTCCCGGTGAATATGCATGGACATGAAATGATCTCCTTAGCCGAACCGGCCGGTAATATAATCTTCGGTTTGTTTGAGTTTGGGCCGGGTAAAGAGGGATTCCGTATCATTGACCTCAATGAGTTTTCCCAGGTATAAAAAGGCGGTAATATCCGAAACCCGTGCCGCCTGCTGCATGTTGTGAGTGACAATTATAATCGTATATTTTTCTTTCAGTTCCAGTATGAGTTCTTCGATTTTCTGGGTGGCAATGGGATCCAGCGCTGAAGCGGGTTCATCCATGAGGACCACTTCCGGTTGAATGGCCAGTGCCCG
>SWBY01009454.1_pt1 | contig 16186 bp, 7 predicted proteins | sample 4693071 | NCBI WGS metagenome assembly SWBY01 (sample SAMN10267273, study PRJNA491770) | bioreactor metagenome | isolation source: DHS bioreactor inoculated with marine methane seep sediment | place: Japan: Omine Ridge, Nankai Trough | collected 2006-05-06 | reverse complement strand
ACACCCACCCCAACACAGACACCAACCCCGTCACAGACACCCACAAATACACCGACATTTACACCGACATTTACGCCGACGAATACACCAACGCCGTCCAATACACCGACAAATACACCGACCAGTACACCAACAAATACGGCGACACCTGCACCGACCTGGACACCTCTGCCCACCCACACACCTCTGCCCACCTATACACCTTTACCGACTTATACACCGTTCCCGACCAATACCCCGACCAATACCCCCACCAATACCCCCACTTTTACGCCGACCAATACACCCACATTCACACCAACACTGACGCCAACACCGACGATAACGCCGACACCAACAGTGCCTTCACCCACACCGGTTCCCACGGGATTGCCGTTCAGTGCACTGCGGGCGATGATGAATCGAATCAGGTAGAAAAGTTACGGTTTACTGTTGATTTCGTGAACATTCCATCTCTGGAAGCGGAGTAACAAACCTGGGACATTAACCGGCTAATCAGGTTTTGACCGCTCTTCAATGATGATGAACTGGTTTACAGGAATATTCTGATAGTCGGTGAGGGTATCGAGCCTTGAATTGGGCCAACGCACTGTAATTGAATCAATATGCTCCACCTGTCCCATTCCGAAAGTCATTGACAGGGGAACCTGAGGACCCTGATGACCATTTCCGGCGTAGAGTTCACGGGTCCAGGTGGTCTCCCCCGCCCGCACAATCACTCGGGCACCGATACCACTTTTATTGCTGTAGCCGGGTTGGCCGGCTCCAACCAGTTTGACGGACAGCCAATTGTTGAGATTTCCCACATTATTCCGCCACAGTTCGACACCACCGTGATTGCCGAATCCCACGAAAAGATCCTCATCACCATCGCGATCAAAGTCCAACGGAATGACATTACCCGGCGGCAGCCCGTTTTCATTGATCAGGTGAAGACCGGTAGCTGTCGTATTAGCCCGGAAAGTATGGTCCGGAAGCTGCTGAAACATGTAAAACCGATCATTATCATAACCGCTCTCTGTCAGGGCGAAATCCACCAGTCCATCATTGTCATAGTCAAGCCAGCTCCCGAAGTGGTCACCGTGATGATGGATATCAGGGTCCTCAGCAGTTCGTCCCCAGACACGGAAAAAATCCCATGAGAACACACCGTCCACATTTGCAACTGTGGTGGAATGAATTCCATGTTCACCACCACCATCTCCATTTCCATGAGTCATCACTTCCAGAAAATCGATATCACCGTCCCGATCGAAGTCCCGGGGCATAACACCGAAAGAAGCCCGGCGGGATCCCTCCCCGTGATACCCATCAAATTCCGTTTCGTCCTGTACCTGAGAAAATGTTCCATCACCATTATTTTTCCACAGAATATTTGTTGCGCCGGGAGCCGTATGGCTATAGCTCGCTAGGAAAATATCCATGAAACCATCGTTGTTGTAATCACCGACTGCGGAGCCGTACAATGCGGTCCGACCGGCGCTGATCCCCGAGGATTCAGTCACACGGGAAAAGGTGCCGTCACCGTGGCCCATATACAGGTGATCCATTGAAAGCACATCGTTGAAATACCAGTTCCCGATGAATATATCCAGGTTGCCATCGTTGTTGAAATCAAAAAACTGTTCCGTGGCAGTATTATAAATCGGCTCGGTGTGAAAGGGTGATTCAGGTGCCAGAGAGAAATGCCCACTACCGTCGTTCAACAACAATTCATTAGTACCGAGATTCAACGTGTAGTTACGGTGGACATAAACCACCGTAAACATATCAAGATCACCATCGTTATCAACATCACCAAAAATTGCGGAGGATGAATGGCGACCATCGAGGTTACCATCCCGGTTAGCGCGAATATTGGACTCTTCGGTAAAATCAATGTATTTCCGGCTATGCGGATTCCCGATCTCATCCCCGGGCACATTCAAATAAACAAACTGCTTATCCAATACATCACCGGTGGTTTCATCACTCTGAGCATGTGTGATGAGATCCGGAAAGGCATCACCATTGATATCCGCAACAGCCAAACGGAAAGATGGGACACCTGCCAGACCGCACTCCCCGGTGATATTTGTGAATAGATCCGGCAAGGTTACTGGTAAGTGCTTCCCCGGGGCAGTGCATCCGCTCATGATTATGGATGTAAACAAAACCATCAACCCGGTCATCCCCTTTTTCATTAACCATCCCCCCGTTGATCAGTTTCCGTTGATTTTGCTGTTTTCTCAGTATTTGAACCGGACTTCAGATGACCCCAATACCGGCAGATCACTGTATCAAAACGGATTATTTCTGCCAATACGAAGAATTTTGAAAATACGATCTTTATTTTTCCACAGGTATGGTCTATCGTATCGTTTTTGAAGTGTCGCCATAATTACCCGAAAGAATCAGGAATTTATGATGAACGGGGAGAATGTCAGAAATATCGGTGCAGAGCAAAGTGGTGATGATCACACGGTTTTGATTATTACCGGTGCTTCAGGATTCATCGGCAGGAATCTTCTGGAAGAATTCAAGGATGATTACCGGATCGTCGCTTTAGCCAGACGGCATCAGGTGGAATGCGGTGCCCCAACCCATCCCAACATAACCTGGCACCAGGTGGATATCGCTGATCGGGAGATGCTCACCCGGACATTTCAAAAGATACGGGACCTGTCCGGTCCATTTATCGTTCTCCACCTGGCGGCTTATTATGATTTCACAGGGAAGGATCATCCGGAGTACTGGCGCACCAACGTTGATGGATTCAAGAACCTGCTTGAAGAATGTGCCGATTTGGATATCCGGCGACTGATTTTTACCAGTTCCCAGGCAGCCTGTCGGTTTCCATCCCTTGGCACAGCCATCAATGAGTTGACACCGCCTGACGGTGAACATGTCTATGCCGCATCCAAACGCAAGGGTGAGAAGCTCCTTCTGGAATATCTGGAAACGGTGCCGTCGTGCATCCTGAGATTGCCGGCTATGTTCTCTGACTGGTGCGAGTATCCACCATTATATATTTTTCTGGGAACCTGGCTCTCCAATAAGTTGAATCGTAATATTCTTGGAGGTAAAGGCTTATCCGCCATCCCCTACCTGCACATCCGGGACGGCGCCGCCTTTTTCAGGAGTCTCATTAACGCAATTGATGTGCCGGCGCCCTGTGAGGTTCTTCTGTGCGGCGCAGACGGCGCCATCACTCACCGGGAACTTTTTGAAAGCGCTGTGGAAGCGAATGATAAAGGCGATCGGGTGCCGGTGCTCATACCCAAATTCCTGTGCCGGATCGGACTCCACGCCATGAACTGGGGCGGTGCACTGTTACATTCACCGCCTTTTGAGCAGCCCTGGATGGCTGATTTCATTGACAAGCAACTGGCCATTAATGCTTCCCGGTCCCGAGAACGGCTGAACTGGGCGCCACGATCCCGGTATGAGATTAAACGGCGGATGCCATTTTTGATCCAGAATCTGAAAATGCAGCCCGATGAGTGGCAACGTCGAAATTTTGCCGCCATGAAAAAGATTCAGATCGACGATAATATTACACTTCACAGGCTCCTGGAAAAACACCGGGATCGGATTCTTCAGGAATTTTCACGGTATCTGCTGACTCCCGAGGGCCGGCAAAGACTGCCCAGCTATGTCAGCACCAGCGGTGATCAGCAGAAATGGAATGCCACGCTGCTCATGAGACACCTCATGAATGCGGTACTGACCCGGGAAAAATCAGTGTTTACCTCCTATTGCAAAGATGTGGCTGAACACCGTTTAGAGATGGGATTTTCCATGCAGGAAGTCTCCGAAGCCCTGAATATGGTCAATCAGATCTGCCTGCGGGTCATTCGGGAAGATCCCGCTGCTGAAGACCTGGATCGGACCCTCCACAACTGCATCACACTGACATTCAAATTCGGTATCGATCAGGTGATGGAAATTTTCGAACGGCATACCAACCAGTAATTCATCCTCCGGAACTGCCGGGATCAACTTGACATGGATCGGACAATCTGAAGTGAAGATTGACAGCGTTATCATATCAAGTTTAAGATATATCTGGTTTTTGGTAATAATAGTGACCTGAATGTAACAATTATTGTCAAGTTTATCAGGGTGTAAAGAGGGGATTTCATGAAATCATCACGGTTGATCATCATAACGGGTTTACTGTTCCTTTTCTGTTTCCAGGGATCGGTTCTTCATTGCCAGGGTTCCCGGGCGAACCTTCTGGTCAATCCCGGGTGTGAAACCGGTGATTTGTCGGGCTGGACGATTCTTGCCAGTGGCGGCGACGGATGGAATGTGTACTCCAGTATCCCACATACGGGTGATTATTCCGTGGTGACTTCGTATGGTTGGTGCCGACGATCTCAGGAAATCGATCTTCTGGCGGAAGGATATACGGAAGCATATCTCGATAGTGAACCGTTTATCCTGGCTCAGGACTGGGTTCGGGGAAAGGCTACGAATTATGCCGATCCATTTTTTCTGAAGGTTGAGTTGCGGGATGCATCCCATGCAGTCATTTCGACATTTGATACGGGAATCTTATATGCAACGAGTGAATGGCAATTGATCGCGCATACGTTCAGCGGGTATGGACCCGGTGTCCGATTCGTTTACTTTGAAGATGGCGGACGCGATGCTGAGAACTGGGGGCATTGGTATGGTTCGATCTTCGATGATGCGTTGATCATGGTAGGTGAGACACCCACGGTAACACCGACACCGACTGTCACGCCGACGCCGACCGTCACACCGACACCAACCATCACGCCGACCTGTGGGATCTATGATTTCTCAACGGATTTCTCCAGCCAGCCACTGGGAACGTCAATTTACGGTGACGCTTTGGTTGACGGTGAAAAACTCATTCTTACCAATGCCGTTGACGGTCAGTCCGGTTCGTTCATTATCGAGAATACCGGCTGTGATTTTATGGAATTCACACTTTCCTTTGACCTTTATATCGGGGACGGCGGGTCCAGCGGCGCTGACGGATTCAGCATCAATTTTGCCGGGGACCTTCCCGATGGAACGTTTCCCAGTGCTGAGGAAGGCACCGGTTCCGGTCTGATCATATCATTTGATACGTATCTCAACAGCGGTGAGACCGCACCGGACATAACACTGCGTTATGCCGGGACAGATATGGCTGTCCACCAAACGGCGCTCCGCACAGGCTCCTGGGTCCCCATCGTGCTGGAAATGGGTCCATCAAACAGACTGACATTGATTTACAACGGCATCACTGTTTTTGATGATATTGAAGTAGCGGATTATGCACCTGTACCGGGATGGCGATTTGGGTTTGCAGCGCGAACAGGCGGTCAGAATGACAATCATTGGATGGATAATCTGAATCTGGCAATCCCGGATCCACCAACACCCACACCGACCCTGACACATACGCCGACCCTCACGCCGACACCAACCCTCACACCGACAGTAACACCCACTCCGACTCAAACAGCTACGCCCACATGTGTACCGGGAGACATCTTCATTGAAGCGGACGGAACCGGTGATTTCCTGACGATCCAGGATGGGATTGATGCCGCATGCACCGGCGCTGCCATCCTTCTTGGTGACGGCACGTATACCGGAACCGGAAATATCAACCTGGATTTCTATGGAAAAAATCTTACAGTTCGATCCGTCAACGATGATCCCACTCTGTGTATCATTGACTGTGAACATACAGGTGGAAGCCGGGGATTTACATTTGAAAACAGTGAAAACAGCGATTCTATCGTTCGGGGTCTGACCATTCAAAACGGAAATGCCGGTTCACTCCTTCACAACGGTGCCGGAATTTTTTGTAATGGCACATCCCCTCAAATCATAAACTGCGTAATTACCGGTAATTATTCCGATTCAAATGGCGCTGGAATTTATTCCTATAATTCCTCTCTTATTGTCACTGACTGCACTATCAGTTCAAATGAAGCGGGTCTGAGTGGCGGCGGATGTTATTTCACCGGAGGATCTCCGGTAATTTCCCGGTGTCGGATCATCGATAATTCTGCTGAGGGTGGGGGCGGTGTTTATAATGCCGGCGCTATTACCGAGTTGAATAATTGCCTCATTGCAGCTAACTCAACGGCAAATGACGGTGGTGGGTTGTTTTGGGATGATCAAGGGTATTTTTCCGGATCTGACATCACAAACTGCACCATAACGGCAAACACAGCCGGGAATAATGGGGGCGGTTTGTATCTTTCCGGCACTTTCAGCCGATTCGCCAATTGCATTGTCTGGAACAATACGGCGACCACATCGGGGGATGAACTCTATCTTACGGGCAGCAGCTACCCGATTATAACCTACTGTGATATTGAAGGTGGTTATACCGGTGAAGGCAACATCGATTCGGATCCCCTGTTTTCCGGTGGTGGCGACTACCATCTGTCAATTAACAGTCCCTGCATCGATACAGGAAATGGCGAAACGGCGCCGGTGGATGATCTTGACGGCAGCCCACGGCCTTTCGGTGGCAGTGCAGATATGGGATGCTTTGAAAATATACTGGGTGGTTCAGGCGACAATTGCGTCAATCCCCGTGACCTGACCTGTGGTTCCAGACGCCGACATGTCGACACAACCGGTTATTCGGATACGGCTCCCGGGTCCGCTGCCTGCGGGTTTGCAGGTGCTGATATCTGGTATCAGCTGGATACCTCGGGACTTGCTGCCGGAGACAGCCTGCTGGCAAGACTTCACAACGAAGAATCTGCAGATTTTCAGATCAGTATTTTATTCGGCTGTGATCCTCAATTCAACTGTATGGCATCCGATACGGAGTTATTGGAAATCACATATCTGGCAGGAGATATCTACATCCTTGTGGATGGGGGTGAAGGTACATTTGACCTGAAAATTTCCTGCTGCAGCGAAACCGGCGATATCAATGTGCCCTCAGATTATGGAACCATCCAGGAAGCCATCGACGCCGTGTGCGACGGAAGAACCGTCTGGATTGATGACGGCACTTATACCGGTGTGAACAACAAGAATCTGAATACATCAGGGAAAGACATCACCATCCGGTCGGTGAACGACAATCCACTGTTATGCATCATCGATTGCGAGAACGATGGACGGGGTTTTTCCTTCGTATCAGGTGAATCCACGCTGACCGCTGTTCGGGGAATTACCATCCGAAACGGGTATGACAGTTTCGGTGCCGGAGCGATCTTGTGCCAGGCATCTTCTCCCACCATCACAAATTGTATTATCGAATCCAACACAGCTCCATTGGGTGGCGGATTCGGGATATACAGCTGTGCACCGGTTATCTCGGATTGCATTGTTAATGGAAATACCGGTTCATATTACGGCGGTGGGTTTGCCTGTTATTACGGTGCGGAACCGATGATCACCAACTGCAGTATTACCGGCAATGATGGAGATACCGGCGGCGGCGGCATCGCCTGCTACCAATCATCCCCCATCGTGACGGGCTGCACTATCACCGGAAATATCGCCTATAACGGCGCCGGAATTGTGGGCTATGATTATGCCAACCCCACAATCACGGGCTGCACGCTGGACGGCAACCATGCCTCGGATACCGGCGGAGGCATGGAATTCCATACTTACTGTTCCCCCACACTGATCAACTGTACCTTAACAAACAATATTGCCGATTATGACGGCGGCGGATTTCTCATCGATGTGGGGGGAACCGGGACCATCACGGGATGCACCATATCCGGAAATACTGCGAACAACGGTGGCGGCGGAATTGCCTGCTACCTGGATTCAACGACCTTGTTATCACACAGTGTCATCGCGGATAATATCGCGTCTTACGGTGGCGGAATTATGGCGTTTGATAGTGCCTCCATTCGGATTACCAATACAGATCTGATCGGCAATACCGGCGAATACGGCGGCGCACTGACAATACATAGCGGAGCGCTTGCGGATATCATCAATACGACGTTTACGGAAAACTCAGCCGCTGTTTCAGGTGGCTGCATTTATGTGAGGTACTCCGGTACAGACGTACAATTTGTGAACTCAATTTTGTGGAACAATACCTCATCGGAAGGTCCTGAGATCACACTTTTACAAAATTCCACATTGAATGTGAACTGGTCCGATGTCCAGGGTGGTGAAACGGCGGCATTCGTGGAAACCGGCTGCACACTGAATTGGGGAACCGGTAATATTGATTCAGACCCCCTGTTTATCGGCGGCATTCCCTTTGACACCCATTTGACGGAATTGAGTCCATGCATCGATGCCGGTACTGACGACACAATCACATATCCTGATCTGCCCACCGACGATATCAATGGTGATGTCAGACCCTCCGGCTACGGTTACGATATGGGATCCGATGAATTCCCCTGCCGCCATCACGGTGATGTCAATTTCGACGGTTCCGTCACAGCCGGGGATGCCCAGATGGCGTTCAATATCGTACTGATTGTAATCACACCCACATTAGCGGAAGAATGCGCAGCGGACTGCAATGCCGACGGATCGGTTACTGCCGGGGATGCGCAACAGATATTTGGGGTTGTATTCGGGGGATCATGCGAAAATCCTTTGCCATAGTTCCAAACATATCCACAAGCAGGATGGGATCACAAATTTTGATTGTTAAAAAAAACCAGTACTCTTATCGTAAAAACAAGTACTGTCAAAGTACTGATTGGGACTTAAATTCTAATTAGTACAGCCGTCAATATTACGGCCGTCCCTGGAACTCAGAAAGATAACGTGCAAGATGGAGGGTAAAAATGAAAAGATCAATAATTTCAGCATTCCTTTTAATTATGGTGATTCCCGCTGTTTTTTCGGCTGTCACCGTCAATCCGGATGGTACCGGAGATTTTGCCACCATCCAGGAAGCGGTTGATGCCTCGTCTTCCGGAGCGATTATCAGCCTGGAGGATGGAACGTTCACGGGACCCGGCAACCGGGATATCGATTTTGAAGGAAAGGATCTCATTGTACAATCCATCAGTGACGATCCCAATCTCTGCATCATTGACTGCGAAAATGCCGGTAGGGGATTTTATCTTCACAGTGATGAAACAACCGATGCAGTGATTCAGGGACTGACGATCACAAACGGATATGTTTCGGGCATTGCTGGAGGTATACACGCTTATCCTGCAGGACCGAGCATCATCAATTGTATCATCAGTAGGTGTTCAGCCACTTCAAGCGCATCAAGCGTTTATATCAGGAATCATTCCACCAGAGTTATCGGCTGTGTCTTCGAAGGAAATACAATGCGTTCTGCATTGAATGTGCTGAACAGTACCGGCGAGATTTCAAACTGCATCTTTGACGGTAACTCCAGCATAAATTCAGGCGGCGGCAGCGCATGCGCCTTGGGATCATATACGGGCGCTGTCACAAATTGTTTGTTTATCAACAATACTTCTGACGCATATGGCGGAGCCATGCACATTTCTATTGATACCCCAACGATCACAAACTGCTCCTTCATCGGAAATTCAGCAGATGTGTATGGAGGTGCTATTTCCATATTCAACATGAGTGCGGCAGTCGATATATCCAACTGCATATTCTGGGAAAATACCTCTCCAACCGGATCCCAAATCTGTCTCGCCACTGCAGACCATCCATCAGCAGCGATAATCAATTACAGTAACATTCAGGGCGGACAGGAAGGGGTATATGCATATGCAAACTGCACTTTGAATTGGGGCACCGGCAATATCGATGCAAATCCTCTGTTTGTGGCAGGACCAACCGGCGATTATTATTTAAGCGCTACAGCATCAGAGCACACCGTTGACAGCCCCTGTATCGATGCCGGAAGTGATTATGCATCCAGCATCTGCTTCAATACGGGAACCGGGGTCATCTGTATGGATGAGTGCGCGACCCGGACCGATCACGTCGCTGATATTGGTATGGTTGATATGGGATATCATGTGGCGGAATCTGTTACTTTCCCGACAGCAACTCCCACACCCAGCCCCACACCCACATGCGGGATTCATGAGTATTCCACTGATTTCAGTGTGCAACCTCCGGGAAGTTTGCTGTACGGCGATGCTTCAATCGACGGTGAAAAACTCATATTAACATCAACAATCGATTTACAGACGGGAGCGTTTATCTATCCGGCTGCCCCCTGCGCGATCCGGGAATTTCTAATGACGTTTGATCTTTATATCGGTGACGGAGGCGGCGCTGACGGAATCAGTGTGTGCTATGCAGGCGATATCCCGGATGGCACGTTCAGTGAGGAAGGGATCGGAACGGGTCTGACGCTGTCGTTCGACACCTATTCAAACAACCCAGAGGATCCTGCGCCCAGTATATCGGTTCGCTATGGCGGATCAGAAATTGATGTACAGGCAGCGACCCTGAGAACGGGAACATGGGTGCCGGTTCGAATCGAGATGGCTGCCGATGGCACTCTCAATCTCTTTCACAACAGCATTCAAATATTTACCGATATCCCGGTACCGGGATACAGCCCTGAAACCGGCTGGCGGTTTGCATTCGGCGCAAGGACCGGCGGGCAAAACGACAATCACTGGATAGATAATTACGCTGTACGGAATTTCATCGATCCGTTACCGACAAATACACCGACATTGACACCGTCTGTTACACCGACTGCCACACCGACATTGACTCCAACGGCAACACCGACTGTTACACCGACATTGACTCCAACGGCAACACCGACTGTTACACCAACCTTCACCCCAGTATGCGCGGCAGGTGAAATTAACATATCAGCAGACGGAAGTGGTGATTTCGTAACCATTCAGGATGCCATTGAAGCTGCATGTACCGGCAGCACGATACTACTCGCGGACGGTATTTACACCGGCCTTGGAAACACGCGGATCAATCCCGAAGGAAAAGATCTGACCATTCAGTCCGTCAGCAACAATCCCTCGGCCTGTATCATCGACTGCCAGAATTCCGGTCACGCACTCAAGTGTTCCAGCAATGAATCAGCCGATTCTATTGTTCAGGGCATTTCGATGATCAATGGAAATACAGCGATAGGCGCTGTCCACATAAACAACGCATCTCCAACAATTCAAAACTGCATCATCTCAGGTCATATCGGGAGCGACGATGCTGGTGGAATCTACTGCTATGGTTCCTCCTCGGAGTTCATCGATTGTATGATAGGAGACAACTACGGTTTTTATAGAGGTGGCGGCTTAAGCTGCTCCAATTCAACAATTACTCTGACCGGCTGTACTGTTTATGAGAACACTTCACGCTATGGCGGCGGGGGTATCTACTCAAGTTCATCCACCGTGACCCTGGACAGCTGCCGGATAATTGAAAATGATGTAACAAACGCCAGCGGGGGTGGTATTTACGGTGAAGATTCCGATTTTATGATCTTTAATACCGAGATCGCTGGAAATACAACCGTTGTCAATGGGGGCGGTATTTACCATCTGGGAGGCGCTCTCAACATTTATAACAGCACCATCGCTGATAATACCACTGGATCCGGTTACGTAGGTGGTGGTATCTGGGCAGGCGAAAACACCAAAGGCATTCTGGAAGTTGTGAACTGTATCCTGTGGGGGAACATGGCGCCTGACGGCAGTGGCCCACAGATAACACTGACACCTTACGTCACCCTGAGTATCAGCTACTGCGATGTCCAGGGCGGGGAACTCGATGTGGATGTGGATCCCAATGCCACCCTGAACTGGGGTGATGGGATGATGGATCTTGATCCGCTTTTTATGGGTGGAGAGCCCACGGATTATCATCTGATCGGTTCAAGCCCCTGCATCGACACCGGTACGGATGATACCGTGACGTACCCGGATCTGCCTGCAGACGATATCGACGGGGATGCCCGACCCGCCGGCGCCGGATACGATATGGGCTCCGACGAATTCGCCTGTTATCATCACGGCGATGTCAATTTCGACGGTTCTATCACCGCCGGGGATGCCCAGATGGCGTTCAATATCGTGTTAAGCGTAATCACACCCACCTTGGCAGAAGAATGCGCAGCGGACTGCAATGCCGATGGTGATGTAACCGCCGGTGACGCTCAACAGATATTTGGTGTTGTTTTCGGGGGAACGTGCGAAGATCCATTGTGATGGCCTTGCCGTTAACCAGTCCTCTGTGTGATAATTGTAAAAAGCACCTTTTAGCAACCAGGGATATTCTTTGACAGGAAATGGTAAAAAGGCGTGGCGTTAAATATCAATGATGAACTCCGATTGATTTCGACCATTTTAAACAGTCATGGTATTCAGTATGCGCTTTGCGGTGGTCTGGCGGTTGCGGTACACGGTTTTCCAAGAGCAACTCAGGATATTGATTTCCTTGTACAAGAGGATAACCTGAGACAGATAATCTCTCTGCTGGAAGAAAATGGATACAATATTCCAGCCGGAAGAATACCCTTTGACGCCGGATTGGACACAGAAATGATCCTCTACCGGATTTCCAGAATATCTGGGGAAGAGTTACTCACTGTGGATCTTGTTATTGTTTCACCTGTTCTGGAGGATGTGTGGGAAACAAGGGAAACATATCAGGTAGATGATTATGAATTGTGTGTCATCTCATTGAAAGGATTGCGTAAAATGAAAAGTCTGGCTGGAAGACCTCAGGATCTGGCCGATCTGGATCATCTCAATGAAATCGAATGATATGTCCGAAAAAAAGCGATTGAGTCGTGGAATCAGCCGTGACATGAGTCCCGAAGCAATCTCAAAACGGCTGCGCATCGTTTCAGATCTGCGTGCGCTTTGCCTGAAACTGGCCCACGCCCGGAAATTGAAATCCACTTCCTGCTAACGTGATTCCTCCCGTGTACCGGTCCTCACACTTGATCATCAGAATTAGTCCTGTCATTATATTTTCATCGGATTTCTTTTGAGCTGGGTGGTGAGAATGAAGAATTTTCCAGTACCGCGACATGTCGGGTCCTATAAGATCGTTGATACACTTGGACGTGGCGGTATGGGTATTGTCTATAAGGCTGAGCATTTAAAGACCGGCAAGGTCGTCGCTTTGAAGACGATACGCGTGCCGAACCCACATCATATGACCAGTATCCGGCGTGAAATCCGTGCCCTGATGAGACTTCGGCACCCTGGTGTTGTATCCATTGTGGACGAAGGTGTCGATGGGGACAGTCCGTGGTACGCAATGGAACTGCTGAATGGCGTAACGCTTCGACAGTTCTGCGCTGAGTTTTTGTGGGGCGATTCGGATATATCTACAGCATGGTCATCTGGAGGTAACGGTAAGTCAGGATTTCATCCCGGTGATAGTGAGATGGGATCATCCCACTGGTGGACAAAGGTTCACGGTCCGTTGATTGAAGCTGATACAATGGATGCAGTCCCGGAATCCGGTCCAGCAAATGAGATAATCAGGGATCCTGAATCCTCCAGCCCGAGTGTCACCGCAGCAGACGGTGATTTACCGACAGTTTTGAAAATCGTATCCCGTCTTTGTCAGACCTTGGCTTTTATGCATGGTGAAGGCATGATTCACGGTGATCTTAAACCTGACAATATCATGATCCGACCGGACGGGACGCCGGTAATCATGGATTTCGGGCTGGTCACTCAGATATGGGGGAAAGAAAGCCGGGAGGAACTGATCACGGAAAGTGTCGTGGGAGGAACCGTGGCATACATATCGCCGGAGCAGATCAGGGGGGAATTTATTGATGCCCGGGCTGATCTGTATTCCCTGGGTTGTATTCTGCACGAGTTGGTCACCGGCAGGGTTCCCTTTACAGGCCGGACCTCAACGGAGGTGATTCGGGCACACCTTGAAACCGATTCGGCACCACCATCCGAACTCGCCACGGATATTCCGGAAGTCCTGGATCAGTTGATCGTGGGATTACTGGCAAAACATCCCCGGGACAGGCTCAGTCATGCCAATGATATCCTGGCTGTAATCCGGCATCTTCACGATGGAGATACAGACCCGGATACACTCCAGGAACCCCGGCCATATTTGTATCGATCCCGTTTTGCCGGACGGGACAGTGAGATGAAACAGTTGGAACAGTATCTTGATGGACTGGAAACCGGTAAAGGGCATATCGTTTTCCTCGGCGGTGAAAGCGGTATTGGAAAAACCAGGTTTCTCATGGAATTATCCCGGACGGCCCGGCTTCGGAAATACACTGTTCTGCAGGGTGAATGTATCCGAACCGGCTCCCTGACGGATGAAACCGGATATGAAGCGAGTATCCCTATCCAGGCCCTCAGGCAGCCAATACAGGCAATTGGCGAACACTGCAGAAAAGAGGGTCGGGACATGACCGACAAGGTTCTGGGGTCTCATGGAAAAATTCTTGCCATGTACCTGCCCATGCTTGGGAAACTGCCGGGACAGGATGCATACCCTGATCCGGTTGAAATCCCCACTGGTGCTGCACGTTTCAGGTTGTTTAACTGCCTGTGGTCTGTTTTTTCAGCCAAATCCGCCGACAAACCCGTCATCCTTGTTCTGGATGATTTACAGTGGGCGGATGATATGACCATGAGTTTCCTTGAGTTTGTTCTTCGGGTCAAGGAACTGGATAATACGCCTTTACTGATAATCGGCACATACCGGACGGATGAAGTAACCGATTCGTTGAAACGTATCCTGGGACTGCCCAAACCCTTCTGCCTGACCCTGAACCGCCTTGACGAGACTGCCATCGGAGAAATTGTCAAGGATATGCTGGCTGTTCCTGAATCTCCTCATAATTTCGTCTGGTTTCTGAGCAGGTTTGCTAACGGCAATCCATTTTTTGTTGTGGAGTATTTGAGAACAGCCATCTCAGAGAACGTTCTGTTCCGTAACAGTAAAGGTCAATGGCAGATTAATGAAGATACAGATGAAACAGCTACGGAAGAGGATTTCAGTGAACTTCCCCTTCCAAAAGCGCTCCTGGCGCTGGTGGAAAGACGGCTTCAAATCTTAACCCAGGATGCCATGAAAATCGTGAAAACCGCCGCTGTAATCGGTCGTGAAATTCCGGTCCTGCTAATCTGGCATATCATTCCGTTCAGTGACATCATGCTGGATTCATTGGACGAGTTGATCAGACGCCAGGTCCTCAGTGAACATCAACCCGGTGAATACCGTTTCGTCCATGACAGAATTCGTGAAATCCTATACGACGGACTCCCCCGGGAAGAATCCGTAAACCTGCACAAAGCGGTTGCAGCAGCCATAGAAGGTCTCTATGGAGAGTGCAATGAGGATCAGCTGGCATCCCTGTCACGGCACTGGGAACAGGCCGGAGAAAAAATCAAAGCCCAAAAATACCATCTCGCTAACGCCCGGAAACTTGCTTCTCAATATGCGCTTTATGACGCCGAGCAGGCATACCGGGCATATCTGGATCTGGTGGTTTCCCCTTCTTCTGAAAGTGTTACCGTTCAGACGGAACTGGCCATGCGGGTTTTATCCATTCAAGGGCATGAACAGGAAGCACTGGATGTTTGTATGGATGCCCTCCAAAAAGTGGAATCTCTCAATGAACCATCCTTAACGGCGTGGGTTATGCTGGATGCCGCAAAAATCTATAGAGGCATCGGTGAAATCAGCAAAGCGTTGGAAATGTCTCAACAAGCCATGACCATATTCCAGAAACGGCAGGAAACCAGAGGTGAGGCTGCCGTATTAAACTGTCTGGGCAGGATCCACTGCTACCAGGGCCGGTTTGATGATGCAAAATCCGTCTATGAACAATCAGCCAACATCTACCGAACACTGGATGACGAACAATCCGTAGGAATTGTTCTGGGTAATCTCGCCAATATTCATTCGGCACAGGGACGTTTTAAAAAAGCCCTGATCCTGTTTGAGAAAGCCCTGGAAATATACCGTAAAATGGGTAAGAAGGAATCCATCGGTATCTATTTAAGTAATATCGCAAACATCTACATGTATTTTGACGATATTGACCGAGCATCACAGTACTATCATGAAGCACTCTGGCTTCTGCGTGAGATCGGAAATATACATGGTGAAGCCATGCTTTTAAATAATCTTGCCACAGTATATGTCAAGCAGGGTGATCTTGAGACAGCACAGCAGTTCCTGGAACAGACCCTTGAACTGCACCACGATATTATGGATCAACGGATGGAGGGTGTGACCCTGGGTAACCTGGCAGTTGTCCATCAAAGACAAGAGAATTTTGATAAATCTCTCGAATGCTATCAACATGCCC
>SWBY01001727.1_pt1 | contig 16190 bp, 10 predicted proteins | sample 4693071 | NCBI WGS metagenome assembly SWBY01 (sample SAMN10267273, study PRJNA491770) | bioreactor metagenome | isolation source: DHS bioreactor inoculated with marine methane seep sediment | place: Japan: Omine Ridge, Nankai Trough | collected 2006-05-06 | reverse complement strand
AATGGCGGTAACCAGTGCGCTCGAGGCGGTTGATGATGCCGGATTCCAATTGGGTCCCCCCGGAAATACTGCGTTGGTATTTGCCGGTGGTTCCGGCAGTATCCTGGAGCTGGAAAATGTCATATTTTCAGAGAAGTCTATTGGTGAACTACGAGATGATGAACTGGCTCTGATTCGATATCGTCCGGAATCGGCTGGAGATGCCATCGCCCGGGTTCTGGAATTAGATGATGAAAACAAATTTTCTTTAATTACAGCATGTTCATCGGGAACCATTGCTTTGGGTCTTGCTGTTGAGATGATCAGGTCCGGTGAGCATTCTGTAGTGATCACCGGTGCTTCCGATGGTTTATCCCGGTTATGTTTCGCCGGGTTCAATACACTTCGCGCCATGGATCCTGAGCATTGCAAGCCCTTTGATATCCACAGGGCGGGGATGAATCTGGGTGAGGGTGCCGGTGTTCTGGTCCTGGAATCTCTGGAATCCGCACAGAATAGGAACGCCCGGATTCACGCAGAAATCATTGGTTACAGCATGACATCGGATGCATACCATATCACCACACCCGACGCCACGGGCAACTCCTGGGCACGGACCCTGAGAAAGGCACTGGCGACTACGGGGATTTCCCCGGCGGACGTGGGTTACATCAACGCTCACGGCACCGCAACACCGCAAAATGATATCGCTGAGACCAATGCAATCAAACAAGTATTTGGCAAGACGGCATGGCGCATCCCCATAAGTTCCATAAAATCCATGATCGGTCACTGCCAGTTTGCAGCAGGCGCTGTTGAGGCGGTGGTGACGGCATTAGCCGTCAGAGAAGGTATCATACCGCCCACGATCAATCTTGAGAATCCGGATCCGGAATGTGATCTTGATTACGTTCCCAATACTGCCCGGAGATCAAATTCTGAAATTGCCCTATCGTGTTCCTATGGATTTGGAGGCAGCAGTTCGGCTGTGGTCATCAGGAGATACCGGTGATGAAAAGAATTGCAATTACAGGAATGGGAGTGGTCAGTCCATTCGGTACGAGTCTGGAAGCATTTTCCAGCGGATTGTTTTCCGGTAAATCCGCAATCCGTCCCATCACATATTTTCCGGTGGAGGGTCTGCAGTCGGGATTAAGTGCTGATGTCCGGGAGACCGGGTTCCGCAAACGGTTGGGCGGTGCCCTGGCACGGCGTCTTGATCCAGCATCAATCATGACCCTTGTAGCGGCTCGTGATGCCATCGACTCAAGCGGTCTGGACATTCAAAAAGCGCCTGATGAGATCGGAATAGCCATTGGAACCCGGTCAGCCGGTCTCGGCGTTTCCATCGATTTTCTGACAGCCATCGCCCGGGATGGCATTGAACATGCCTCCCCCATGCTGTTTATGAATACTGTTCTGAATGCACCGGCAAGTTATCTGGCTATCGATCGAAAAATCAGGGGTCCCAACATCACCCTTACTCAGGGAATGACAAGCAGTACCCGGGCATTACTGACAGCTGTTCAACTGATTGAGTCCGGTCGGGTTTCTGCGGTTGTCACCGGTGGTGTGGAATGGATTCATCCCATGAGTTACGCCATTATGGCCGGGCTGGGGGAATTTTCATCTGCAGGAGAGTTTCCCGAGGGCGCACGGCCATTCTCGGAAACAGCTAACGGCTCTGTCGCTTCGGAAGGCGCATATCTCATGGTTCTGGAAGAGATGGATGCAGTCCGATCCAGAAATGGCCATGTACTGGCAGAAATCACGGGATATTGTTCGAGAAAATTACCCGGGAACAATCCGGAAGCATCTCAGGAAGTAATTGAGCAGGCACTGGGATCTTCAGAACATTCTCAGCATTCAATCAGTGCGATTCTTTCAGGAGCAGATGGAACACCTGATATGGACACTATGGAGGGCCTCGCATTGATAAATCTGTTCAGAAATGGTGAATGCCCGCCAGTGGCCGCCATTCGAGCTTCCATAGGGTCTTGCTGTGCTTCAGGCTGCAGCCAGATACTCGCTGCATGCTTGGCCCTCTCAGAGAATTCCCTGCCTGCCACGCCCGGTGACGGAGCCAGGATCACTCCGGCCCTGCCTCTTTCCACGGTATCGCAACCCCTGCAATTTGCTGATACTATCCTGATCACAGACTATGATCCGGATGTCTTCACAGCAATTCTTATCTCAAAAACCAATTGAATTCAGAGATCTTTATTTTTGATCTCGAGAACCAATAACATTAGAATATTGTCGTGGAGAAGTCTTAACATTTTGTCGGGGAGGAAAATGATGGGAAAAATCTTTTTATGCACGCTGGTATCTCTAATGCTTTTTTCAACGATCTGTTTCGGTCTGGTACCGCCGGTGATCACCTATCCGGCGGCAGAGGATTGTGATGGAAATCTGATTGTCGATCGACTTGACAGTGTCATCGAAACAAATTTCGCCAATGGGACCGAGAATGATCCAGTCCGTGTTATCGTCACATTTTTTGAGCCGGTTTCGGAGAGCACACTCACAACTTTTTCTGGAATGAATGGTAAAATTCGTCACATCTATGATGCTGTATTATATGGATTTGCCGGTGAAATCCCCGCCGCTGATATTGAGAAATTTTCAGTTGTACCGGGAGTCAGGCAAAATTTGTGTATAATTTCTGACGATGGAACCCAGAGCGCGTGCCTGGACCACGCCGTACAGCAGATTCGGGCAAGACCCGTTGTATGGGATGCGGGATATATGGGAAATTCATCTACTACCATCGCAATTCTGGATTCAGGACTCGATGATACACACTCCGATTTTTCAGGACGCATCAGCGCCGGTTGGACAGACTATTCTTCTGATAATTATTCCACACCCCGTGATTACAACGGGCACGGCACTCACGTTGCGGGGATTGCCACGGGAAGCGGATCCGTGTACCCCAGCAGTTTCTCATCGGGATATATCACAACGTCTTATTCTGATTACCTGATTTCAAGTGCGGGTTATACGGATGATATCGATATTGTTCAGGTAAAAGCCACGGGATCCAGCGGACTTCAGATTTCCCTCTATTGGGATGGGGTCGGTACCGCCGGCATTACGTCTCTTAATACAAGTTGGAACCAGATGATCTATTCAAACTCCAGTTCTTCACCAGTGACATGGAGCAGTTTCATTTCATCGACCGGTACGTATCGCCCCCTGTTTTTCAATGAATCAGGTGCGGGAAGCCGGGCATTCACAGGAGTATCAACATACCGGTATACCGGTGTAGGCGATGGGTTCAATTTATTTACAGGCGTTGCACCCGGAGCGGATGTGCTGGGTGTAAAAGTGCTTGCTGATTCAGGAAGCAGTTATATCTCAGATGCCATCAGCGGATTGAATTACTGCGTCTCCAATCGGTACACATATAATATTCGTGTCATCAACATGAGTCTCGGTATGGATGGCGGTGCGACAAACAGTTCATATGACAGCGCGGTAAACAATGCAGTCAGCAATGGCATCATCGTCACCTGTTCTGCAAGTAACGATTATCCAACCTACACAATTCCAAGCCCGGGAAACGCTGCTTATGCCATCACTGTCGGCGCTACAAATGATGCCGGCTCCATGACCAATTACAGCAGTAACGGTTCCGGAGGTCAGAACAAACCGGATGTGGTAGCACCGGGCGGATCGATGGTGGAACAGAGTATGATCACCTCAGCTGAAACCAATGATGGTGATGCCAACAATGGCCGGACGGATCAGGTTGCCAATGATTATACTAATTTTCAGGGAACATCCATGTCATCTCCTGTGATCGCCGGGATGGCTGCTGTTTTAATTGATGTTCAGGAAAGTAATGGTGATCCCTGGAATTACACCGTCACAGAAGCTCGCCGAATCAAACAGATCATCCTGATGACGGCTACCGAAACGAATCAGACAGGAGAACTGGATTGGAATGGCGGCGCCGCACCAACAACGCCATCCGGTAACAATCCTTCGTTGAACAGAGGGGCTCGGGATACAGTGGAAGGATTCGGTAAAACCAATACGGATGCTGCCATGGAAGCGTTCACTCAGGATTATGCCTTCTCCGGATTTGAGTATTTTACATTTGGTATCGGGGTCAAGGATCGTCAGGCCACAACCTACCGGGCGAATTTCAGCATTGGTACGCAATATGATTTCGATCTGGTTGTTCCTGCTGGTACTGATTTTGATCTGTACCTGTACCGCGGGACGTCTGATACCAGTGGCAATCCTGTTATTCTTTCCAGTTCAACTTCAGCCACCACGGGACAGGACGAACAGATCAGCAGCTATACGGCGACCACCACGGGACTGCATTATGTGGTGGCGAAACGGGTCAGCGGAAGCGGTCAGGGAGCACTCCTGATTACAGATCTCTCCGGCCCAACAAATACGCCTGGAACCCCCACGAACACTCCCATTGCTACAAATACGCCGTCAGTACCAACCACAATATATATAGAAACATTTGAGACATCTGATGCATTTTTCTGCACCGGTCCCTATGGAGATACGGGCTGCAGCGAAACCTGGCAGCGGATCGATCCTCTGACACAGCTTTCAACACCACTGCCTGCATGTGACGGTACATATATCGCCTGGCACGGATGGGAAGTATGTAACTCCCCGTACGGCCCTGATCACCTGTTGATCATGGACGGAAACACAAACCCCAATCACGACATGACGGGGTACTGCGATCTGTCAGTCTGTCTGGACTGGTTCCTGAATACGAATGACTGGGGTGAAACCATGGAAATATATGTGGCCTGTGCGGATTTCGGGGCGCTAAGCTGTACAAACCTGGGTCCGCCCTGGGAACTCATCTATTCCGAGACGGATGTTCTGGATTATCTAAGCGGGAGTTGCACCAACGTATGTTATCCATTGGGTGCATCATATGATAATTGTTCGAGTCTTGTTGTGGCAGTACGTTATTTCGGTTACGACGGAAACGCCGTGTCCGTCGATAACGTGTCAATCATGGGTTCGATCTGTTCCGGTCCGACTAATACGCCCAGCAATACACCAACACACACCGCCACGAATACACCCACCAACACCGCCACGAACACACCCACTCACACGCCCACGGGTCCCCCGACATTCACGCCCACACATACACCAACATCCGGTCCCACAACACCCCCGCCACCACCGATTCCCACAGCAAACCCCTTCGGACTCGGACTCCTGATCGCCCTGTTGTCCTTTCTCCTGGCATTTCACGGCAGGCTGCGACATCGGAAAAAATAATCAGAGATAGTTAAAAACGTGTATCGGGCTCCGAATTAATTCGGAGCCCATTTTTTTAGTGAGAACCCTGATAACCCATCCTTAGAAAACTTTAGCATTGTATCACGCATTGATTTGGTTATAATACACCGGTAGACAACATGAGTTGCAGTATGGATTACGGCGACATGGGTAATGGGTTCGGGAAATAATGCCGTAGACACCGGAATAGTCATTGTTTGTTCAATCGACAATGAAACATTTTTTTGATGGGGGGTTATGTTATGACACTGTTTGGCGGATCATGGGGAATCAGCAGGATTTCAGCGACGCAATACCTGATTGCAGGGTTCATCTTAATGATGGTTCAATCCGGTTTGGCTCAGGAACTCCATCCGGTGATGCGGCCGGACCGAGAAACCCGGCAGGAGTGGTATGATCTTTACGAAAATGCACCCAGAGCCTACATTGATCCCAAAATCGAACTCCAGAGAGGTAACTTAAGTCTTTTGAGTCACCTGCAATATACTCCCAGTCAGTATGATCAGGGATACTGCGGAAATTGCTGGATGTGGGCGGGCACCAGTGTCATGGCCATCGCTCTGGATGTGCAGGAGGGCATATTGGATCGTTTATCCGTTCAATATCTCAATTCCTGCGCTGCAACTGTCATCGGTGTAGCCTGTTGTGACGGTGGATTTCTTTCCTATGTGGATGATTTTTACAGCAGTACGGGGTTTGCCATACCCTGGTCCAACTCCAATGCATATTTTCATGACTATAATGCTAACTGTACCACCAGCTGTGGATCCATCTCAACCACCCCAAATTACACGATTACCAATATATATGATCAGACCATTACAACCCACGGGGTAGGTTCCACAACGGCCATCAACAACATCAAAAATGTACTGAATCAGAATAAGGCGGTGAATTTCGCGTATTATCTGCCCACGTCGGCTGACTGGAACAATTTTGGTAATTTCTATTATTATCAATCAGAAAGTGTGACCTGGAATCCGGATTTTTCGTGCGGTCATACCTGGGAAAATCCCGGTGGTGGCGGACATGCGGTCCTGTGTGTCGGGTACAATGATGACAATCCCAGTGACCGGTACTGGATCATGGTGAACAGCTGGGGAACAACCTCCGGGAGACCGAATTGTATTTTTCATGTTGATATGGACATGAATTATGATTGTGAGTTTTATGATGGCGGATGGACTTATGACAGTTTTCTGTTTCAGACATTGAGTGTGACCTACGATATAGCCGGTCCGACATCGACACCCACCCCTTCCGCACCGACATTCACCCCTTCCGCACCGACATTTACTCCAACAGCAGGACCCACTTCACCATGCGATGAATACGATTATTTTATAATGGATAACGATTGTGTCTCTTATACCACTAATTTCCATCAACTCTGTGATGGACCCGGGTACAACTTTGCCGCCGGAACGACACTCTGTCCCACCGCCTGTTCACCAACAGATGAATGCCATATCGGATGGGCCTGGGAATCAGGTGATTCAGGTATCCACTGGCAGCATTATTACACCGACGCCATTACTCTGGATTGCACGCAGGATGTGAAATTCGACATGTGTTATGGGATGGATGGGTATGACGTCAATCTTCAGGGAGATTTTTATGTGTACTGGCGGAGTGCCGACAGTTCAGTCTTAAGTGATTGTACGGGTCTGGGTGACTCTGCACCGTCAGGAGACTGGCAGTTGGCCTGGAGTGATACCGGTGTGAACTGGAATGACGCCTGTTCCAATCGGACCATCAACGGTGGCTTCATTAACGTGCCCTGCACATACGACTCGATCCAGGTACTGATCGCTGTAAACTGGGATGCTTATGCGGACCAGTATGGGATCGGTTATTTCCGAGTATATTATGATACGTGCGAAGCGCAGTGTTCCGGTGGTCAGCGGGATTGCGTGAGTTTCACACCGACACCGGTGCCACCCACATATACACCTACATCAGGACCGCCCCCCACCTACACACCCACATCGGGGCCCACACCTCCGCCAATTCCTGCGTCACACCCAATCGGACTCGGAATTCTGATGGTTCTGTTGTCTATTGTCATGGCATTTTACGGCCGGTGGGGACACCGGAAGAATTAACCGGAACAGACTGAAACTATAAAACGGGCTCTGATTGAATTCAGAGTCCGTTTTTTATCAGGGAAGAATCAGAAGGTGATCCTGGATTGGATGGATTGAGAAGTGACGTTTCCAAGGCAGGTTTCCGTCTTTGAACCGGGTATAATGCACCCTGCTGGAAGGTGAATACCCGGGTATCTTTGAGATCCAGAGATAACTTTTTTGAGATATATTCTGATTGAACCGGCCGACCGGAAAACAATATGAACATCTCCGGCCATACTGATTTATCCGGCAGCAGAATAAGGATCTTTTCATCCTTCGGAATCGGGTTTAATGTCTTCTGAACCTGCTGCATCGCCTGCAATCTTGAATGAGTCAGACCCTCCCATTTCTGAATTTGACGACCCGTACCCATAACACTCATTATCAGGGTCACGCCAACAAAACTGAAAACAATGGTGGTAAGCAGTCGGTGTTTCCGTGAGATGGAAAATGCCATGAGGGCTCCCCAGAAAAAAGCAGCACCCAGACCGGGAAGATAAAAAAACCGTCGGAACGTGAGATGGGGTTCAGGCAGAAAATCGAAAGGGATCAGTGCAGCCGGTACCATGAGGATAATCGTCAGTAACCATCCTTTTGCCGGAAGAAAATCTTTCTGTTTGATCAGTGCCAGAGCCAGGACCGTGAAAATAGTACACACGACCCATCCGGGCAGACCCATGGAGAAAATCTTCTCAAAGGGCGCCATTACCGTAAAAGCAGCGCCATCGACGATATTACCCAACCAGGACAGTGAGATAAGCTGATCGCTGTATCCCGAGATGTGAGGACCGGTTTTCCATTGGAGTAATCCGTGGTAGAGCAGGCCCGCCATGGCAATCAGGATGGTTGCCCGGAATTCCCAAATTTTCTTAAAAATCCGTTTTACCGTTCTCGCAGATTGATGTGCAGAATGGGTTCCGGGATACAAAAAGAGAACTGCCGGAAGCATTATGGCGGCTTCTTTCGTAAAAATGGCAAATAGGAACGCAGTGTTCCCTATCCAATGGTTCCGGATTAAATGACCGGATGGTTTCAGAAGAAAAAAGAGTGCTGTCAGGACAAGCGTGGTTGAGAGCAGATCAGTTCTGCCGGAAATCCATAAAACGGCTTCAATTCCGGCGGGAGAAACAAGAAACATCAGAGCGGCTAGAAAGGCGATTATTCTGTGTTTAAAAACAATGTACAGGATCTGAAACAACAGAGCTGTATTGATCATATGCAGGATGATCTGCATCAGATAGTGACCGGGGGCGGAAAGGCCGTATAGAAGGTGTTCCGTGACAAAACTGAGGGTCACCACCGGTCTGTGATAATTGAAAAACCGGTGAGTCAGAATTTCTTGTGGTGACTCAATGCCCCGGATACTCATGGAAAGCCAGTGAAAATCATCGGCGAAAAACCAGTGTTTCAGAACCGGTAAGAACAGAACCAGACCCAGAATCACAATGGTAAGCGTAATGGACAAGTTTTTAATTATACTCAGAGGATCATGAACACCGGCATTTTCCTCACAAGGTATTCCATCCAAATTTTAGTAACCCTCGCTGGTGATCATCATATCAGCCACGGGTGCCCGCAATTCCACCATTTCAGTCTGAGGATCGCTGATCCGGAACAGAATATTCATCAGGAACTGATTCCGGTGCAACCAGGAGATAATGAAGCTCCGAGTGGTTTCCCCTTCGCTGTTCACAGGCTGTTTGAACATATCCCAGGGTGATTTTTTCTCGGGATACCGTTGGAGACTGATATCCGTGTCAGCCGGGATTCCTGCGGCTTCTTTGGCCAGTTCAACGGCTTTATTTACACCGCCAAGGGCATCTACGAGCCCCCGTTCCAGGGCATCGCGTCCGGTCCACACGCGGCCTTTTGCAAGGGCCTGCAGTTTTTCCAGGGGCATATTCCGTCCCTTGGCTGCCTTGGTTGTAAAATCGTCATAGATCCGGTCCAGGAAATCATTGTAACGTGTCCATTCTTCGTCTGAAAAATCTTGCACACTCGAATACATACGGGAACGCTCATGGGTTTGAAGCCCGTCCCAGGACACACCCAGTTTCTCCCAGAAAGCGGTAGTGATGAATTTGCCGCCAAGAACACCGATAGAGCCGGTAATTGTTCCGGGCTGTGCAACGATTTTATCGGCGTTCATGGCCACAAAATAGCCACCGGATGCGGCAAGATTGCCCATACTGACAATAATTGGAATCCCTTTTTCTTTGGCATGAATCGTTTCCCGCCAGATGCTGTCGGAGGCCACATACGACCCACCGGGGCTGTCCACGCGGAATACAATCGCTTTAACATCATCATCTTTTAATGCTTTTCTGAAAGCTGACGTTACGGATGAAGAGCCCATGACGAAACTATCATTCATGGGATTGTATTCGCTTGCTCCGCGTTTCACTTCACCAACACCGTAAATCAACGCAATCTTATCTTTACCGGTTTCCGGAAGAAGGTCTTCAGTGGATCCCATGTAAGTACCCGGATAGAGCAGATTAATATCTTCCCCGTTCAGTTCTTCAAGTCCGGTATACACTTCATCCCGATACTGCAGACCATCAATGAGTTTTGCTTCCAGTGCTTCCACACCCAAATATGGTCCTTTATCAATAAGGGCGTTAATCTGATCCACGGAAAGTTTACGTGCTTTTGAAATATCGTCCACCATCTGATCAAAAATGGAACCGAGCAGAACTTCCATGGCTTCCCGATGGGCTTCGGTAAACTCCGTCTCTGTAAACATATTCATGGCATTTTTATACTCATATCGCTGTGCCATCCGGGGCACGATACCCAGTTTGTCCAGTGTTCCTTTCAAGAACATGCTGTCATAGCCAATACCGATGAGATTCAGATCACCTGACGGCTGAAGATAGATTTTGTCAAAAGCCGTTGCCATGTAGTAAGCACCGTTACCGGGGAACGTGTCTGCATATGCCACTGCAAATTTACCGGACTCACGGAATTGCAACAGTGCATCTCTAAGTTCCTGCATCTGTGCAATCCCCATTTTTATCGAAGAGAGGTTAGCGACAATACCGACCACCCGGTCATCCTTCGCTGCCTGCTGAAGAACCTTTACCTGGCTCTGAAGTGTCGGCTTGGATTCACCCAATATGTCAAAAAATTCCATAAACGGTTCATCCGGCCGATATTCCAGGACGCCGCCACTGAAATTCATCTCAAGAACGGTATTGGACGATACATCCACCTTGCTGTCGGACATAGAGAGACCTGCTACCAACAAAACGAAGAACAAGGCAACCACTGCAACCCCGATAAATGCGAATAATTTTCCGAGAAACTTGAATATTTTCATCTTTGACTCCCCTTTTTAAAGTGTTCTTAACCTCAGATTTCCCGACTATAATACAATTCGGGCCTTTAATCATCTATACGTTAAATTCAGAAGAAAGATTCAATAAGTTTTTAATCTTTAATTGACGGGGATCTTATAGTATCATCTTGAAATTGTTGGGCTTCTTCTGGTAAAGGATCTTTGTTTACCTCAGTCTGAAAGTCAGGTTTTTTTTTGTGGAGAACTGATGAGCGTAGAAATAAAAAGAAAAATAGAATATCGTGACAGTATCATTCAAAGGGTCAAACAGGATTTAATCAGCCGGTTATCATTGAATTATGAGGCTGGAGATCTCCACGAGGATGTTTCTCTTGTGGGTTCGGGGCTGGGACTGGATTCCCTGGATGCCCTTGAAGTAATTCTGGGAATTGAGCAGCAGTTTAATATTAAAATCGAAGAGGGTAATATTACCATTCTTCGCTCAATTAATACCCTCGTTGATTATATCATCCAGAAGCAGGCATCTGTTGCCTGACTGCTTCAACCAAAGTGAGGTTCATTCTGAAAAAGGTTTCACCAATCCAGAATCTTCTTGAAGACGCCGGAGCCAAATTTTCCCCCCGAGATGATATCATCATCCCTTCGGGAATCTCAGATATTCAGACGGAATATAATTTCGTTCGAAAAACTGTGGGACTGACAGATTTTTCTCATATGCAGATTTTTCGGTTCCGGGATGAGGAAGCCATATACTTTCTTGATGAGGTGCTTCCGGCAAACATCACAAATATCCGGTATGGCCGGATACTGCACACATTCCTCAGTGATTCAGATGGTCATTTGCTCAGTGATGTTTATGTCGCCAATAATGATGACGATGATATTTTCGTTATCTGTGAAAACTGCGTCTCACGTGAGATTGTTGCCGATTGTTTTAAAACAGCAAATGTAAACGATATTCCCATGGAGGATGTGTCCGGACAGTTTGGATTGTTTTCCCTGGATGGACCGCAGTCATGGGCTGTCATGCAGGATATTTTCAGCCCGGATATTCTGGGTATGCCCTATTTATCTATTGAACCGCATGAGTTTGAAGGTTCTGAGGTTTTCCTCCTGCGAGTGGGCAAGACAGCGGAATTCGGATATATGATACTTGTTCCGGTAACAATGGCTGCTGATGTATGGCGAAAGATACAGACCGCTGCAGAATCACATTCCGGAGGTATTTGCGGACTCGATGTTTTTGACATTCTGAAGCTTGACGGCCGGTTTTTTAACATTAATTGCGAAGGAAGGATCCTCAAGGACCCACTTCCCATCGGTCTGCAATGGATGATTGATCTTGAAAAAGACAGTTTCCTGGGCAGTGAAGCCATCCTTTCCCGGAGAAATAAAGGGCTTAATCAAAAACTGATAACCATAAAACCCGAATCCCAGGGATCTCCCCTGGCTGTTGGGACAAAAATAAATCTTGATGATGAAACTGTCGGGGAAGTTGTCACAGCATCTTACTCGTACACACTGGATTGTCAGCTCGCACTGGTCCTGTTCAATATCGAATACGCATACGCCGGATTGACGTTCACTGCAAAAACCACCGATGGTGATATTCCGGTGCGAACGATTTCCATGCCGCCGTTTATTCCCGAAAGTCTTCACATCCGACTGGATGAACTGTAGAAAAGTCCTATCGCCGATAACTATGACTGAATCGCATAAAAACAATGTATTCCTCATTCCCGGTCAGGGTTCGCAGGAAGTGGGGATGGCTCGGGATTTTATCCAAAAATTCCCACGGACCACGTCATTATTTGAACTCGCAGAGAACCTGACGGGTCTGCCGATTTCCAAATATACGTTACGGGGACCCTTCAGCAAGCTATCCCGAACGGACATACTCCAACCTGCCATCACCGCAGTGAATCTCTCCTATATTGAATATTTCAATTCTAAATCCATCCATCCCATGGCTGTAGCCGGTCATTCACTGGGTGAGATTTCGGCATTATCAGCAGCCTGTGTCTGTTCTTCGGAAACGTCACTCCAACTGAGTGTGATCCGGGGGAAACTGATGCACCAGGCTTCACTGGAATCACCGGGCGGTATGGCAGCCATCGTGGGGTTGGATGAAGATATTGTCAGAGGGCTGGTAACCACCTCATCTCAGTCCGGGAGTTTGACCATTGCCAACTATAATGCCCCGGGTCAGTTTGCGGTGTCCGGGGACAAGGCAGGACTCACGCAACTCAGACCGCTGATCACCAGTGCCGGGGGACGGTTTGTACGTCTGGACGTCAGTGGCGCATGGCACAGTGAAGCCATGAGATCTGTACAGGATGAGTGGGCGGATGCTGTTGAGAAATGTGAGTTTGTAGAACCCCGGTGCCCGCTCTACCTGAACGTTACCGGCAAACCAGCGGCATCGGTGTCGCAGATCCGGGAAGGTCTCATCCGGCAACTGGTGGAACCGGTATTATGGACCTCAATCATTCACGGCATGATTTCGTCGGGCGCTTGTTCATTCATTGAGCCGGGACCCGGACATGTTCTGAGGAACCTTATCAGACGCATTCATCCCGACCCGTCGGCGTATGAAATCTTCTCACCGGGTTCCATGCGGGAGATTGATAAGTGGGTTTAGAGAGTTCCAGTAGCCAAGTTCCATTGAAGGGTCACCCTGAGCGGAGAAGGGCACGAAAGTCATTATCCAAAGCCCTTCGACTCCGCTCAGGGTGACCGTTTTGGAGTGACAGAACTCGGTTTTTTGTTCAAATGTCACGCAACGCGGGTACTGACTCAGGGTGACAATCTCTTAACCTCTGAACTGGGAACCTCTGAACTGGGAACCTCTGAACCGGGAACTTTCCGGGTCTTGCCCATTGACCCCGTTCCGGGTACCTTTAATACAGATGGAGGTCAGATATTATGAGGAATTCAATGATTCTTGTTTTGTTTTTTGCAGTCGTTGTTCTGGCTGCACCTGGCACACTGGCAACGGTTCCATCCGGGGACAACCCGGTTTGGGGATCCGGGAATCCGGATTATCGTCCCGATACCGTTACCGCCGATGAACATCTTGATTACATCGCAGAGCTTCAGGCCATCTGTTCCTTCCTGGATATCTGGCAGGTCAAGGACACGGAAGACCCGGAGTTCGGCGGTATGATTGAAGATGAGTATCTCACCGGTGAGGATCGTATTGTACAATCCGATAATACCCAGGAAGCCATCTATGTCTGGTCGCGTTATTACCAGTTAACCGGGGATAACACGTATTTCGCAAATATTCAGGATGCCTGGACGTACCTGACGGCCAATCCGGCCTGGCTGGAGGAATCCCCGTATTATCGGATCTGGAACTGCGGCTGGGGTCTCCGATGCACCATGCAGTATGAAAGGGTTTACGAGATGACTGATCAGTCAGAGTACGGCGTGAATTCGGCAAATCATATCGTTGATTATGCCTCAGATCTCTCGTTTGAAGCCAATCCGCCCGGTGTGGGTATACGGAATGCCTTGACCGTCGCGTGGGCGGCATGGAATCTGAGTGAATATGCCCGGTATTCCGGTGACGGTACATATGCCCAGAAAGCGGCGTCTCTGGCGGAAACCGTCAAAACATGGGTGGAATCCGACCCGGGGAATATCACTAAAACCTCCTGGGCACTCTCAGGCGGAGTCGCTGCAGCGTGTGTTCTGGATGTTCTTTTTTCAGAGGACCAAACCGGCGCTGCAGACTGGGAGCAGACACATCTGGCCAATCTTCCGGCGTATTATGACCCGGCTGAATTTAACCCATCGGACTGGATACACGCCTGGGATTCCTGGCAGGCACTGGCGCAAAATGCGTTATGGCGAACCACTGGAGATTTCACTCACCGACGGCTGGCATTTGAACAATCGGATTTTCTTCGCAGTTTCGACACCGATGGAGATGGCGGTATTCCACCCAATCCCGGAATGAGTGCAGATGAAGATCACACATGGGTTTCAACGTATATTGTTCTTATGGGATTCGCTGAACTGGAGGAAGCGCCGGCAGTTCAACTCACCATGACCGATACTGAGATTGAAGCTGGAGACCGGATGGAAACCCTGCTTGATCTTTATGGTCCCGGACTGGATCAGGCCGTGGATCTGGTTATCCTGTTGGAAGTTGCGGGCACCTATTATTTCTGGCCCAATTTCACGGAAGATCTGTTTGCAATCCCTCTTACGGTAACATTGGATTTCGATCTGACAGAGTTTATCGGTTCAGCGGACAGCCTGCCACTTCTGGTGATTGATCCCTGGCCGACCGGTGTGCCTGCTATGGAATTGACGTGGTGGGGAGCGACCCTGTCTCAGGGGACAACGGATCTCGTGGGTGATGTTGTCAATCTGACCTGGTCGACACGGTAGAAGCGGTTCAGGGTTTTGATATGGCAGTGGAGATGGTAGGAATACGAGAGAATCACTGGTTGAACGATGAATTCATCATTTATGTCTGGTAGGAGAATACTCGTACTGATCAGCGTGATAGTATTGTCGCTGGTGATCGTCCTACTCGTGGACTTTCGAACTGTTGATCTGGAATATGTAGGAAAGGGATCAATACTTGAACTTCAAGCTCCATATGGCGATCTGGACTTCTTGTGTACCCAAATCAATGGGAGAAGTCTCAGCAAAAGGCTATGCGAAAGACTGAACCATTTCAAGCATCTGGACCATTCAGAGGAGTGCACAATAGTGTGGGAAAACAACCCGAAGATTAAAGATGATGAAAACTATTTTGTTTGCGTGGGATGTGAGATCGAAAGAATTACGTATCGCTACCATACAAAATTCTTCATTTCGATGAACAATCCCCCGGATGAGATAACATACTTCTCTGGCGGATTTCAGTCTTTAAAGCCTTTAAAACTAAAGAATGCTGTAACGGTCTATAGAAACAACAGCGGCATAACCCTGGTTCCGTAGATTTTCCAGGGGCTTGCCTTTGTTCCAATTGACTGACGAGTTAAGAAAGATTCCTCGAGGCTGGAATCTAACCGCCAGGTGTTACGTGAAAAAGAACTTCGATTGATTGCGCCTGTTTGTCGCACGCCGCATGAATACATGGCAAGTTACTCAATGTTCCAGTTTGTCTACACTGGGTCTATCCCAAAATCTAGATCATTCCACTTCCATCACACACATCCGCGGAGTTCCTGTGCGCTGGTTTTGTTCGGAGACCTGGATTTGCGCTCTGCAGAAAAAACAATTGACAAACATACGGCATTGCCGTATGGTAATTATATGTTCAGATTCATCGAGCTAACATCATTCAGTCGCTTTCGCAAAAATTACTTCACTGATGAACAATTCGCTGAATTTCAGCATTTTTTAAATCAAAATCCCACGGCAGGCGACCTGATTCAAGGTTCAGTCGGGATGAGAAAAGTTAGATGGACACGTGCCGGGCTGGGCAAGAGAGGTGGATTACGGATAATCTACATGGACCA
>SWBY01002573.1_pt1 | contig 16193 bp, 15 predicted proteins | sample 4693071 | NCBI WGS metagenome assembly SWBY01 (sample SAMN10267273, study PRJNA491770) | bioreactor metagenome | isolation source: DHS bioreactor inoculated with marine methane seep sediment | place: Japan: Omine Ridge, Nankai Trough | collected 2006-05-06 | reverse complement strand
CCTGATATTTCCTGAACCAGCTTTTTAGGAAATAGTTCAGTTTACTACCTGGTTGATTGCTGGGATTATACGCAGCAAGTGTACCACAGTACCCTATTGTCAACATCAGAAGTCAATCCAATACGCGCAGATCATTAATCAAAACCGTTGGTTATATAGGTTATTCGGCTTGGGTCTACTAAACCCCGTTTGATAAACAAATCCTCTACGGCAGGTGTATTTACCACTATTTTGTCTGGGATCCTGCATAGCATATGTTCCATAAAGCGACAGAAGTACCAATGCAGTTTACTAGGCCATTTGTGTGCATACGCATCAGTGAATGGGTCTCGGAAATCTGCTACCCATTTCACATTCAGTGATAAACGCAAGAAACTCCCGAGAAGTATCGTAGAAAATGGACCCGAACTTGTATAAATAAGCTCTATATTGTGATTTTGTATCAGTCTTCTCGCCTTCCAGAATGCATAAAATGGCCATAATGCACAATTCTCCCAAACAACAGGGTATCCCAAAACCCACAAGAGATAGTAAAGGCGCCAGCGAATAAGCAGTTGTTTCAATCTTCTTGGTTCATGAGTAGGGATTCTGATGATTTTAAGATCAGATTTTTCCGGTATAAGAGAAAAATCCATAGAATACCGATAGTGTTTTATGTCATCTAGTGTAATGGTCAGAATGACTGGTTCAAAATCGAAATCCGGAAGATTTTTAACAAGTCTTACTGATCTTTGAACTCCCGGCCCTCCCATTGGGGGAAAATTATGAGCGATGAAAAGTATTTTTTTCACTAATAGTACCGTTTATTACACAAGAAAACCACACTCGAAATCTCAACGGAATTCGATTTAAAATGGACGCAGCGCTCAAACAGGGAATCATGAAATGGAAAAAACTGTATTGATTCTTATATATCTGCATAAACATATGCTCTGCGAAACATAACTTAATCTGATTCAACATATTTTTCACGCATTTGGGTATTTCCAACTCATTTCCATTATACCGCTAATCACTCTCTACTTGAAGTATTTTCATGGCAGTTATACTCTTGGGAGACCTTAGTGCCCAAGAAAGCTCCGAGTTTTTCCCATTTATTAGGGTCTTCAAGTTTTCCGATAAAGAGGGATCCTGGAGCATGTCTGCGGAAAAAATCCTGCACCTCCATATTATGAAGTCTAAATATATCTTTGTAATGCTCAGCATGGCTTGCAAGCTTTAGTGTCCTTTCGAAGTGAAATTGGTTTTCGACGTCTTCATCAATCTTGCCGGAATGTAGAAGTTCATAGTATTCCAACTCTCTCCTGTAAATTTTACAATGGTTTCTGCTCCTGCCTATAATATTACCCCCGGAGTGATTAACCATCGACAGGAACCATGCATCGGGATCTCTGGTTAAGAGAATGAACTTAGACTTGGGGAATCGGTGGAATAGGATCTTGTAAATTCCCGGAAACCACCATGGTGAATATTCAAACGCATTCGCGATCCTAAAATCAGTCGAAGAAAATATTTTCTCATAATCACCTTCAAACCAGGAACCTGACCAATCATTCTTTTTGTCTGATGGCCATCCTGCCCATCTATAACCAAAATCACGGAAAAATTTACCGACAGATGTTGTGCCGGTTCGCTGCATAGAGATACAAAACACTTTTTCGGAACGGTTGTAAACAATAGACTTTAATTGCGATCGTGTGAATCTAATCAAGTTTTTCATTTGTCGTCCTCAGGCCATACTATAATCTAACTAATTATTCGACCATATTTTCCATCACCACACTGTAGATTTAGTTTTTTTCTAAAGACAACCGGAGACATCACTTTTCGCTCATTCGCCTCCGCAAGTCGGTGAATACGCCGGAGAAGATCACTGTTTGACGCGAGCCGGGTCCGTTCCGGATCAAACCAAATATTGTCTTCCAATCCTACTCTTACTCCTCCACCGGAAGCAATCGCCACTGAATTCATCATTAATTGAGCGTCCCCGATACCTGCTAAACTCCAAAAGGAATTTTCGGGTAAATCCCGGATCATCATTCCGGCGTGCAACAGATCTGCCTGGGCACAAGCGATGTTTCCAAGCAACAGATTGAAGTAGTGGGGTGGTGACAATACACCCTTTTTCTCAAGATACTTGGCATAATTTATCATTCCGGCATCGAAAGCCTCCAACTCTGGAACAATACCACGTGATTTCATCTCTAGAGCCAGGGCTCGAATCATATCCGGTGAATTCATGCTGGCGGTTCGATTAAAATTCAGGGAACTGAGAGTCAGGCTTCCCATGTCCGGTTTAAAGTCGCCGTCCAATTGCAGCGGTTCAGAACGCTTTTCGAATTCTGTGATATTTCTTCCACTTAACGAAATGCAGATAATCAGGTCCTTGGAAAAGGACCGTATACCCTCAATAATTTTACCATATATTTCAGCTTTGAAGGTTGTCTGCCCTGTAATTTCATCCCGCGCATGTAAATGAACCATGGTGATGCCAATCTCTACTGCCTTATGAACATCTTCTATAATTTCTGATTCGGTCACCGGGACATGGTGTGTAAGTTCTTTGGTGGGAATCATTCCCGTTGGTGTGAAATTAATGACCAAATCCATTTCTCGTCCCCTCCTGTTAATTACTTCAACTCTTTTACAACGCGAGCAGGCATTCCCATTACTTGCACGAAATCCGGAATATCTCGTGTTACTAACGCGCCGGCTCCAACAACTGTGTTCGAACCGATTGAGATCCCATCCAGAATAATTGCGCCCATACCCATATAAGAACATTCACCAATGCTCACTCTCCCGGCGATATTAACTCCAGGAGAAATTGTTACAAAATCACCGATCTCAGTATGATGTCCTATCAAAGCGCCCCGGTTAACAATGACGTGTTTCCCAATTCTCGTCATTGCCGCGATGATCGTACCCATGCTAAGGAGATTACCTTCTCCAAGTAATGCAGTTGAAGAAATTTGAACTGATGGATGTATAATCGATGCAAATTTTAATCCATGAGATCGTGCCTGTTTTATAAAATTTTTCCGTTTAGTCGTTCCAACGGCACAAACTGCTCTGAAGGAATCATCTAGCTGCGGTACATCATCAATCCATATCACCGGTAATCCAAGTAATGTTTTCTCGCACTTTTCCGGATCGAATCCTTCAATGAACCCTGCTAATTCAAATTCTGTTATATCTGAAATAAGATCTGCAACTTCCTCTGCAAACAAACTTGCTCCAAGAATTACGATTTTCTGTTTATTAGCATTATCTCTCATGAATTTATCATGCCCGATCTCTCATTACATTTTTGGATTTGGTTGTCCTAAAATTTCGGAAAACATTCCTGATTAGTTTGAAGAAAAGAACGATATAAACAGCAAGATAGAAAGTGATTTTATTGTGTGAACCGATGATATATAGATAATTTACGTTGTCGAGTGGGATCTTATATTTTCGAGATCTCTGATAGGCTTCTAGGGCCAATTCGGCATCGTCACCTTTATAGGCATGTCTCATTATGAAACTATTTTTGCGCCTTACGATCTCCTTCTTGATATCCTCTGTGTATTCACCCCCATATTTTTCTGCATAATGAAATCTTATTTTCATGCCACTGTTGGTAAATCTACCTTGTTTTCCAAAATCTTTTGATTGGGATGCAGATTCCTGTAATAAATTATGTGTGGACAGAGGTTCATCTATGTATCTAATTATTGAACGGTAAGATATTTCAATCCAAATCTGAATATCTCCCATTGGAAAATCATCGCTGAATTCAAATTGGCATGTTCTATATATTTCATCAAGCAGATGTTTTCTGGCAACAATTGAACAGGTCATTATTATATATTTCCATTCAATAAGGCACCTCAAAACATCCTCATAATTATGGGCCAAATCTCTTGCCTTTGAATATGATGGGATGACTCTTTTCGTCTCGATATCATTCAAAACCACATCGCTGTGAACCAACCCGACATCCGGGTTTTGTTCCAAGTAGTCTACTTGTTTTTGCAGCTTCCGCGGATCGTGCCAGTAGTCATCTCCCTCACAATATGCAACGTATTTGCCGCGACATGCTTTAACTGTCCTGTAACCGTTCTTGTGCATCCCGACATTTTGTTCCGAAGTGATCACACGGATGATATCAGGATATTTTTTTTGGTAATTGAAAACAATTTCACAGGTGCCGTCTGTTGAACAATCTTCACCAATAACGAGTTCAATTGGGAAATCGGTTTGCTGCAGCAGTACACCTTCGATTGCCTGGGCAATATATGGTTCATGATTATATGTGATCATTTTTATACTGACGAGAGGTTTTTCAAGCATGCTGATTTAATTTCTATAATTAAGATTTATTAACTTAGGCGAATACAAATAAGTGATTTGACTTCAAAATCGCTTAATTTATCTGTAATTGTTTGCAGTATTTTCACAAATACTTATCTCCTGGATTTCTCTTTCTTACTGTTATTGCGGGACTGCCGTATGCGACTATACTCGACCCAAGATTTTGCAGGACTGTTGAACCCGCGCCAACCACGGTATGCTCACCGATTTGAACATCCTGTACCAGAACTACCCCGATACAAATGGCTGAGAAAGCGCCTATCCGACAATTCCCGCCTGTTGTTACACCTGGAGCAAGGCTTGAAAAATCCTCCATTGATGATTCATGTGCGATAGATGATTTTGTGTTTAATATGCAAAATCGTCCAATAGAACAACACGGACTGACGATAGTGCCTGCCATGATAACCGTTCCTTCTTTGATCGACGTTTGCTTCGCAATCGATGAGTTGGGGTGCACCGTACTGATAAATGGAAGATCCGGGCACAATTCACTGACCAACGATGCCACCTTCGAACGAATGAAGTTATCTCCGATTGCAATCAGTATTCCTTTCACCTTGTATTCTTTGACCAGATCGGGTAAATCCTCTTCTCTTCCGAGCACTTGATATCCCAGCGTCTCTTCCCCAACGGCGCGAAATCGATCCAGTAAACCAATAATTTCATATCGGTTTTCGCGTTCGACAACGTTAATTACAACTTTGGCATGACCCGATGATCCGATAATTATTATCTTATCCATTTATTATACCATTCTGGTTACCAGGTATTGGTTTATTCGATGATCGAGAGAACTCGATTATCAACCACGTGAAAGGGCATGCAATATACGACAAATTTTATCAACATCTCCTAAGTCAAGATCATAATATGTGGGAAGCGTCAGGATCCTTGATGCAACTTTTCGAGCCACGTTTAGGGGGTCGGATAAAGACAACTTTGCGTAGCAGGAGTAATCACAAACCAAGGGATAAAAATATCGGCGTGCGAAAATATTGTATTCTTTCAGTTCTTCGTAGAGTTCATCTCGATCCATACCGAATTCTTCCTTGTCCACTTCGACAGGCAAATAAGCATAATTATATTTGATATTTGTCGGAAGCACTGGGGGCACATGAATACCGGGAACCGAGCTTAATCTTTCGCGGTAGACGGCATCAATTTGCCGGCTTTTTTTGATAATCCCGTCGATATATTCTAGTACGTTGATCCCCATCAATGCCTGCAATTCGTTCATTTTAGCATTAGTACCGGGCATCACGACTTCCAGTTCGCTCTTGAAACCAAAATTCTTCAGATAATCAAACGTTTGCTGCAGGTTTGAATCAGCAAATGTAAGCATACCGCCTTCTATCGAATGGAATAATTTAGTAGCATGAAAACTGAACATGTTCATATCACCAAATTGCGCGATAGAGGATCCATCCAATTCAACGCCGAATGCGTGAGCCGCATCGAAGATCAGTTTCAAATTGTGTCGCCGGGCAATATCTGCCAGAGCATTGATATTGCAGGGGTAACCGAACACATGGACCGCGAGGATCGCAGTGGTCCATGGTGTGATGGCTGCTTCGACTTTGTCCGGATCAAGTGTGTAATACTCTGGCTCGATGTCCACAAAAACGGGGCGGATCTTGTTCCAAAATAGTGCGTGGGTGGTTGCAACAAACGTGAAGGGTGTCGTTATCACTTCACCGGATATCCCCAAACCCTGTAGACCAATCTGTAAGGCTAGTGTCCCGTTGTTGAATAGACACACGTTGTCCGTTTTAAAATAGCGCGACAGTTGCTTTGTGAAACGCTGAAGAACCGGCCCGTTATTCGTCAACCATTGGTTATCCCAAATTTCCTGCAATCCGGTGGTGTATTCCTCAAGAGGGGGGAGAAATGGGCGAGTGACATAAACAGGCCTTTTAAACGGTTCAAGCATTTGAGATTCATCTTGACGGGGAACACCATTGAGTTTTGTTTCAGTTATGTCACACATTCCGCAAACTCCTAATTTTGTTTCCGCATAAAGTCAGCAGTCATTTAGTCATTCTGAAAAAAGGGGAGCGACTCAAGCTTCATCGCTTGTTTAATTAATGCTGGATATGGATATGCGTCTGCTTCAGAATATTGCATCCTTTTCGGTTCCATAATTTCAGTAAAATATTTCTCTGCCGCTTTGTCGATGTCGCTTGTCCCATGCTTTTCTTTGATGACATCAGCAACGTATGATTTGAGAGTTGGATACTTTCTGAAATCTCCCAGTTCCCTCCAGTTTGTCCGCTCAGAACGAAACAGAATATCCTTTGGGGATTTGAAAAAATTGCAATGGAACCAGTAGGGTTCTTTTATATAAGAATGGCTGAGATATGGTTGAAGACGAATACCCTCCCAACGTCCTCTCCTGACAAATTGCATTCCCGGGAAATACTGAATAATACGTGCTGCCAATTTAGACAGATGGGCTTCCCGTTTCTTTGGCTCTCCCTCCTTGCAATTTTTGGGACGTACAGTATGTCGGAAGTCGAGAAACAAATTTACCTGTGTGATACCCAAAGTCACGGGTTTGAGCTTTCCCCTTGTTGTGCTGAGAATTCTTTCTCGAAGTCGCTTGATATCATATCGACCTTCATTATAGGCCACATAATCACTATCGATCCTTACGACCCAATTAAAATTAGACCGCTCCAGAGCATACTGGCGATTTTCATAGAGATCTTTTAAATGCGGGGCATCATAAAAAGTGAGATTGGGGATTTCACATTTTAATTTGCGAACAATTTCAATTGTGTTATCCGTGGAGCCATTGTCTACTACGATCATCTCGTCCGGGAACGCGGCAAAGGAACGAAGACACAATTCTACCGTACGCTCAGAATTCTGTGTCGGAACCAGGAGCGAAATCCCGGGTTTACGGAATAATTTCATGTGAAATCCTTATCGTTTTCCAGTCAGCATCTCAATACGATGATGAAGCTTCTTTTTTAATAGTCGATGGAACAATACAAGTGTTCGATAGAAAAAGTATACCTGATGAGAGTAAGTTGGTGTGTTCCTCCATTGATAATAACAGGGAACCAGTAAATCATTCATCAAGTTAACCCATGAAGCGACAAGCGTTGTCAGAGACAGATCTCCTGCACGAGCATAACCGTTTTTAACAAACCGTTGTTTTTCTCCGGCTGAATCTTTCAACTTGCAGAGTGATGAAAAAACATCTTCCACGCTTTGGACTTCCAGGTAGTCTTCACCTGACCTGCCTTCATGTTGAAACGCAGATTCCGACCCGAGAATCGCTGGTACACCTGCAAGCCATGCATTGTAGAGTTTTGTGGCAGGTTTGTTATCATATGTATTTTCATCAAAACTTCTCACAGCCAGGATAGCATCAACATCACTGTAATCGGTCCATTTCTCCTTGTCATAATTCGGCAGCCAGTTTAAGCCCAGAGATTTCATATTCGTCTGGAATTCACCCTTCCTCAATTCAGACGCTATATTTTTCTCAATACCCATATATACGATGTTTTCGAAGCGGTCACCATGTTCGCAATTTCGGGGTACAAGTCCCGGTTGGGGCCAGTATCGAACGAAAGCGGTGGATGGCATTTTAAAGAACAGGCGATCAAATAAACCTGCTAAGGAATGTTTATATTTTCTTTCCTGTTTCGGATTTTGAAGAAGGTGTATTTGAGCATAGGGATGCCATTCACGTTCAGCCAGGATGCACACAATGAGTTGACGCGGTCCAGGACGTAGATCATCCGCGAGAACCTGACGATGTGCCAGTATAATACCTTCTTCAGGAAGTTCATGTGTCAAATGACATTTAAAACCATGCTCATTGAGATATTGCCAGGTCTGGATTGTCCAGTTCCATTTGCCAAGACGATTTACCGACCAGGAATACTCAGGTTTTTCCGGGTTGATATCCGGTGGCCATTGATCCAAAGGAATATAGAAAAATACCATATGGTCTGAACTACTCCTCGCTGATATCCAAGCTCATTTTCCCGGATGATTCAATGTCATCTATAACAGAACGTTGTGCAGTCACCAGATATCCAACTGGAGCAGTTGACGGAGTAAACCCCCTCAAGACAAGTGCTATAGGGAGAATCAAAAATGCCAGAAAAGTTGATAACCCCGTCAGGACCCGCCCAAATCCATTCCCAGAGCCTTTTAACCTTACAAGCAGCACAGCAAAGGTTTCGAAATAACTACTTCGTTCATGGATATTTACATTGCTGAAATTCCTCAAAAGATGGGATAAACCATATCGAGTGAATCGATAGTAATCATTGGGGACTTCGTGGATCGGAAAGATAAACGGAACACTCAAAATCAATTTTCCTCCGGGTAAAAGCAGACGATAGATATTGTCTAATGCGCTTTGAGGATTGTAACAATGCTCAAGGACTTCTGATAAAACAATTGTAGAGTATTGTGTCTTGTGAAAATCCATGTTCCCACAAAGATCAGCAACGATATCCGGATTTCTGGATTCATCGATATCAAGTTGAGTGACAGAAAATCCTGTCACTTCTGAAAAATGAATAAGAAGTTGATTGACTTCCCCTCCTGAGCCTATGCTCAGAACTGTCTCGGCGGGTTGAATTGAGGAAAATTCCTTCTGAAGAAAGAGCCTTAGATTCCGTCTCGAAATGCTTTTATTGAGGCGAGACAGATCCCCTCTCAATAAATCTTTGATGATGCCTTTGGGAGTAAGAAAAGCCATATGTGATCCAGAATTTATAATGAAGTTAATTTCCATTATAATTCTGTTTCTATCGATATAAAAGAAACTTTATTTTTTCCCGATAAAATTTCAGGTATAAGTAACTTTTATATCTTATAGTCGCGAAAGTGGGCCGTTTCACTTCATACAAATCATAACCCTTCGCGTTAAGTAATAGACTTGCTGTTATTTCAAAATCTCGGATCTGTTTTTCATCAAGATTATCTTTCCAGGCATTGATTCTTTTTAATTTGGGAAGCTCCCCTATATTAGGGTGGAGATTCCTGCGGATCCCGGGAATGGAAACAACACTACTGGGGTTTCGAAAAAGTTCATCGAGGGGAATGTGGGATATCTCCAAGAACTTCCAAACTTCGAGTAAGACTTGATCCGTGCTAGTTAATAACTTCTCATAGCTTATCTCTAGAGCATTTCCTGGAAATAGCATAGAAAAAAGATCGAAATCCCTTACTTTCCGTAACCATATTTCCGCAGCTTCCATCGGATTCTCTTCAAAAATTTCACCTGTTTCACTGTTTTTCGTTTTCCTTTTCGAGTTAAATACAGCTCTACCATCCCTGGTAATGCTTATGAACTTTGCAGTAGGAAATCTTTCAAGTAGTTTTATGGGGTTTCGTGTATATGTTGGCTTTTTAATCCCGTATACAGCAGATCCTGGTGATTTGGTATCACGATCAGCTTGCAATATTTCACGAACAATCTCTGTCCAATCCATCGGTAGGACCGAAGAAAGCCTTTCCAGAAGGTCATCGTGATTCAGTTGCCAGTCTACAAATTTTCTCTCAGTATAGATTAAATTTAACACATGATTAACTTCATCAGTGGTCGTGACAAGTTTATTCTCATAATTGTTCCAGATCCGATTAATAAAATTACTCTCATCAGAAATCCAAACATCTGGATGTCGATTCAGCAGAGCCATTAAATAGGTGGTTCCGGACCTTGCATCACCGCCTACAAAAACAGGGTCAGCGAGATTGTTATTCAACATTATGTTAGCGATACAACTTTTCCAATTTTACCAGGAAATTCAGGGTTTACTATTTCACCAGCTGAAATGGATATGATCTGATCGCAATTGCTGATTGTGCTCAACCGGTGTGCAATCATGATGATGGTCCTGTCCCCTTTCAGGGTATCAATGGCTGCCACCACCGCCTGCTCCGTTTCATTGTCAAGCGCCGATGTACCTTCATCCAACACGAGGACTTCGGGATCGCGGTAGAGGGCACGAGCGATTCCAATCCGCTGACGCTGCCCACCCGAAAGGCGGACACCCCGTTCACCAACCTCTGTATCAAGTCCATTCGGGAGTGTATCCGTAAATTCCTGGAGTTGTGCGGCGCGAATGGCTTCTTGTATCCGGGATTCATCGATATGCTTGTCATCAATACCCAAAGCAATATTCCGTCGGATGGAATCGTCTGTAAGATAAATGAATTGCGGAACGTACCCGATATTTGCCTGCCAACCCGGCAAGTTTCCATTTATATTCTTGTCATCCACCAGCACTGCCCCATCGGTGGGGGTCAACAATCCGAGTATGAGGTCTACCAGTGTCGTCTTCCCGGAACCGGTGGGTCCTATAAAACCCACCGAACTGCCCCGGGGAATTACCAGGTTGATGTCCTGCAACGCATTGGTTTCGGTCCCGAGATACCGGTACGACAGATTCCTTATTTCAATCCGGTCAATGAACTCCATTGCCTTGACTGCCTTTGTCACATTTTGTGAAATGCTTGTTTTAAGCAGTTTGAGGTCGTCATACACGGGATTCACCGACACCAGCCGGTAGGTCAATGCATTATAACCGCTGACCAGTTTACCCACCGTGGCTTTCAACCGAACCAGGGCAGCACCGAACAACGCTAAAGTAGGAATAATTGATGCCACTGATCGCCCGCTGAGAACCAGGAATACAGCCAGCAGCAGCAAAATAGTGACCGCCGTAACCTCAAGGAAATGCGTGATGGATTTGGAGGCCAGCATGGTGTAACGCTGGGCAAGTGCCGTACGCTTCATACAATATTCCAGGAAGTCGACAAAATAGCCTTCCCGGCGCGAAATTCGAGCTTCCTTCAGGCTTCCCAACCCTTGATTTACAGCCTTGACCAACCCGGATCTGTGCCTCTGTACTTCAATACCATATGCCCGGATGCGTTCGTTGATCTTCCAGAGAAAGCCACCACCGGCAATACCGAGAACTCCCAGCGCAAGGAGTGAAATAAGCGGTTCGACACTGAGCAGCAGGGCAAAAATCCCCACCGTAAGGATGGCGCTCATCAACAATTCCAACAACGGCATAAGCACACTGTTGCAGATCATCTGTGCTTCCACATTGACATTCCGCAGCAGTTCAGCGGAGTTTCTTTGGAGGTGGAATTCGTAGGGCGCCTGCATATAGGCCCGGAACAAACGCCGGCCCAATGTGACCTGCCTATTTTTCACAACCCGGAGTTGAACATAAGCATTGAGGACCAGATACACATTCTTTATCAGGAAAACGGCAATGAGGATCAGTGATCCGGCAACAATCAACTGAGCCGGTGTTGTCCATCCAAGCGGTTCAAGGAACCGCTGCCCCAACGGATGTGCCAGCACTTTATCCGGTGTGGCCAGGGCTGCCACGAAAAGCGGAATGGCACCCACACCCAGAATCTCCAGGACCGCCCCGATCAGCATCATCACAAACAACAGTCCGAAAATATACTTATCCCGACGAGGGAATAACGCATTGAGTTTTTTCAGGGAATCGATCAGGGAAGGTGTCTTAACGGGGGGATGAGAAGAGTTATTTCTCCCCTGGTCATTAGTCACTGACCCTCGATTGCTTGTCGAACTGGTCGTCTTTTCGTCTATTCGTCTATTCATCTATTCATCAATTCGTCTATTCAATCTCCTGCTTGTTCCGACGCCACCAGGAACCTTTCTTCTTCGAATCGCCTTCCTGGTAGTATGACGAATAGTAGTTGGGATAATTATGGTAGTAGTAATACTTGTCACGCCGGGGATTAATCCGTGACAGGATAATGCCCTGCACATTTCCCCCGAGATCTCTAAGAGTTCTGACCACCTGTTTCACCGTGCGGATTTTTGTCGCTCCCGCCCGGATGACAAGATAGATGGCATCCACTTTTTTCACCAGGACACCCACATCGGCCACGACGCCTGCCGGTGGCGTGTCCAGAATGATCAGGCTGTATCGTTTTTTCAGGTTTGACAGGATACGCCGAAACGGTGGAGATCCCAGAACCTCGGTGGTGTGTTTCGTAAACTTGCCCGCCGGCAGCACATGCAGGTTGGGTATAAGGGTTTCCACGATGGGAGGACCGGACTGGTCATCCGACAGCAGTTCATCGGTGATCCCCGGGGTTCTTGGAATATTGAATGCATTGTGTATAGCCGGTTTCCTAAGATCCGTGTCAATGAGAAGTGTAGGGATATGAGCAATGGCACACATCTGGGCCAGGTTGCATGCAATGGTGGTCTTACCTTCTTTTTCCAGGGCACTGGTGACCAGGATGACCCGTGCATCACCGTTCTGAGCTGGACCCATGGATGTCTGAATCTGGAGTCTGAGCATACGGAACGCTTCGGCCACCGGATCAGTCGTTGTTTCGTAGTCGACAAGAAAAATATTACGTGACCGCGAGGTTGATACAGTTTTTTCGGGTTTATTCGTCATATTTTATTTTTCCTTGGTCGTTTGTTTTCCCTTGTTGAACCACATACTCCGTTGCGATGGTGCTGATTGCCGCATATAGATTCCCGCTTTCCGTCTCCGCATGCTACGGCAGGACAGGCCGCGGGAATGACAATGGTGGTTCGGGAATGACAATGAATCCTTGATTCACACACCCCGTCCCACCGATACTCCTCGCTTCGCTCGGATACCAGTGGGCCACCCCTCTTTTTAGAGGGGAATTGGTTAGACACCATTGTAATTCCGGACTCTCCAATACAGGGCGATGGCGCATTTTATTCTTTCTCCGGAATCATCCCGACTACCGGGACATTGAGTGCCCGTTCCACATCTTCGGGTGTGCGGAAAGTCGGTTCGAAATAGTCCCGGAGGATAGCCAGACCACACCCGATTCCCAGTCCCAGCAGCAGCGCAAACAGGATCTGGCGGGTCACATTTTTCGGAATGGGTCCCCCGGGTTTCCGGGCCGGTTCAATGGTTGTGATGGACGTTGATTCGATTTTTCCCTTGAGATCGGTTCTCTCAAGCTCCGACATAAGGCTGTTGTACAGCTCGGTGTTGGTCTGAACTTCCCGCTCCAGAATACGGTATTGCAACTCATTTTCAGCCACATCCCGGGCACTGTTTTTATAGCTGGAGATGGAATTCCGGACGACCGCCACCTGGTCGTTCAGGGTGCGGATCCGGATGCTGAGTGTGGTGACGGCATCTTCTTTCTCAGATTCGATCCGGGTTCTCAGGTTGGCAATCTGACTTTTAAGATCGATGATCTCAGGGTGTTTTGCCTTAAAAACCTGCAATTTCTCATCCAGAGTCGAATTCAGGGCACTGAGTTCGGCAATGAGTGACCCCACATTGCCGGTATCCTGACTGGCGAAGACCAGATCGGAGTAACCCGAGCCTTTTTTCCGTGCTTCTCTAAGCTTGTTCAGGCTGACCTGAAGCTGCAGGCTCTGGCTTTCCAGTTGGCTGAGTTCACTGGTGGCAGCGATAACTCGCCGACTTTCCTCTGCCTGCTGAGCCTCGAAAGACAACACCTGTATCTCCTGTTTGTAATCCTGAAACCGGGATTCCGCCTCCTCCACTTTCTGCTTCTGATCCGCCAGTCGTTCCGCCATCCACCGGAGGGAATCCTTTGACTGCTGGAGTTGGCCGTCACGCATCTCATCCCGGATGGCTGTTATGATCGCCTGGACCATCAAATACGAATCATCCGCACTGCCGGAATTTGCAGCGATGAGCACCATCCGCTGGCTGCCGTACGATTGTTCCTTGCCGGGAAATGTCACAGAAAAACCGCCGGGTACACCCCGGTCCAGAATTGTCGCTACCCGTTCCATCACAGGGGACGAGAGAATACGTTGTCTCAGAATATCCATATTCAATGGCGGGGGATACCCGTAAAAACCACCGGCCTGGGATCCGTATCCCTTGTTTTCCACCAGGATGGTTGTGGATGCCCGGTACCGATCCGGTATTGTCTGGATCCGGATCGCCATGATGGTCAGGCAAAACAAGACACAGAAAACAATAAACCGGGTATGCCGGCGGATGGAATACCAGTATGTTGTGAATTGGATGTCATAGTCCGTCTGGAGCATTCCTTCGGGAGGATATGAGCCGTTAAATTGTTCAGGATTTATTTCATTCAAAACATATCGTCCAATCGTTACCAGCCGGGCAAACACAAGGAGGATGTCTCAAAACCCCGCGCTAACACTAAATTGTCATTCCGGCGAAGGCCGGAATCCAGGAAACATGGAGTAATTCGTCCATTCGACTTTCTTGACCCGCCATAGCTTTGTTACCTGTTTTCTTTCGGGTTTGTGCGTAGGCGGTTCGTCTTTCTAAAAAATGGCCCGGGGTACATAAACGACATCTCCCGGTTGAAGTGGAATATCCGCATCTTTATCTCCGCCGCTCATGACATCATTCAGATCCACACGAATGGTTTTTATCTTTTCACCTTCGTGTCGTTTGATAAACGTTCGGCCCGGGGCGGCTTCTTTGGAAAAATTTCCGGCGTTCAGAACGGCGCGGAGCGTGGTCAAGCCTTTGCTGTACGGTATCAATCCCGGTTTACTCACCTGCCCGAACACATAAATCACATTTTCCATATCCTGAAGCGGCAGGGTTTTATCCCGGGACAGGACATACACGATATCATCTTTTTTCACTTGCACCGACACCGCGGCATTGCCCATGAGGATCTGGTCCAGTTGGCTAACGACAGGTTCCCGATTTTCCCCGGGATTCGCACTGATCACCATGACCGTCTTATCCATATCACCTACAGGACCGCCTGTCTTGATCAGCAGATCCTTCAAACCCAGACTTTCCTCCTGAAGCACGATTTCACCGGGATGCTTGACATCGCCAATCACCAGGACCGTGTGACTCCTGTAAACACCAACCTCAACCATCACTTCCGGATTAACAAGATAATCTTTCGCCAGCATAGCCGTGACTTTCTCATCAATCTCTTCCGTGGTCAGTCCTTTGACATCTACGGATTCGTTCATAATTGAGACAAAGATTTTACCGGCCTCATTGATCTCCGGAGTTTCCACAAGGCGGTAATCGTGTTTACCCAGGATTGTCAACCGAAGGACATCCCCGGAACCCACACGATATGCGTCACCGGATTGCGCACAAACAGACGCACCGATCAAAACGGATATGGCAAACATAAATATAATGTGGTTTCTCATTCGATTCGGTTCAACTTTCCAAAAACCTAAAAGGACGACTCCGACGCATCAACACTTATACGGGGACAACCGGGAAATATCAAGGAATCGCCCGGCCAGAACGCAACCATAATCATAGAACACCCAAACCAATTCCCCTCTAAAAAGAGGGGTGGACGCGCAGCGGACGGGGTGTGTATCGGCGCATCAACGGTGGAAAGACGAAGTGTGTACCTGACACCTCAACAGACGAAGTGTGTACCTGGCATATCAGCGGACGGGGTGTGTATCGGCGCATCAACGGTGGAAAGACGAAGTGTGTACCTGACAAATCAACAGACAAAATGTGTACCTGGCATATCAGCGGACGGGGTGTGTATCGGCGCATCAACGGTGGAAAGACGAAGTGTGTACCTGGCAAGTCAACGGACGAAGTGTGTAACTGATAATCCGCAACCCATTCCCGAATAGCAATAAGCACATTCTCCAGATTCCTCTTAATATCAATATCCTGAAATCGAAGAATATTAAACCCCAGCGATTTCTTTGAGGTTGAGGTTGTAATACACTTTCATGGGGTTCTTTTACACACCCCGTCCCCGCCTTCACTGTTCGCTGGCATACTTAATTCGGTTGCGTCACACTGCTGGATCAGTTGGTATGGTTCCATATTCTTTCTTGCTGCGGCGGGTCC
>SWBY01009962.1_pt1 | contig 16294 bp, 14 predicted proteins | sample 4693071 | NCBI WGS metagenome assembly SWBY01 (sample SAMN10267273, study PRJNA491770) | bioreactor metagenome | isolation source: DHS bioreactor inoculated with marine methane seep sediment | place: Japan: Omine Ridge, Nankai Trough | collected 2006-05-06 | reverse complement strand
ATTGGTAATTTGGATATGGGTGATCCATTTACCCCATTTGTACCCATATTTGTCCTCAGCTACTAATTGCAGTGGAAATCCCCTGTCCGGAGGCAGGGTCACATCATTGATCTTGTATGCAACCATAATATTATTATCCAGCAGGTAATCCAGGTCATGGGATGTGGAATACCCATCAGCGGAATAAAAGATCACAGTAGTGGCATTTTCATTAACACCCGTAACATTGAAAAGTGTCTCTACTTGGACCCCGGTCCATTTTGCTGTAAAGCCCCATCCTTCCACACAATTCAGATCAAGCACCTTTGAGGTTGACGGGTACTCAAGTATCTGGTCATAGGTGAGATTTACCGGTGTTTCAACTAATCCGTCAATTTGCAGCCTGTAAGTATCTCGATCGATGTAATGGGTACCTTTTATGGCATTATTACCCTGATTGCTAATGGGAGTTAGTTCTATACCCTGGTATTCAGTAGCCTCGGTCTCGTTCCCATAAACAGAAGGTTGTTTTGGTGCTGATAGGCATCCGGAAACAGCTGTTATTACAATAAAGCATATAATCGCCAGGCCAATTATCTTCATAATCCTCCATACTTAAGAAACTAAATGAGTTGGGCGAAATAAGAGATGGGCTGAATAGTTACGAGTTGATAATGTAGTCATCGTACCATTCCTTCAAATGAGGGAACTCCCTCCAAAGCACCCTGCTACTTATACTTTTGATCGTCTTTGATAATATAACTTACTGAATGTTTTAGAAAACATGATGCCGGCCCCCTGCCCACCCATTTCTACCGCTCCCGGGCCCGCCGCCTCCGCCTCTTATCATCCATCCGGTAGATCCATTCCCTGCTCCTGTGCTTCTCACTCAAACGCTGCGCCAGTTCGATCTCCGAATCCGTCAGCACACTGCGCCGCGCCTCTACTCCCAGCGCATCCTCAAATCCGCGTTTCAATACCCCTTTAACATGATCGATATCATAACTAGCGCCATCCAGAAGCTCCGAGAGTGTGATCATCCCGTCACGCGCGCGCTCTACCCCCTCTGCCAGGTTCATTGTTGGATTCTTAAGCACCCTGTCCATCTCGTCAAAACCAAAATCCAGCAGGAAACTGCCGTTTACCAGCACCGCACCCGCAAACCTCCCCTGTGCATTCCCTGATATCTTGCGCCCCTGTGAATACACTGCATTGCGCGCAGGTTCGAGCCTGCCGTCAAACCCGAGCATCCTGAGCGTGTTTATCAGCCCGCCAAGGACGCGTGAATATGCGCCCTGGATGTCTGCTGGAACCGTGCCGCCGCCCTCGCTGGCAATAACCGAGAACAGGATCTGGCCCTCATCACAGAACCCGCACCCTCCGCCGAGCACCCGCCGTACCACCTGGATACCGTTGGCTGCACAGTAGTCCTCGTGTATCTCATCTTCCACGTACTGGTGGTATCCGAGATAGACGACAGGCGTTTTGGCGCGCCAGAACAGGATGGTATCGTCAACCTCGCCGCTGCCAACGTATTTTGCGATTGATTCGAACAGGGCTGCGCTGTAGTAGCCGTCGATCATGTCGGTGTCGATGAATCTCCAGGTCATTATTTTCACACAGGTTGAGATTGGATTTGCAGAATATGATTTAGAACTTAATACCTGAAATAATACAATCAATATAGTTGTATTTAATAATTACAACTATAACAATTGTATTTATAAATGATAACAAATATAAATGTAAAAAAGGAGGAGGCGCCAGCCTTCACGCCTCTTTCTTCCCCGCCTTCTTCGCCGCCTTCGCAGCCACCTGCTCAGCAAACACGTTCAAAAGATTCATCAACTTCTCATACTGAGCAGTCTCGATATGCGAGTACCTGATAGGCCTTTTGTGTTCCTTCGTAGCCTTCTTCAGTTTGCTGTACAGGTCCTTGGACCTTGAGGTCAGCGCCTCATCAGTCGTGCCCTCGATCAGCATCACGCCGCCGGCACCGTGCTCGTAGGCATGGTTCACGATATCCGCATCCAGCACATGGATGGACGGCACCTGGACAAACCTGATAAGCGGCGAATAGGGACTCCTGTTCACACCCGCAATATCGGCAGCCGCATACGCAGCAGGGTCGATGTACACGATCACACCCATACCCGCATCAAGTATCCCTTCAGCCTGTGCCTTCAACTGTTTGCGCGTGTAGTTTGCGATCTCCACAGCTTCCTGCGGACATACGGCTGCACATATCCCGCATGCATTGCATGAAAGCGCTTCAAGTACTGGCTCTTTGTTCTCCATTGAAAGTGCACCATAGGGGCATTCCTTAACACAGATACCGCACCCATCGCAGGCGTCCGTGATCACCGGCTTCTCAGGCGAGATCGAGATCATGCCTTTACCAAGGAAGCCTGAAGCCCTGTGCGCCGCACTCATGGCTTCTGTCACCGAATCATGGATGTCCTTCGGTCCAAGCGCACATCCTGCCGCAAAAACACCCTGGTTAAGCGTGTTCACAGGGTCGATCTTGACATGCTTCTCTTCGATAAAACCGTCACTGCCAACAGGCACACCCAACTGGTCGGCAAGCTCGTGTGTCCCGCTTGACGGGTTCAGCGACGGACACAGTACGACCATATCGAATTCATCGCTTCCTATCTCACCGAGTAACGTGTCCTCATACCGAAGCTGCAACCCGCCGCTATCCAGCGGATTCACCTCAGCCACGCGCCCGCGGATAAAGTTCACTCCCACCTCCTGTGCATGATGGTAGAACTCCTCCATCCGCCTGCCTGCTGCGCGCATATCGATGTAGAAGACACTCACATCCGCATCCTTGTTCATCTTCAGTACCAGCTGCGCCTGTTTCTGTGAATACAGACAGCATACCTTCGAGCAGTACTTGTTCGCACGGTTAAAATCGCGCGAACCCACACACAGCACAAAAGCAACCTTCTGCGGCATCGTACCGTCCGACTTCTGTAAACGCATACCGGTCCTGCTCATAGCAGAAAGCATCTCCTCAAACTCGATTGCGGTTATGATATCCGGATGCTGCCCGTAATTGTACTCCTCAATGATCGACGGGTCTATCGGCTCGAAACCGGTGGCTATGGTGATCGCCCCGACATTAACCTCAATGTCCTCCTCCCTGTCATCGAGTTTGACCGCACCGACAGCGCACACCTTTTCGCAAAGACCGCATTCCACGCATTTTTCCATATCAATAATGTATGCCTGTGGGATCGCCTGCGCAAACGGCAGTGCGATCGCATCCTTCGGACACTCCTGTGCACACCTGCCGCATGAGGTACATGTATCAACATCCACGTACCGCGGCATACGGCGCAGGGTTACCCTGAAATCCCCCACATTTCCATCAACCGATGCAACCTCGGTCTGGGTATACAGCGTGATATTAGGATGGTTGAACACCTCCACCATCTTCGGTGTAAGGGTACACTGCGAGCAGTCAAATGTCGGGAACGTCTTTGACAGACCGATCATGTGACCTCCGATATATGCTTTACTTTCGACAAGGATGACCTCATGCTCATTGGCCATCTCAAGTGCTGCCGTAATGCCGCTAATACCGCCGCCAACAACCAGCACGCGATCTTCAAGATCTTTTATAATAGGCTCCAACGACTCAAGACTGTTCATTCTAAAAACCGCGCCCGTGATAAGTCCTTTCGCTTTCCTTGTAGCCTCTTGTTGGTCCTCATGCACCCATGAACACTGCTCGCGGATGTTAGTGATCTCAAGAAGCATCGGGTTGATACCTGCCATTTTTGCCATGGCGCGGAATGTTTCAAGATGCAGCTTCGGAGAACACGAACCGATTACAACGCGGTCGATCATCCCTGCCTCGATATCGCTTTTGATCTTCCCCTGTCCCGCGCTGCTGCACAGATAATCCTGGACGTTCGCTATCGCCACACCGTCCATTCTGGAAACTTTTTTAGCGATCGCTTCAACATCCACTGCATCCGAGATATTGCCGCCGCACCTGCAAAGGTACACACCTGTTTTTTGGCCACTCATATCTTCACACCTTCATCACTATTATATACGTCCTCTGAGCTTCTCAAAGAACTCCTCGTTCGTTATGATATTCAGGTCAATTCCAAGTTCCTCAGTTGGAAATCCAAGCGCAAGCCCGAGGAGCTGGCTATAATGCAATACCGGGATATTATACTCTAAAGCGAACTTCTCCCTGATCTCGGCCTGTCCGCTGTCAAGCTGCAGGTGACAGAACGGGCATGCATTCACAATGCAGTCCGCACCAGCATCACGTATCCGTGAGAGCTTATGGTTTGTCATCTCAAGCGATTTTTCAAGTAGTGCCGAGCGCACGCCCCCACCAGCGCCGCAGCATGCCATCTTATCAGGATAATCTATACTTTTGGCACCTGTAGCTTCGATTAGTTCATCAAAAAAAGTGGGTTGTTCCACACTTCCAAGCTGGCGTTCTTTCGAAGGTTTTACGAGATGACAGCCGTAATGCAGCGCAACCTTAAGGTCAAGCGGCTTTACCACCATCTCCTTTATCTTTTCAGGTCCGAACTCATCATAGAGAAATTCCACGATGTGCCGCACATCCACAGTTCCCTCGTACTTTTTACCGATCGTCCCAAGATGGACATTCGTACTTTTTTTAAGTGCCGCGTCCTCTTTAAGTTCATGATTTGCATCTGTGAGTGAACCGTAACAGCCGTTGCATATTGTCAGGACATCGCGCCCGAGTTCCTCTGATAGTACAATGTTACGGCCCGCAAGTGCAAGCCATGTCGGTTTATCGAACGACCTGAACACACCGGGCGCCGGACAGCACGACGCACCCGGCAGATCGGAACAGTCGATATCTAATTTATCGAGGCATAACTGTGTAGCTTTTTCGATCCCAGGATAACGGTTCGGGACAATACAGCCCAGAAACAGTGATAACTTTGACATGATAACGTCTCTTCTTTCTCATCTATACGTTCTGCTCTTCAGGCCACCAGTTTGTCAAATTCGCACGACCGTAAAAGCGTCTGCACATCAGCCAGTGCCTCCGGGTATTTATGAACTGTCCCGGGGATGGGGTCCATTTTGAGCATCTCACGTTTCTCCTTTACATCATCATTGATGGGTACGGCGTGACCATACTCCAGCACCAGCTGGCTGACCTTCCTGTGTGCCGGAAGCATGATACCTTCATGCACAGCAATTGTCCTAATCGCCAGTATCGTATCAGCGATCTTTATCTCGCGCGGACACCGCTCCTGGCATGTATAACAGGTGGTGCACATCCAGAGATCTTCGTCATGCAGTATGTCCCTGCCCACACGTGTTCCTCTTACAATTCTTCGTGTGTTCAGGCTCGTATAGCGTCCTGACGGGCAGCTGCTGCTGCATGTACCGCACTGTATGCAGGTAAGTACATCAAGACCTGCGTTTTGCAGCGTATTTAACACATCCGATTTACTCATTTTTATTCACCGGCTCACGTTATTTATTTGACATCTAAAGACCCGATTAGACCTTGATAATTAATATGCATACATATTCCCGTACGGTCTGCTGGATACAGGAAGCAGTTTGATGAAAGGCTTGCTTAGCAATTCATCAAGGTCGAGTTCGAAGTGTTTGCAGTATTCACTGAGGTGTTTCTTTAAAAGTTTTTCATCCTTTGCATCCAGGTCCAGCACACTTACTTCTTTGCCCAACGTGTATTCCTCTACCTCGCCCCTGATGTAGATCACACCGCCGTGCATGCCTGTTCCGAGATAATCACCAGCGATCGGTGTATTCTCGTCCCTGTCCAGACCGAGGAGAACCAGAATACCACCAGCCATGTATTCGCCGAAGAAATCACCGGCAGTACCACCGGCAATGATTATAGGTATCTGTTTTTTATACTGTTTCATGTGAATTCCGGTGCGGTATCCCACATTGCCTTTAATGTACATTTTTCCGCCGCGCATACCATATCCTAACACATCCCCTGCACTTCCGTGTATAATGATCTCACCTGCATTCATAGTATTTGCGACGCCGTCCTGTGCATTGGCATTAATAACAAGGTCAGGACCGTTCATAAACATTGCAAGGTCGTTTCCTGGTACCCCGTTTATAGTAATACTAACCTTCTCATTGATCCCGTTGCCGATGTAGCGCTGGCCGTTCACATTATCGAGTATGAATTCGGTCTCACCTTCTTTTACCGCATCACGGATCATACTATTCAGCTTCCGGTAGTACATTCCTTTGCAGTCGATCCTCATCACCATTGTTACTACCTCACTGCCCGATCCCTGCAGGTTTGATCCCAAGCAGTTTCAGGGTCTGTTCATCAAGATCGATACCTCGCAGCCGTTCACGGCTGCCGCGCAGGGATTCGATGGAGTTGACTCCAAGTGAACCCAGGATTTCCTGCAGTTCATAACCCCATGCCGTCAGGAGGTTCGAGAGCCGCTCTGCACCGACCTGCGGATCTAACCTGCGCACAAGTTCCGGTTTCTGGGTTGCAATTCCCCATGCACAGTTGCCTGTATAGCACTTCTGGCACACCCGGCATCCCATTGCCACAAGAGCCGCAGTTCCAATGATAACCGCATCCGCACCAAGAGCGATCGCTTTTGCCACATCACCGCTGTTCCTTATGCTTCCTGCACAAAGGATCGATGCATTGTTCCTGATACCTTCATCACGCAGGCGCTGGTCGACCGCAGCCAGTGCAAGTTCGATCGGTATCCCGACATTATCCCTGATCACCATTGGTGCCGCACCTGTACCGCCGCGGAACCCGTCGATCGTAACGACATCCGCACCCGCACGTACGATCCCGCTGGCAATAGCAGCCACATTATGCACTGCAGAGATCTTGACAGCAACGGGTTTAGTATAATCCGTGGCTTCCTTGATCGCATAGATGAGCTGCGACAGGTCTTCTATTGAATATATATCGTGGTGCGGTGCAGGGGAGAGGGCATCTGTCCCGACAGGGATCATCCGGGTCTTTGATATCTCTTCTCCCACCTTTTCACCGGGGAGATGTCCGCCGATTCCTGGTTTTGCACCCTGTCCGATCTTGATCTCAACCATCGCGCTGGTGTTCAGGTATTCGCTGGTTACACCGAACCGGCCGGATGCGACCTGGACTATAATATTATCCGCATATGAGTGCAGGTCTTTGTGGATTCCGCCTTCACCTGTGTTCATAAGTGTTCCTGAATTTTTAGCAGCCATTGCAAGTGCCCTGTGCGCATTCAGGCTTATCGCACCATACGACATCGCCGCAAAGACGATCGGCACATCCAGTTTAACCTGGGGTTGAAGTTCAGTGGAGAGTTCGATCTCATCATTCCCGTCCCTGGTAAACTCCAGGCGGTTTGGTTTGCGACCGAGGAATGTCCGCAGTTCCATTGGTTCACGGAGTGGATCAATAGATGGGTTTGTGACCTGGCACGCATCAATTAACATATGATCCCAAAGTATCTGGTACGGTCTGGGATTACCCATTCCTGTTAAGAGAATGCCGCCTGTTTCTGCCTGCTTTAAGATGTTCTGCCTGGTCTCAGGCAGCCAGTTCGCACTGTCCTTGTAAGCCAGTTCGTTTTTAGTGATCGATATTGCGGATTCCGGACAGAATGTCACGCACCTGTGACATGCCACACATTTTACGTGGTCAGGTACCACCCTGTCCTTGAATTGCATGCATCCAAAACTACAATTCATGACACAGCGCCTGCACCGCCTGCACGTGTCGTAGTCGATCTTCACTATAAATTCAGGTGGTATTTGGGAAACCATTTATTCCACATCCTCATTTAATTCGCCTATAACTGCTGTCCCGGCTTTCGGGCTCCACACTGTATCCGGGTCTGCGATCTCCCGGATTGCCGATTCCTCTGATGACATATACAGCATGTCATCACCTTTTGTGGCACAGGTCATGGGCCGCAGTTTGATACGGTCATTGAATCCAACCATACCGCGGTTGTGTCCGAGAATGATACTGAACGGTCCGTTTAAGAGTGCGCCACCGTAAACTTGCCTGATTGCAGTTGCGATTTTCTGCTCGCGTTTGGGCATCCTGTCAATATTTTCCCAGAAAGGTGATGCAAGTGCCCTGACAGCCAGTTCCATTGGCATTTTGTGCCTGCGGACAAGCAGGTCAAACAGGTATGCCACGACTTCGGTATCTGTTCGAAGTTCTAACTTGTATCCGAACGGCTCAAGGTAGCGTTTGTTGATCCCGTATGATGATATCTCGCCGTTGTGGACAATCGACCAGTCAAGAAGGCAGAATGGATGTGCTCCACCCCACCATCCCGGCGTGTTCGTCGGGAACCTGCCGTGTGCTGTCCAGATATATCCTTTATACTCGTCTAATTTGTAGAATATTCCGATATCCTCCGGATATCCTACACCCTTGAAAGCTCCCATATTCTTACCTGATGATGCAACAAAAGTACCGTCGAGCTCTGAGTTGATATCCATCACCTTCTCAACAACATATTCACGTTCTGAAACGAATTTTGTTCTATGCTCGGGGACATCCATAAAATAGCGCCACAGTATAGGAGGAGATGTGATCGGCTGCGCTCCACATTCGGCAGATTTTCCAGACGTGTCCTGCTCAAAGACAGCACCGGGACGTGTAGGTATCTTCTCATCAAGAACGATGTCGAACGTATCCTTGAAATATTCCTCGCACTGATCCTTTGCCTCCATATTGTCAAACATCATGTGGAATGCATATTCATTAGCATGTCTCGGGTATATCCCGTATGCTGCAAAACCGCCTCCAAGACCGTTCGAGCGGTCATGCATTAAGGCAATTGACCTGATAATATCGTTTCCATCCATTCGCTCTCCCGCTTTACTCATTATACCGGAAACGGCACACCCGGACGGAATATAACAATCACATCTCATTTACTCACCTGCCTCCTGTTTTTCTTTACTAACATCAACTTCATGAGTTTCATCTTCACTAACTTGATCTGGTTTTGTTGAACTTGATCCCGATCCGGATTTTAATTCCGGCTCATTTCTTTTTTTGATGACCTTCATCAATTCCCTAAGTTCATCAGCACCGCTTCCGGGCGGTTCCGGTAATTTCAATTTTTTTCGTATGGCTGTTGGCTCGCCCAGCTTTCCGGTATCATTGAACATCCGGAGTCCGCCTTTGAAACCCTCGGGAGCCGTCCCGCGTTCATTTGAGAGGGTTTTCAGACGGTCAAATACTTTCAACATACCGAACTTCTGCGGGCAGAGTTCGTAACATGTATAGCAGTTTGTGCAGTACCAGATATCAGGAGATTCCACGACCTGGTCAAGTTTGCCGTGTAATACATCACCGATAATCCGGTTCGGTTCGAACTGCGGGATGATCTTGGTAACAGGGCAATCGTCAATGCATGCTGCACATTTATAGCAGCTCCGCAGAGCTGCCAGGTCAAAATGCTCCCGTGCACTTTCAAGATGCTTTGAACGTTCATACCATGTTTCGAGAAATGAGTCAGTTTCGACCCTGTGCATATCCATACCGAGTTCGGCGGCTTCAAATCCAAATGCAAGCCCCATAAGTTCTGTAAAATATACGATCGGCAGGTGCACGCGTTCACCGCTTTTTTGCATGAGATACTGTTTGGAATCGAACTGGGCAAAACATGCCGGACACATCATTGTCATAGCATCAGCAAGTTCCTGGACCTCCAGTATCTTCTCGCGGGAGAGTGTGATCGCATCAGAAGGGTCGTTAGCATTGCTCAGGTCGCTGCCGCAGCAGACCATCTTTGTCTGATAGTCCACACTGTTGGCACCCAGTGCTTCGACGAGAAGATCAAACTTTGTCGGGTGGTTCGGATCATCAAAATGTATGGCTGAACTTGGACGCATCATGTGACATCCGTAGTGAACTGCGATGTTCATGCCATCAAGCGGTCTGGTTATGTGTTTTTTTACTTCATCTATACCAAGATCGTCATATAATACTTCAACGAGATGTTTGATCTGCAAGTTCCCGGTGTACTCCAATCCCACCTCAGCAAGCACTTCATTTACGTCCTGCCTGAGTCCATGATTAATATAAAGTTCGGCTGCTGCTGCTTTTAAGCTACTGTAACAGCCATTGCAAGGTGTTAAAAGATCCATGCCCATATTTTCTGCCAGACAGAGGTTCCTTGCTGCTGTGACGTACCAGGTGAATTCATCTCCAACTTTGATGATCGATTTTGTGGGACAGCATGTGGCACCCTCAATATCATGAAGTCCGACTCCCATTTTGTCAACCACGAGCCGGATTGATTTTTCCATAAACGGAAATCGTGCCGGAATGGTGCATCCCCAGAACATTGCATAATCGGTCATTTGTACTTGCTCCTGTTTTTGTTTCGTAGCGTGTTTTATGTTGATTTTTAATCATATCTCTATAAATGATATGTGTTCACGTGTAATATGTATTAAGGTCTGTTCAAGATGTTGTGAGGTGTTCCGCAGGAAAGCGGTAACCACATAGCTACTTTCTAGTATATAAATTTAACTGGCGCGGCAGTAAGATGGGAATTCAATTCAGCGTCTTTTTTTCAGATTACATGGAATTAATATCATGGCTGCCGCCCCTAATGACATATTTACCAAGACCATAGGAGCACTCCTGATCGATACCGTGAAGAAGTGCGTGGATAAACCGGGAACCAAAAGTGTGATGATGGGGTCGGATTCATCCTGTTATTTTATAAAGGTTGATGCAGGGGGGTGGAATCTCTGGAAATATCCGAGGATAATAAACAGATGAACTTTTTGGGAACCGCGTGGAGTCACTGACCTAGTTTTCGAAAAACGGGGCATCATGGCGCGGGTGCATGAGGCCTCTTATCGTTTTTTGTTTTTTTGGCTTTTATCGGCAAAAATGGGCACGAAAATAGTGAGAGTGGCAAATTCTGTGTTCCAATCAAGACGATATCAGAAATCATCTGAAACCATAGTTCTACTTTGTTACTCTTCAGATAATTCTTACTGCCAGCGCTGCTTGCATTCCTCTGTCTCCTTTCGCCAAAAAAGCTACTCTGTCACCATCATATATTGTAAGTTCCTCTTCAATGCTTGAGATGTGTGCGAAATAAGATTTTCCATCCTCGCCAGTAATGAACCCAAATCCTTTTTTCCTACTATAAAATTTGACAGTGCCTATTTTGATAGTTGTCTCTGAAACATAAGGTGATTTTTGTTTAATAATACGACTTCTAATGCGACGAAGCGCATCCATATGATTATGATTTATTTGCAGTGTCTTGAAGTACTCTGCCATCGCTTCGTCCGGTAATTTATTTTCTTCGAGCATCAGACCTTTTTTATAGTGCTCTTCTGCAATCATATCTGGTTTGACAACTTCAAAGATTTTGTGGATAACGGTCGGCATTCCCTCTTTGCTCATAACTGCAAACTTGTCAGCTATAAGTGGGAAGGAAGCTAGGACTTCGTCCTTTGTAATATTATGCCAGATCGGAAGAATGACTTTTTCTTCAGCATCTTCGCGAAATATCAGCGCACTGAGTTCTCGTTTTGGCCACTTTTTCCGAAAAAAATCCTGGCTTAGTATCACGATACCGAAGGAAGATTGGGATAGTCCTTTGTTTATTGACTCTGTTAGACTATCCCCTAAATGGAGAGTAAATTCATCATACCAAACCGAAAGGCCTTTCTCATCCAAAGCTTGCGCTAGTGCATGTACAAAATCGGCCTTATCCTCGCTTGCATGGCTTATAAATACATCATATTTCATGCTGTGTATTTCTCCTCAAACATTCGTGTTTTGTATTAAGCATGTTGGCACATATTATTATACAAAATATCATAAATAACATCATATTTCCCGTTATATCAAATTCTGTTTTTTTGTTTTGCGAGGTCACGGATGGCCAAGCATTTACCATTTCTCTTTCGCGCGCTTTTTGCATATAACTCGTTGATGTCCGAACTTATGTTCGTCTATACCATCAATTGTCTGAACAGTCTTAATCATTTTTTACTCCCTTTTACTCTGTTGCCCCACATGTCCTTTTTTGTTGTTTATCCGTGCCCCAATTTTAGCGCCACGACTGTTATTCTGGTTCAAGCTATTCAAAGGATGCACGTAATGCTTATCGTTTAGTAACGCACCCCGCTCTCCGCTTCGCTAAAGAGCGAGGCATCTTGTTCGTGCATAGGATTTTGAAGAGAAAATGGCACTTAGAAAATAAATCTAAACATATTAAAGTGGCAGTTCTTTATTATTTTCTAAATATGTTTCAAAGTGTTCATATTCATCCTCATTAAAAAAATTCGTTACAACTGTTCCTAAAATATCTCTTACATTTGCATAATGTGTTTTGAAGTGTGGACCTTCATCTTCTTTTAAAAAGGTACCATGTTTGTCTTGGTCAAACTTATGTTTTACTACCCCTATATGGATGTGTTGATCTGGTTTTTTAAGTTGATCTATCATACTTTTTTGTTCTGATTCTTCTCTATAAGCTTCCATATCATATCGAAAGAAAAAACCATCTGAAGTAATGTATTGATAAGTATAACTTTCTTTTTTCGATAATTCTTTATTATCTAATGACCACTCTTCAACAATTTTCAAAACGGCATTGTTACTGAATTTTATATTAATTTTTATGGCATTTCCACGAAGTTGAAAATCCTTTAAATCTGCCACTATTTTTTTCAAAGGTCCTTGACATAAACCCCTGAAGAATGCATGATAAACCCCAATTTTCATTTATCCTCATTAAAATAATTCTGCAAAATTCGGTACATCAATGACCATTCTATACTATCAGATATGTCATCCACATCTCTTTTCTTCCATCTTTCATAAAAAACTGACGAACTCAAATTGTATATTGCTTCGAATTTTTTTAAGGCTTGTACAATCTCTTCTGGGGTCATGAATCTTGTAGGTTCTGCAACCCAATTATCTGTAGAAGAGACACAAAAAAATATATTAGATGAAATACCTGATCCAAAAGTTGATTCGTCAGTTGTTTCCAGATATTTACTATCTAATTCATTTGAAATAATAAATGAATTTTGAGGGACATTTTTCGAATAATATAATTGATCGTTAAACATACACAACCACCCGTGAGCTTAATCAGTTGACTCTTCAGTTGACTCTTCAGTTGACTCTTCAGTTGACTCTTCAGTTGACTCTTCAGTTGACTCTTCAGTTGACTCTTCAGTTGACTCTTCAGTTGACTCTTTAATAGTACCAAGATGTGCAAATTGATCTGTAAGTTCCTTTGGTAAAGTAACTTCCCCAAATTTATCTGTGTATAATTCTAAGCTTCTTGTTAATAGCTCATTTAAAGCAAAAGCTTGATGAGGACTCATTCGCACTACCATAAGATTTTTACTACTTACACCATTTTCAATGGGAGTGGTAAGTCTGAGTGTGAGAGTTATTTCATAAAGTCCAGTGGATACTCTAATCGAATTTGTGTAAATATCCATAATATCTTTTGTTTCTTCTGTCAAAACATTACACTCCTAATTTGTATTATAGTCTCAAGTTAATACGATTTTTTGTAGATATAAGTTATCTATGTACTATTTTAGCGTTATTATATAAAAACCGTGTCCAGAATTTTTAATAACAAAGGATGCACAATAACTATCCCCGTACTAACAGTACAAGGTCTTCATCTATTTAAATAAAACGATTTGTTGCTTTGAATCCTGTTTAATAGTTATTTATCAGAGAGCTAGTAAAACATGAAATTATTTTCGTTCCTTTAATGCTGGTAGCCCTTGTATATTAATCCAGTCATACTACACACCATTCTCTAAAGTCCTGGCTCACGGCCCATGCTCCTTTTCCCCAGGTCGCCCCATTAGCCAGCAGCTCTTAACCTGAAGAATGTTTCACTTCCCGTCCCGGAGGGCAAACATGGCACGAAGTGCCCCCCATAAGCCCGGAACGTTTGATTGAATTACTACCCACCCGACCTGTTTAATCCCGCACAATAGCCAAATGCAGGGAATGAGCGAAGTGCAGCGCAGTCGAATGACCGGAATGAGGATTTTATGCGTTCTGTAAAAGGTGGCCTGAAATATGAAGGCGACCTTTGAGTCCATATAGAGTAATATGATACAAATTAAGAAAATTGTGTAAATTATAACTTTCTAATTAATGTATATAAAATAATGTCAATCAATCAAATTTGTAAAAATTAAGCCCGGAAAGATATCATATAGGAGGCAGATCAGCACTACTTTTAGATGCCTATCCATCTAATTTGCAGTACCACCAAATACGTCATATTTCATTGATCTCGATCCGGGCCATGTATCCATATGCCACAATCGTGAAAATGGCATACAGATGCCATAACCCTGACAGTAATACTTCCCTATCGACCAGATTCTACCTGTGTACCAGGTAAATAGTCTATCGGGTGAAAACAACCAGAGTTAATGACCGTCATGTTGTTTGGATATATTCTATTTCTCTACAGTATACTCAGGTATTTATCAATCTCGTATGGTGTGACCTGTATCCTGTAATCATCCCATTCGCGTTTCTTTATCTCAATGAACCTGTCAAAGACATGGTCGCCAAGAGCCTTTCGTACAAGTTCACTATTTTCAGTAGCCTGGATGGCTTCCCCAAGACTGGATGGCAAGGAGGTTATACCTTCATCTTTCATCTCGGACTTACTCATATTGAAAATGTTCTTCTCTACCGGGTCAGGCAGTTCATACCCTTTCTCAATCCCATCAAGACCCGCACACAGCATCACCGAGAATGCCAGATAAGGATTACAAGCTGGGTCAGGACAACGCAATTCCATCCTGGTAGCCAGTTCCTTGCCAGGCTTGTACATGGGTACTCTCACCAGTGCACTGCGGTTCCTTCTGGCCCATGCCACATAGACCGGTGCCTCGTAACCGGGCACAAGCCTCTTGTAACTGTTCACGGTCTGGGCCAGCACACAACACATCTCGTTAGAATGTTTCAGGATACCTGCAATGTAGCTCTTTCCAATACCAGAAAGACTGTACTCGTCATTCGCATCAAAGAAAGCATTTGAATCACCTTTGAAGAGACTCTGGTGGACATGCATCCCGCTTCCATTTTCCCCGAAAATAGGTTTAGGCATGAAAGTGGCATACAGGTCATTCTGTGTTGCTATCTCCTTAGCGATAAGCTTGTAGGTCATTGTATTGTCTGCCATTTGCAACCCTTCTGCATACCTAAGGTCGATCTCATGCTGGCTGGGTGCAACTTCATGGTGGCTGTATTCCACCCTGATGCCCATATCTTCAAGTGCAAACACGGTTTCCCTGCGCAGGTCTGTAGCAAGGTCAAGGGGTGAAAGGTCGAAATATCCGCCTTTGTCAATAGTCTGGGTTGAATCGCATGAATCAAAATAAAAGTATTCCAGTTCAGGACCCACATATAACGTATAACCCAAATTCCGGGCACGTTCCAGGTTCTGTTTTAGTATGTACCTGGGGTCACCTTCAAAGGGACTGCCATCCGGGTTTAATATATCCACGAACATCCTTGCAGTAGCCCGCTCCTTTGGCCTCCATGGAAGTATCTTGAAGGTAGTGGGGTCGGGCATGGCCACCATATCGCTCTCTTCTATATCCCGGTAGCCTTCGATTGAGGAACCGTCAAATCCCATTCCTTCATCAAGTGCTCCTTCCAGTTCTTCCTTGGTTATTGCGAAACTCTTCATGGTCCCCAGGATATCTGTGAACCACAACCGGATGAACTTTACATCCATTTCTTCAACTGCTTGAAGTACGTCATCTTTTGTTTGCATTTCATTACCTCATGTATTGTGGGTAGACTATGGCATAGTTCCTATTTAATAGTATATAATATTAACTATAACATTTGTATCCTGTGCAGTCCCGAAAATATTTCGCATCAAATTTTACCTGGAAATATTTGTTCAGAGCGTGAAGCTCAAGAAAAGCCTGTAAAACCCTCAGAGTAATAGGAATAAAGTGGGCATGTTTTCGTGCATCGCCCATTAGTATGGCGCATTACTTACCTGGTTTTAATACCTTGATGTACTCAGCCGCCACCGGCAGCACCCCATTCCCAACCCATGTTCAACGCTTGTGCCAAATGGAATCAGGCAGGGATTATTTCAATTTCATTATTAACCGCAGATAAACGCAGATGAACGCAGATAAAGCCTACTTTCCGCAACTTTCAAATTGCTAAAGTTCGAATTTATTCCGCCCTTGTTATTCATCCCGGGAGTATTCTTCAAGTGGCACTCCAGTATAAGCATGGCGAGAAAAAATACGAAGAGCAAAC
>SWBY01002736.1_pt1 | contig 16309 bp, 17 predicted proteins | sample 4693071 | NCBI WGS metagenome assembly SWBY01 (sample SAMN10267273, study PRJNA491770) | bioreactor metagenome | isolation source: DHS bioreactor inoculated with marine methane seep sediment | place: Japan: Omine Ridge, Nankai Trough | collected 2006-05-06 | reverse complement strand
GAAAGCGGCTGACAAACTCTATCTTCCCTTACCGAATACATTAAAAAAATGGGCCAGGGATTTTACAGATAATCTGATAAATGAGATGACCCTATCCGGTGAGGATGGTCAAGCGATTGCTTCTGATTATAAAAATGTACCAATAATCGGCTTTAATCCCGGGGCAGCCTATGGACCGGCAAAACGTTGGCCGGCAGAAAAATTCAGTCAACTGGCAACATTGATCTGCCAACACTATGGTAAGAGTGGCTGTCTGATTTTGGTTTTTGGCACCAGTGCTGATACACAGGCCGCCAGGATGATTCAAAATGGCTCGGCCAGAACCCCTCATCACGTAATTGATATGACGGCTAAGACCAGTCTGGAACAGGTGATAGGGCTCATTGACCGTTGCGATGGCTTTGTTAGCAATGATTCAGGATTGATGCATGTCGCTGCAGCGCTTGATACTCCCAGCGTTACGATTTTCGGTTCCACAGACCATATTGCTACAGGCCCATTTTCGGATTATGCTGTTGTTTTAAGAAAAGATATTGATTGCAGTCCCTGTATGCAAACTGAATGCCCCAAAGGGCACCTTCACTGCCTCGAACGTATCAGCAGTGAAGAGGTTTTTACCGAGCTTGTGGGACTTCTTCCTCAGTAGTAATCTGTTTTCTGTTTTTTAATTTTTTATATTATGAAGCCAAAACCAGCAGTTTTCCTTGATAGAGATGGCACCCTGAACGAACAGATGGGTTACATCAACCATATCAGCCGCTTCCATTTGCTCCCAGGCGTTATAAAGGCTATTAAACGATTAAATGACAAAGGTGTGCCTGTTGTCATTGTCACCAATCAATCAGGTCTGGCCCGTGGTTATTTTCCGGAAAGTCTGCTCGATGAGGTTCATAAAAAAATGAATCGTCTTCTGGCCGAAGGCGGTGCCCATGTGGATGGAATTTATATTTGCCCCCATCACCCTGAAGCAAAAAAAGAAATCCACCGAAAAAAGTGTAACTGTCGAAAACCTAAACCAGGTCTGGTTCTGCAGGCTGCAAAAGATTTAAATCTTGATCTGGAAAACTCATTTGTGGTTGGTGACCGCTGGTCTGATTTAAAAACAGCCGTGAATTGTAATGCTACTCCGGTTCTTGTTCTTACCGGTTACGGTAGAGGAGATGCCCAATATATTGGCCCGAAACAGCAAATCCAGCCTGAGTATACCGCCGAAAATCTGCAAGAGGCCGTTGACTGGATATTGCTTCAGTTAAAGGGTGTTTGAAAAAAATGGTTCACATCATTTTATCCGCTTAAACCTCCTCCAGTTATTCTTCATTAAGTTGCCGCCCCTTTTGACCTCTGATTTCCACCCCTCTTTTTTTGCAGTAAAAATGACCAGATACAAGAATACTTACTGCATAGTATCCAGGAGAAAAAACTTGCCTGGTCGAGTTGTAATGTTCTTTTTTGCGGTCTGAAAAAATATTACCAGGAATTTCTCGGACGATCGCTTAACGACTTTTATATCCCTCCCAGGACACACTCCAAAAAAATTCCAATGCTGTTGAGTAGAGAGCGTGATTGCTTCAGGAAATCGTGGTTACATAGAGTTCCAGAGTGGAATATTGTTTTGGGATTTTTCTGGGGCGGGACGAATGATAAAACGCTCCGTGTTATATTTACTCATTCGACATAAAGCGCATATTGCTACACATTAACGACTTAATACACACTTAATGTTATTATTTGTGCACCTTAGAAAACCAGTTGTTTTTTTTACTATTTCAGCTACAATGTACCTAAAAGTTCACTTAAGGGCGATAAAGTACCTTAATATGCTGAATGGGTAATATTATGAAACTTGAAAATATGTCTCCAGTTGCTATAGCGGAAGAATTAGGCAATAGGCTGAAACAGGCCAGGCTCAATGCTGATTTAACTCAGGCTGAAGTGGCATCACGAGCTGGCCTAAATAGAAGGACTATTCTTAATGCTGAAAAAGGAAAGGTTCAGCTTGAGAATCTTGTCGCCATACTAGTCTCAATGGATATGGCAGACCAACTCAATATGTTTCTGCCTGTACAAGAAATATCCCCTATACAGTTGGCAAAACTCAAAGGCCAAGAACGGCGGCGAGCATCAAAATCTAAGAAAAGGAATACTCGGATCAAAGAGGATAAATCCTCATGGTAAATGATGTCGTCAGTGTAAAATATAAAGCACATGATGTCGGCGCTGTCGGTTTCAATACTGAAACAGGCATTGGCTCATTCGAATTTGAACCTCGCTTTATCAAAACAGGTATAGAGCTATCGCCTATAAAAATGCCTTTATCTCGAAGAATATATTCATTTCCAGAAGCTGATCCTATGGCATTCCATGGGTTGCCTGGAATGATAGCGGACTCATTGCCTGATGATTTTGGCAATGCTGTATTGAATGCCTGGATAGCCAGCCAAGGCAAATCGACAGCTGACATTACACCAATACAGCGGCTTAAATTTATAGGAAAGCGTGGCATGGGGGCCTTAACATATCATCCTGCTACCCAAAGAAAAAATTTAAACGCTTCACAACATATTGAAATTCAATCTTTGGTTTCTATTGCCCAGGAAATCTTAGATAAGCGAGAACAATTCAGGGTGGCCATTGGCGCGCAGGGACAAGAAGATAAAGAAGCAATGATGGCATTATTGTCTGTAGGTGTGAGTGCAGGTGGCGCCAGACCAAAAGCGGCGCTGGCGTTTAACGATGATTTCACCCAAGTGCGATCAGGGCAAACAGATGTACCGGAAGGGTTTACTCATTTTATAATGAAATTTGATGGCGTCAGTGAACATAATACAGATAAGGAAACCTTTGACGATCCGATGGGGTATGGAACAATGGAGTATGTTTATCACCTCATGGCGAAATCATGTGGTATAGACATGATGCCTTGTCGCTTGCTGGATGAAGGTGATAGACGCCACTTCATTACCCAGCGTTTTGATCGAGATGGCAATGAAAAGCGGCATGTACAAACATTAAATGGCCTGGCACACATTAGCTATAAAAAAGTAGGTTCGTACTCTTATGCCGAACTGTTCGCAATTGCAAGAGAGCTTAAATTAAGCCCTGATGATGCAATGCAGATATTTAAACGCATGGGTTTTTAATGTTGTTGCGCGTAATCATGACGATCATTCTAAGAACTTTGGATTCATGCTCGATGATCAACATCAGTGGCAATTATCTCCTGCTTACGATTTAGCTTACAGCTACAAGCCTGAAAGCCATTGGGTAAATAGTCACTGGATGAAGCTCAATGGAAAGCGAGAAAACTTTACACGAGAAGATTTTTATAGCCTTGAAAAATTAAGTCCTATATTCAGTAAATGGAAAATTGATCGGATAATTGAGGAGACTACAGAGCATGTTTCAAGATGGAATGACTTGGCCGCTGAACATAGTGTGCCGCATTCATTGCTCAAATTGATAGGTAGTAATTTACGGCTAACGCTTTGACCGGAAGCGTTCATTTCTGACAGTAACTACTCGAAATAAAGGAAATATAACGAATAAGGTTAGATTGTGTGAGGAGGTGAATTCACCTTTGTATTTGTATTTGCGCCCCTATTTGCGCAAAGGGTATTATAATGGACAAAAGATGAACAAAACACCCATTTGTCAAGCCTGACCCTGAATGCTGAATGTGCTCTGAATGTATTGCTGAATGCACTGGCTAGCTCAGGAAATTTCCTCAAGCATTCTGCAAGAGATGATAAAACCCTATGATCCTTTTAAAATGACCGCTTACAAGGTTTCAGGCATGTGCAATACAGCTAAGTATGATGAGCCGGGGTGTATTAAGAGTGTGGGGTGAGGTGTAAGAGAAACATTTTTTTTTACATCTAAATCAATTTTCAGGAAATGTTAATCGTGATGCATTTTGTTAAATTTTTCTCATTAATATTACTTTTGATTTTTGGGCTAAACGATTTATTTTCAGATGAAAAAATTAATCGTTTGGAAAAATATTGGCTCAATAAGTCTTATAGTTTGATGCGATACATCAATAAATATGGAAAGTTTCTATTTTGTCTAGGTATTTACAGTATATTTTATGCATTATGTGCACTAATTTGCCTGATAATCTTCATTACAATTTATAGATATTTAATAGTCATATTTACTTTACATTGGATAGTCTGGTTTCCTTGTTTAATTCTTGTTTGTACCATTATAGCATATGGTTTTGTTAATCTAATGGATTACATAGATAAGCATGGCAAAACATATTTTCAGAAAGAAAAACAACATCCCCCATGGGAAATTCCTGCTTTTTCCAAAGAAAATAAATATACATATGTAATAATTGTATATTTATTTTCTAGGGTTTTATCCATTTATGAAGAAATCAAGAGAAAAGATGCTAGAGTCCCAAACGACATACAAGTTTTTTATAGACTCGTATTTTTGTTCGGCTACATAGAATACATATTTATTGCAGGGTTAGCGTTGTCATATGGTTTAATGTGGTTAACTGACGTTTTTGTAAACTATATTGATGACAAGTTTGGTAAAGATGAGTTTAGTTGGATTATAACCTGTACCAGCCTTTTACGAGTGGTCATTTTATTTATTTTTGTAGCTCTGGGTATTGTTTTTGGATTTGCTTCGTTACCGATTGTTATGGTTTGTTTTATTGGTTATTTCCCGATATTAAGTGCATTATTAATAATTTCCTTTACCATAAGATTGTTTGGTTTTATTTTCACATTCATTTTGTGGAGTATTATTTTTTATCCTGCATTATTGTTAAAAAAAATAAGTAATATTACTGGTCAGTCTTCAATTTTTAAAATCGGCAAATACATTGTATGGGCTATAAGTACTACAATATTAATATCAGTGGAATTTCATTAGTAATGAATTTACTGATATTAACATTAAGCTTTTAAAACTGGTAAATGTGAAGCGAACAGACAATCGCAGACAATCGAGGACAGACCAGAATGGCGCTAGTTTAAGGTTGTTTTATTGATTTCATAAGACAAACAATGGGGGACATCTATGATAAAATGTTACTCAAATTTGATCTCGCCTACCGGGAAAACCGTGGTCTGTCCCGAATGGCGCTAGTTTAAAGTGTTTCAATACAAGGCAACTCTAAAGAAAATATAATTAAAACAGTAGGTAGCGCTATTGTTCTTAGTGATTGAAATTGCTTAAACTAGCGCCATTCTGGTCTGTCCCCGGTTTTTCCGGTTTTGGTGCCCGGTTTTGGTGCGGTTTTGATGATGTCAAAGTTGGGCAAATAAAAGTCTGGGGTAAGCTGTAATGGAAAAAAATATTCCTGAATCAGAACAAAATGAAAACAGGGTGGATGCCATTCTTAATCGCCTAAAGAGACATAAGATCATTGCGATTCTCGTTGTTGCTACGACCATCGTTTCTGGTCTTGCAGGCCTGACAGACTCCTTAAATAAGATTGCAGCGTTCATTGAGAAGACAATGAATCGGCCCGGACCCAAAGCACCCGTGAGTCTGTTAATGAACGGTGGCTTTGAGGATCAATTTCGATCTTGGGGTAGCGGTTATTATGAGACTGTAAAATATCGTGGGGCTATGTCGCCATTTTGGGGCTCATGGGTGCTCACGGGTGACACAGCCACGGAAGACGTTGCTGATGTGCGAGGGGATCTGGTTGGCGATATAACACATTCGGGCAATTACTCACTGAAGATCACTAATAAGGTAACTCCAAAAGCTCACATATATGGCTCTATTAGCCAACGCGTTACAGGTCTTGAAGTAAATACCGACTATATAGCTGAATTTTGGATAAAAGCTGATCGAGCCTCTCCTGGTACGTTACAACTGACCACTGATCTCCCCTGGAAATATCGTACCTCAATACCCCCTGGTACTTATGACTGGATAAAACGCACTCATAAATTCAATACCGGTGATAAGACACATATCGACTTCCGATTCATTTCGGACCAACCAGGCACAGTATGGTTAGACGACGCAAGTCTTATACGCGTAATCAAATGATGATCGTCCAACATTTTTTTGCACTAGACGCCATAAAATCGGCACCAGTGAAAAGAAAACAACAACCGGGGACACACGATAAAATCGTTACTCAAAATTGATCTCGCCTATAGGAAATCTCCGTTTTCCTCTTGACTTTACTTATCATAGATGTCCCCGGTTTTCATGAAATCATTAGATTCTGAGGCCAAAGAAAATGAGATCATTGGCAATGTGAACAGAACAATCATTAAGTAGTTAAGTTTCATATTTTCCTCTCCTGCAAAAATCGCTATATATCAATTAATATATAACCTGGTAAATCGGTTTCGTGACAAGCCCCTCCTGACACGGAGTCAAGCCAGTCCCCCCCAAAGTGAAGAACTGCAACAGACGAGCTCTACCCTTCATTAGTTTTGCACAGTTTCTGAATAGCCTGATAAGTCCAGACAACAGCCGGGGGCATGTTGCTCCAGATCCGTCGTGAAGAGACGGCATATATATCATCAGTAATTGATATTGGTGAAACCGGGGCGTAAGTGAATTGAACTAATCGGCCATAAGGCCCAACCAAGCTTAATGCCTGCCTGCAAAGGTCCTGACGCTTCTCTTTTCTGTAAACCAGGAGGGGCAAGCTGGAGACAACAGAAGAAATTGTTTGCCGGTTAGAGAGCAGCGTCCCTATTGTTACAAAAGCATCTTCGGTTATGATTGTTGCTTTGGGAAAACGTTTTTTCAGAATGCAAGAGAAGTTCTTATTGGATTCAACTAGGGTTAGATTTTTTTCTTGTACTCCCAACTCAAGCAGCACCTGGGTAACAACACCAGTTCCAGCACCAAGCTCGACTATCAATGAGTCAGGTTGTGGTGCTGCTGCAAACGCCATGTGGCGTGCAAGGTTCCTAAAACTTGGGGCTATGGCACCAGTACGTAAAGGGGCATTAAGCCAGATGCGGGCGAATTGCATATAATTGTCTGTACTCATCGCTGTTACCTATGTTTGATTGCTTAAAAATCAATTGCTGGGCCGTTATCTCAATATCCTTCCGGCCAATGCCGGTGACAGCCTGTTAATGATCCTTAACAGTTTTGCCTTCCCAACCCAGATTTCATCCAAGTCAGCCTCGAGCCCTTCTATTATTGCGCTGGCAGCCTGCTCTGGAGTGATTTTCCCCTTTCCGCGGCCTCTTGTCATATCTGTATCAACCAAGGCCATAATCACCTCGCTCACCAGAATATTCGGGGAATCCTGGCTGCACTGATACCGAAGAGCTCTGGTAAAATTGCGAAGGCCAGCCTTAGTAGCACTGTAAACCGGAGACGCCTGTTTGGGAGCAATTGCCAGGGCGGAAGTTACATTGACGATTGCCGCTTCAGCCTGTTGTTCCAGTAACGAAATGAACCCACCACAAAGGGCTATCGCCGCCCCGAGATTGACAGCAATCTCTCTGCGTCCTTCGGACAACAATCTTGAGCCGCCCCTTTCCAGAAAAGCCATCTCTGTCTGGATGCCGGCGTTGTTTATTAAGATTGAAAGATCCGAGAATTCGGCTTTGATTTTTGTAATGAGATTGTCTACTGCATCTGTGTCGGACAGGTCAGCAGTTATAGAAGTCACAAATGGCTCATAGTTATTGGCCACTGCATCAAGGTGATATTTATTTTGTCCAACCACTATCACCTTTGCACGCCTGGCAACAAGCTGACGGGTAAGTTCAAGGCCAATCCCCCTGCTTCCTCCCGTTAAAAGTACAGTTTTTCCATTGAGATCCATTTAAAGAATATCCTCCTGTTATTTTTTTTCAATAATGATACTATACGAACAAATACTCGTCTTTACTACTCGCATACTATGACTAATACCTCCACATCCATTGAACCCAGAAAGCGGCCACGTCAGACTCGTTCTTCTGTTACCTTCGATGCAATTCTTGAGGCGACTGCTCACATTTTGGAAAATGACGGGCTTGGAGTGTTGAACACTAATGCGATTGCGAAGCGGACGGGGATAAGTATCGGATCATTTTATCAGTACTTCCCGACAAAAGAAGCAGTGCTGGCCGAGATCATTCGGCGCAAGCGAAAAAGTCTGCTTGAAGGAATGATACGAGTGTCCACTGGTAGGGAAGAGCAATCTTTCGGGCTGACTATCAGGAGACTTGTTGAGGTTACTGTCAGGCACCAGACTGACAAACCCAAATTTGTGCGTGCACTGGAATATGCCTGTGAAGTTCTTCCTCTGCAAGGGGAGACCGACAACCTCAATAAGAAAATTGTCGATGTTATACAGGAAGTTCTGCAAGAACAGAGCATACCGGAAGCTGAAGAGGCCGCACGGGATATTGTCGCAATCGTGAAAGGGATGGTCGAGTCGGCCAGCTTTCATGGTGAAGTGCACCAACCTGCCGTGATTGACCGGATATGTAGAGCTGTATGTGGTTACCTGGCAGTTGATTGCGCTTAGGCAATGTAGGAACTATCTGGAAAAAAAGTCCACACAACAACATCAACCTGAAAATAAGGCGACCCAAATGGGGGTGACCCAAATGGTTGTGACCCAAATGGGGGTGACCCAAATGGTTGGGTGCCCAAATGGGGGTCGGGCCACGATAACCTACCGATTTAATAGCGGAATGCCGACTTGTTTGTTGCGTGATTAGTTGATATCACTAGCCCCCAAAGTCGATTTTGGGGCCAAAATGGGCAAGATAGAAATCAAACGGCGGAATCGCCTAACGAAACAATTCACGCAGAAAACCAGGGGTACGCTTTATCGAAATGTTCAGTTAGTTTTTGGTTTGTGCTTCAATCATCACCCGTGTCCCCCTGTTTTCTGGTGATTTCGATGTTATGAGAAAAAAATGAATGCGACTCTAAGAACATCAATAGCTGATCAATTTAAAAATACTCCTCTGGGGTTCTTAAGGATAAAGAAAAATCTGGATATCTTGTATTTTTCAGATAGTAAAACAGAAACATATTTAAAAGAAATAATCCTATCGACTCCACTGGAAGATATAGAAACAAAAGGCAAAAATCATTATTTCAAAAGTTTGACCTATAATGCTGTTTTAACAGTTAATTCTCATACGTTCACCATCATTACAGCAAAGCAAATTGCTAAATAGTAGGCAGGTTTTCTTACAGGAAGCAATTATAAAAAAACTCATAACCAATCAATTGTTAGGGCTCTCCTTACCGGACACTCCTAGACTCCAAGGCCAGGATCAAATAGAAGTTGTGCTTTATTGACATCCATGGTGGCCCAGGCACCGTGGGGAAGGGTCATATTCTCATGACCATGACCGATCGGCAAGCCTCCCCAGATTGGAAATTCTGTATTTGGCAGCAAATCTAAAACCCGTTTCCAGATATATTCCTGATGGCGGAGTTGTTCAATCTTATCCAAACCCTTGTTAGGTGAAAAATCACCAAGAATCAATCCGGAAAGCTTGTTAAGCTTTCCGGTCAATACAAGTTGGGTCAGCATTCTGTCCATTTTGTATAGAGCCTCGCCGGTTTCCTCTAAAAACAGAATTGCCTTATCCCATTGTGGCTCAAATTGGGTACCGATAAGTGTCATCAGGCTGCAGAGATTTCCGCCTAATAATCTGCCACTGCAGCTTTGATCTCCCTGAAGTATTTCTATTTTTTTTATAGTTGCTCTTTTTTCACCAAGGGGAACTGCCCATTTTCCGGTGAGGCTCTGGAAAAATCTTTCCAGGGAATTCCTGGAAAGAGAAGCAAGGGAGGTGAGAACAGGTCCGTGGAGACTGCAAATTCCGGTGTTGGAAAAAAGGTAGGAATGGAGGACAGTCAAGTCGGAAAAACCAATCAGCATTTTAGGCCTTGCTTTTACAAGATCCAGATCTATCATTTCAAGCATTCGCAGGCAACCATAGCCTCCTCTGAGAGCAAGTAGACCATCCACTTCCGGATCAGCCCATAGTCGGTTAAATTCTTCCGCCCGGTTTTGGTCACTGTCTGCAAGATATCCGGCGCCAGGCCATAAATCTCTGGGGAATTTCAGCTCAAATCCCATATCTGTAAGAATTGAAATACCCGTTTCAAGGTCACGTTTATCCTGCAGTTGTGCTGCCGGGGCAATGATTCCTATGGTATCTCCAGGAGAAAGGGAAGGGGGGAATGAATATATCATTTTCACTTATTCCATCTCCGATGAATCAACTCCAGACCTTTGAGAGTTATCATTGTGTCGGTATCCTGGATAGTTGTTGTAAAGGGGCTGATAAGTTTTGCCATTCCACCGGTGGCAATGACTTTGAGGTTTTTGGCAGAACAATCCATTTCAAGCCTGATTTTATTAACAAGGCCATCCACCAATGCCCCGTAACCATAAAGTATACCACTTTTCATAGCCTCAGTTGTGCTCTTTCCAATAACCCTTTCAGGTGGTTCACTGATGTCAACCAGTGGTAATTTAGCGGTATGCCCGGCAAGAGCGTCTAAAGATATGGCAATACCAGGGAGAATGGTGCCGCCAAGATATTCACAGTTTCGTGACACACAATCAAAAGTGACTGCCGTTCCAAAATCAATTACAATAACATCAGATTGATAAGTATTATAGACCCAGATTGCGTTCACCAGACGGTCTGCTCCAACTTCTTCCGGGTTATCTGTACAAATCCGTATATGATCCTTGACGTTTTCCGCTGTTATCACTCCGATGGCTGTGGTTAAATTATCTGAATAGTGTTTTTCGCAGCAGTTTACCCAGGCGGTCTCAAGGGTTGGAACAACACTTGCGAGAATAATACCGCTGATATCACCCTTATCTATACCGGCCATGGAAAATAAACTGTGGTAACGGATTGCCAATTCATCCGCTGTTCTCTTTCTGTCAGACTTTAAACGCCAATGTCCAAGCAGTTTACCGTTTTTAAAGAGACCCGTCACTGTATGGGAATTACCCACATCGATGGTAAATAGCATTGCTCACCTGTTTTTTTCAACTTGTACTTAGTTATGTACTCCTGTTATCCTGTAGTAGAATGAGAGTAAATAATAGCAATTTAATCTACCAAATCATTTTGAGTAATAAAAAACAAGAAAATGATTTGTAAGGTACTAAACTTTGCATTAGCCTTCTTACTATCTATGTTTCAACCACTTCTTGTCACAACCAGCCTTGCAAGCCTTGAAGATTGTGAAAAAATCGCCACGGTCTTGCTCAATAAGCGCCTTGTTGCCTGTGCTCAGATTTCCGGCCCCTGCAAAAGCCTCTATTGGTGGAAAAACACAATAGAACAGGAAGATGAATACATCCTTACTCTTAAAACAGAAATAAGTTTGTATGGGCAGTTGGAAAAAGAGATTAAAATCCTACATCCTTATGATGTCCCGGAAATTGTGGCCATCGAAATAACCAGGATTTCAAAGGAATATAAAACCTGGCTGGAGGAGGAGCTGGATTTTGAGGGATAAAAAAAAGAGTCCTTCAGGCTACAGGCGAAAAAAAATTGGCGAATATCAATGCCACTGTTGTAAAAAGAAATTACCCTATTGCCTCAGTTGTCCCTGTGGATTTATGATCTGCGAAGAGTGCTTTAAAGAAAATCTGTGGGGTATCAGCAATGGGCCGACCTGGGTCTGTCCGGATTGTGAAAGGATACGGATGACCTTTTAAGTAACAATTCAGGTTGTTGAGGCTGTTATTTACCCGTTACTTTGCTAATAAATGTCAGGCTCCCAGTTACCTTGCTGTACAGTTATCTATACTGTATGAAGCAATGGACCATTTCTGCTATTTTTCACCAAATGTCGGTTTACTCCCTTTTTAATCAGGCTATCCATATAGTTACAGGCGTTATGGAACGATTCTTCATCGTTACCTGTTCTACTATGAAAAGTAGTAAAGGCAGATGCAAATGTACAACCGGTACCGTGAAGATGCTGATTGGCAATTCGCTCCCTGGTATTTGTGACTATACCTTCAGTTCGTTTTACCAGGTAATCGCTAATTTCTGCTGCTTTTATTTCCAAATGTCCGCCTTTAACTATTACAGCACGAAGCGCTGGCAGCTGAAAGAGTAATCTTTCTGCACAATCGATACAGTCTTCCTTTGTCCTAATAGATCTTTTTGTAAGTATTCCTAGTTCTAGAATATTTGGGGTAAGAACCGTTACCAGGGAAAGAAGATGATTAAGAGTCTTAAGAGATGTACTCGTAACCCGACAAGTCGGAAAACTTTTTAGAGTCGCTGGATAAGTGCCTTGTGGGTGTTTGTTAACTTTTTGATTTAACCTTATTTTTATATTTTCTTGTTTTTTATTACAGCTTTTATGGAGTAAGGCACTAAAAAGAGATTCTCCAGTAGTTGAAGCAAGGACAGGGTCGTAGACAATCTCTCCGCTGAAACCGGAAAGCACTTCACTTAAAGAGTGTGCTATTTCCGCAGTTCCAATCATACCTATTTTAATATGACTCACATTATGATCGATAAGAACAGCTTCTATTTCTCTAGCCACAAAGGATTTATCCAGAGGGAAAATCTCTTGAATCCCCCTTGAATTTTGAATAGTCAGGCAGGTTATGGCAGCTGCTCCATAGACACCCCCAATAGAAGAAATGGTCTTAAGGTCTGCCTGTATACCTGCTCCCCCTGAAGGGTCAGAACCGGCAATAACCAGGAGAGTAGGGAGGAGTGTTTTTTTTTGGTTCATTTTTTATTTGATGAATGTAAGGTGTCTTGTAATTATTCAGCTAAGGTCCAAAATTACCCGAAACTCTGAACTGCTACTGAAAAGTTACGGTGTCTTGAAACAAAAAAAATACCACAATTGTCTCTCAATTATCGGAGTTGTAAAATATAGTGAAATACAATAGTATTGCAACAATTCTCTCAGACATACATTCAGCCACTTCTTTTTTATGTTCCCTTTATTTATAGATTATGAACGCATCTCAGCATAATTACGACGAAAGTAAGATAAAGACCCTCAGTTCACTTGAGCATATCCGTAAACGTCCCGGCATGTATATCGGCAGGCTTGGTTCAGGTAGCCACCCGGATGATGGTATCTACATTCTCCTTAAAGAAGTTATGGATAATGGAGTTGACGAGTATATCATGGGAGCAGGCAAGCAAATTGATGTCGCAATTTCCGATCAGGGAGTGGTACGGATAAGGGATTATGGAAGAGGAATTCCTCTTGGAAAAATAGTTGACTGCGTTTCGATTATCAACACCGGAGCTAAATATAATACCGATGTTTTTCAATTTTCTGTTGGCCTTAATGGTGTAGGGACAAAGGCTGTAAATGCCATGTCTGAACAGTTCAGAGTAACTGCCTACAGGGATGGTCAATATGCAACGGCCTTATTTTCCAAGGGAATCCTCAAAAACGAAGAGCAGGGGAGTTGTAAAGAAAAAGACGGTACTCTGGTTGAATTTTCGCCGGATCCTGAAATGTTTACAGACTTTGTTTTTGATCACAGTTTTATTGAAAATAGATTGTGGCGATATGCCTATCTGAATGCCGGGCTGAAGATATATCTTGAAAAAGAGTTATTTTATTCACAAAGAGGATTACTTGATCTCCTCGACAAAGAACTGGACAATGAAAATATTTATGAGCCGATTTACCATAAGGATCCCACGCTAGAATTTTCTTTTGCCCACACCAACGGTTACGGTGATACCTATTATTCCTTTGTCAACGGCACATATACCAGTGAAGGTGGAACACATTTGTCTGCCTTTCGAGAGGGAATTCTCAAAGGCGTAAACGAATTTTCAGGAAAAAAATTTAGCGGCCGGGATGTGCGTGACGGTATTGTCGGTACACTGGCGGTAAAAATTAAGGAGGCCGGTTTTTGAATCGCAGACCAAAAACAAACTTGGTAATACCGATGTAAGAAGTTGGATCGTAGCTGTGTTTAAATGGGCCGTTTCAAGCTTTCTGTATAAAAATACTGATATTGCTGAAACACTCATTGATAAAATCCAACGTAACGAGAAGGTTCGAAAGGAACTGCAAAGTGTTCGGAAAGAGGCCAAAAACAAGGCAAAGAAGGTTGCCTTTAAAATTCCTCAGTTAAAGGATTGCAAGTACCATCCCAGTAAGAAAAAGCCCTCTCAGTCTGGCCAGGAAAATATGGTATTTATTACCGAAGGGCAGTCTGCAGCTGGATCAATTGTTTCTTCCAGAGATCCTCTTACCCAGGCTGTATTCTCTTTAAAAGGAAAACCTTTAAATGTTTTTGGCCAGAAACTCCCTCTTCTATATAAAAATGAAGAGATGTATTCGTTGATGCGAGCCCTGGATGTGGAAGAGTCTATATCCAACCTGAGATACGACATGGTAGTATTGGCAACCGATGCTGATGTTGATGGACTTCATATTCGAAATTTACTTCTTACCTTTTTTCTTCATTATTTTGAACCACTTGTCAAGCTTGGTCATATCTATATCCTTGAAACCCCAATATTTCGGGTACGCAACAAAAAAGAAACAATCTATTGCTACTCAGACAAAGAAAAAACTGCAGCAGCTAAATCACTTAAGGGAAGAGGAAAGAAAAAATTAAACATAGAAATGACTCGATTTAAGGGGCTCGGGGAGATTTCCCCAGCCGAGTTCAAACAATTTATCAATGAAGACATCCGCTTAAAACAGGTGAGTATGAACACCATCAGTGAAGTCCACAAGATATTAAGTTTTTACATGGGAAAAAACACGCCCCAGCGCAAACAGTATATTATGGAACACCTGGTTTAAACTGTCGCTCTAGGAGCTTGTCCGAGAATAGCCATTTTGGTCAAAATCGAGGCATTTTAAAAAAATAAGCACAGGCATATGATTGATATTCCGAGCATTATTTTTTAAAATAACGAAGAGTTTGAGCAAAAGGGCATTCTCGGACACGCTCCTAGCTCATCTACTACATTAACTAAATAGATTAACCATTTAAGTTTATGGATTATCAGTACGCAAAATTACAAGATATTTTTGACCAGAATTTTCTTGAATACTCTTCTTATGTTATTCGGGAAAGGGCTATCCCTGACGTTCATGATGGCTTAAAACCTGTACAGCGCCGAATTCTTCAGACTCTCTTTAATATGGATGACGGCAGGTTTAACAAGGTAGCCAATGTTGTCGGTGAAACCATGAAGCTTCACCCCCATGGTGACGCTTCCATATTTTCCGCTTTAGTAAATCTTTCCAACAAAGGCTATCTGATTGAGCGTCAGGGAAATTTTGGCAATATTTTTACCGGTGATCAAGCTTCTGCCGCACGATATATTGAGTGCCGTCTTACACCTCTTGCCAAGGAGACACTGTTCAACAAGGATTTAACTGAGTTTGTTGAATCCTATGATGGCAGGATGGAAGAACCTGTTTCCCTGCCAAGCCGCTTACCGCTCCTACTTTTGCAAGGGGCTGAAGGTATTGCGGTTGGTATGGCTACTAAAATCATGCCCCATAATTTTAGTGAGCTGCTCGAAGCAAAAAAGGCGATTCTTACCAATAAAGAGTTTGAGATCTTCCCTGATTTTCCCCAGGGAGGTATTCTGGATGCTTCACTTTATGAACAGGGTAATGGCAAAATTCGCTGTCGGGCGCGTATGGAAGAGCAAGGCGAAAAGACCATCATCATCAAAGAAATTCCCTACAGCACAACAACGCAATCACTTATTGAATCAGTTGAAAGGGCGGCAAAGGCCGGAAAAATTAAAATTGTCTCGATCAACGACTATACCGCAGAAAAGGTAGAGATAGAAATAAGACTTGCCCGTGGGATTTACGCCAAAGACACCATCAAGGCTCTGTATGCCTTTACAGATTGCGAAGTTCCAATTAGTCCCAATCTGACCCTGATAAAAAACAACAACCCGGAAGTCAGTACTGTAAACAAAGTTCTTGAAGACAATACCGTAAAACTTAAACAAGATCTAACCAGGGAGTTGGAGATTAATCTCTCCCGACTGGAAGAAAAACTCCACGCAAGGCTGTTGGAACAGATCTTTATTGAGGAAAGGCTTTACAAAAATATTGAGGAAGAGACAAGTTACAAGACAGTTCTGGCAAGTGTTGATATGGCCCTGACTGCTTTCAGTGATGAACTGCTGCGTCCGGTTAGCAAAGAAGATGTTGAACGTCTTCTTGAGATTAGAATAAAACGTATTTCCCGCTATGATATAAATAAGCAGAAGAAGGAAATACGTGCAATTAATAAAGATATCAAGAAGATACAAACATGGCTTAAGGATATGGTTAAGTACACCCTTTCCTATATTGATGGCTTGCTGACAAAGTATGGTCATCTCTATCCCAG
>SWBY01004649.1_pt1 | contig 16435 bp, 14 predicted proteins | sample 4693071 | NCBI WGS metagenome assembly SWBY01 (sample SAMN10267273, study PRJNA491770) | bioreactor metagenome | isolation source: DHS bioreactor inoculated with marine methane seep sediment | place: Japan: Omine Ridge, Nankai Trough | collected 2006-05-06 | reverse complement strand
CGCCACCAGCGGATCGTTGCGCTCGGGCTCGTTGAACCAGCGCGCGAGCGACTTGCCGTAATGCCACTTGAAGACCTGCATGATTGAGCCGGTCCATTCTTCCTGCTCGGCGGCCGGCAGCTTGTTGTTGTCGATGTTGTAATTGGCCCGCAGGTTGTCGATCAGCGCCTGACGGTCGCTGGTATCGACGCTCGGCGTTGCCCCGCCCTCTTCAGCCGCACTCTCGGCGAGGGACTCGCGCAGCATCTTGACGATTGGCGAGAGGTTGCTGTCGTCGATCTGCTCGCCGGAATCCTGGCCGAGCGAGACAACCATCCCCTTGACGTAGTTCGTGGTGTGCAACGCGATGCCGTTCTCGCCATAGACCGCCATTGTCATCCACACCGCAACCGCGCCGTAGCCGGCGACACTGACCGCGATCCGGGATCTGCGCCCCGGCGCCGCGAAGGCCAGGGCCATCACACCGACGAGGCCGAACAGGAAGGGGGAAAACGCCTTTTCCACCGGCCCGCCCGAGGCGATCGGGTACATGCCGACGTAGTGGTTGATCGTGTCCATCTCGTGGACGCAATCGAGCGCCTCGGTTTCTTCCACTTCCGTCGATGTGCGGATGTCGCAGCCGTTCTGCACCGAGTCCATGTGGAACAGGATGCGGATACCTTGCGGGAAGGTCGCTTCGGGGTAGTTCGGCGCGGTGAGCGAGACCCACCAGCCGGGCTGAAAATAGGCGACGCCAAGCAGGATGACGGCGACGAGGGTCAGGACGCGGTAGGTGATACCACGCTTGCGGGAAGCGGCCTGGTCCATGGAGCGAGGTCCTTGAAATTCGGGGGCCGGGCGGGCGGTCGGTCACCCGCCCGGTCCGGTTGTTGTTGTTACCAGTCGAAGTCGGGGTTAACCCAGTCGGGGTCGCCGACCATGTCTGCCGGCGGGCTGAGGCGGCTCACGTAGTCGAGCACCGCTGCGGTATCGCGGTCGGTGAACTTCTGGATCTGCGCCATCATCTCGGGGTTGGCGTTGCGCCGTTTGCCCTCCTTGATCCACTGGTACTGGCGCAGCAGGTAGTTGTAGTGCTGGCCCTGGATGCGCGGGTAGAACTTCTCGTCCGAGCCTTCGCCGGTCTCGCCGTGGCACTTCACGCAATTGTCGGCGTAGAGCTGGGCGCCAAGCTCGAGGTCGTCACCCGCGCCCTTGCCGTTGTTCGGGTTCATCGGCAGTTTCGAGATGTAGGCGGCCACGTCCATGATCGACTGTGACCCGCCGATTTCCTGCGGCAGCGCGAAGGGATACATCGTCGGGTTGTCGCGGTTGAGCGCACGGATGTCGGCGAGCTGCTTGATGATGACGTTGACGTGCTGACCCGAGATCTGCGGGAAGGTGCCGTCGTCGAGCCCCCAGCCGTTGAGCTGGTGACAGGCCGAGCACACCTCGTAGGTATAGATCCCGTTTTCGTGGTCGGGAATCAGGCCCAGCGCCTCGTCCTGTTCGCCACCGCCAGTGTTCCAGTCGGTCGGGGCGGCGCCTTCGTCCTGTGCCATGGCCGGCAGCGCCAGCGCCATGATCGCGGCAGTGATGAGGGTCCGTTTCATCGTAGGTCCTTTCCTTATTCCGCAGAGCGGTCAATCGTCGCGAGCCAGGTCGCGATTGCGAGAATTTCGTCGTCGTCGGCTTTCTTGATCGTGCCGAACATCAGTTTCGCCTGCCCCGAGGTGCGCACCTTGTCGCGGATCTCGGTCATCGCGCGAATCGCGTATTCGGGGTTCATGCCCGAGATGAACGGGTAGCGCTTGTTGGTCGGCTTCGAGCCGTCGGGGCCATGACAGGCGCGGCAGCCGAGCTGCTTGAACGCCTTTTCACCGGCGGCCAGCAGGTCCGGGTCGGGCGCCGGATCCAACGGCTTCGGCGCGGCGGCGGGCTGTTCGGTGAGCCAGGCGGCGACGTTCTCGATGTCGTCCTGGCTGACCAGGTGCATGATGTCGACCATGCCTTGCACGAAAGGATGGCCGGTGGCCGCATCGACCGTGCCGACACGTTCGCCATCGCGGATCACTTCCATCTGGTCGATGATGTAGTCTTCATTCTGCCCGGCCAGCATCGGGTAGCTCAAAACCGGGGCGGCGCCGCCACGGCCGTGGCAGGCCAGGCAGGTCTTGGTCATGTAGACCCTCTTGCCGGCCTTGAGCTGCTCTTCGGAGGTGGCGTGTGCGGCGGTGACCGCGACAAGGCCCATCAACGCGGCCAGCGCGGTTGTCTTGAAAAGCTGCATGTCGGTCCTCGTTGAATTTTTCTGTTCGCGTCTTCGGTGGGGTCCGGGCGGCAGCAGGGTTGCCGCCGCCCGGGATTGGTTCACTCGGCGGTCTTCACCGCACCGTGCTCGTCAAGAAACGTCTTGGCGCGCAGGCCGATGTCGGCCGCTTTCACCTGGTACTGCCACCACTGGCCGGCCCAGAGCGTCGCGTTCTGGAAGTCGCCTTCCGCGGCCGCGGCCTCGGATTTCGCCTTCGCGTCTTCCGCGAACTTGAGCTGGTCGGTCGCGTCTTCCACCAGCGCCACGACTTCAGGGAAGTCCGCGTAGTTGCGCTCGGTGATGTAGACCACGACCGAGTCGATCACGTCCTGAGTGGCGACGTTGTTTTCGACCTGCTTGGTGTAGTCAGCCTCGGTGTAGGCCTGGCCTTCTTCGCCAGCGACTTCCGGCTCGACGTAGCCTTCCGGCTTCACGACGAGGTAGCCGGTCATCTCCAGGTGCAGCGCCGAGCAGAACTCGGTGCAGTAGAAGGAGAACACGCCGGGGTGGTCGGCCACGATCTTGGCGGTCGCGGTCTTGCCCGGTTCGAGCGACAGGTTCACGTTGTAGGTCGACACCGAGAACCCGTGGGTCTCGTCTTCGGCCCGCTCGGAGTTGGTGATGATGAACTCGACGGTGTCGCCTTCGTTCACTTCCACGATCTCCGGCGTGAAGTGCGACCGGATCGCGGTCATGTAGACCTTCACGTTGGTGCCGTCACGCTCGATCCGCTCCTGGCCCGGACGCACCGCGTCGGGGTGCCGTTCGCCGGTCCGGCTGTTGGTGCCGTACTGGTAGCGTACCAGCGGCTGCAACTTGTCGGCCGAAATGGCGGCAGCGTAGTGCGGCTCGCCGAGCGGCACGGGCATGTCGTAGAGCAGCTCCATCTTGTCGCCGGAGATGTCGATCAGCTGGTGGTTCTGCGGATGCAGAGGGCCAACCGGGTTGAACCGGTCGATCGCCAGCTTGTTGAGCGAGATCAGGTATTTACCCGCCGGGTGAATCGACTCGCCCTCCATCGCCACGAGGTGGCCGACGTTGTAGTGGATCGAGATCTTGTCGAGCACCTTGCCTTCGCAATAGTCCCACTTGGCGATCTGGCTATCGACGTAGAGCGAGGTGTAGATCACGCATTCCTTCGAGTCGTACTGGTTGTGCAGCGGGCCGAGGCCCAACGCCACCTGCACGTGCAGCGCGTCTTCCATGGCGATCACCGGGATGCCGTAAGGATCGGTCCCCGAGAAATTGCCGGCCGCGATCGCAGCCTGGATCTTCTCGAACGAGTAGACCGAGGCCTGGGTGTCGAGCTTGCCGCCGACGACGATGTAGTTGCCGTCGGGCGAGACGTCGACGCCGTGCGGCGACTTCGGCTCGGCGATCAGGTAGAGCAGGCCTTCCTTGATCGCGGTGTCCATCATGATCACCGGGTGGTCGTTGATCATGGTGACTTCACCGGACTTGTAGACCTCTTCAGCCTTCTTCCAGTTGATCACATGCAGGTAGTCGGTGTCGTTCTGCGAGCAGCCGGCCTCAAACGGCGGACGGCCCGATTCGATCCCGCCGACATAGCGCTCGGCGCAGAACGAGTTGGTGAACGACCAGCCGTCAGACACCAGCTTGCCGGCGTCGGACAAGTCCTGGCTGTAGGGCGGCAGTTCCATCGAGAAGCTGTTTTCGGGCTCGATCCGGCCCGCCTCGCGGTTGAACTTCCAGTAGGTCACCGCGCCGCGGAACTTCTCGTTGAATTCCGACAGCGGGGCGAACCCGCGCCCGAGAACGCCGGGGTATTGCGCCGCCTCGATGATGTAGTCGGTGTTCGGCGTGACAAAAGCGCCGCCGTGCTCCGATTGCATGATCGGGTTCACGACGATCTGCTGCGTCTCGAAATCGTGCAGCGAGACGAGGCCGATGCGGGGCGCCGACTTGTCGTTGATGAAGAGAAACTCGCCATCGAGATCGCCATTGGTTTCCGACAAGGCCGGGTGGTGCGTATCGCCCCACTGCAATTCGCGGCCGTCAATCGTGCCTTGGGCGAGCACGGCTTTCGATTCCTCGTCGAAGCCGAAGCCCTGCCACGGTTCGGGCGTGAACACCGAAACGTATTTGAGAATTCGCATCGACGGCACGCCGTAGACCATGATCTGGCCCGACTGACCGCCGGAAGAGAATACGATAAATTCGTCCCTGCCCCCAGTCGGCGTATAGGTCTTCGCCGCCGCAAGCAGATCCTGTTGTGTCAGCCCGCGCGCTTCCATCACCTCGTCCAGCGATTGCGCGAACGCAATCGATGGCAGGGTGAGGGTCACCGCCGCTGCCGTCGCCAACAGGCCATTAAAAATGGTCTTGGCCATTCGTTTTGTCCCTTTCGTCCGGACCGAATTCGAGCGTGAAACACTCCGGCGCGGACGGTCCGAATCCCATGCCGTTCTTTTCCATCACACGGGCAGGACACCGGCTCCTTGACTATTGTTAAGGAGACGGCCCGGCGACCGGTGCTATCCGGACCGCACAGAAGAAACGGACCTTAAATTTCCCGGAGTCAGACCATGATCAATCGCCGCGCCATTCTTGCGACGCTCGCCCTCGCAGGCGTGATGCTTTCGACCCCTGCCCTGGCTCAGCAGGCCAGCACCGACAATCTCGAGATCTCGGGCGCCTTCGCGCGCGCGTCGGCGGGCAAGGCGATGGCGGGCGCCGCGTTCCTGACGGTCACGTCTCTTGGCGAGGCCGACCGGCTGGTGGCGTTTTCGAGCCCGGCCTGCAACCGGCCCGAATTGCACACGCATATCAACGACAACGGCGTGATGCGGATGCGTCAGGTCGAGGCGATCGACGTGCCGGCCGGCGGCGAGGCGGTGCTGAAGCCCGGCGGGCTGCACCTGATGATGATCGACCTCAATACCCAGCTCATCGAGGGCGAAACCGTCGACGTGACCCTGGTGTTTGAGCAGGGCGGCGAGATCGACGTAACGCTGCCGATCAAGGGCCCCGGCGCCGTGAACTGACGCGCCCGACCCCAGAAACAGCCGGCGCCTCCCGGGCGCCGGTTTTTCTATGCACCCAATACAACGGCGGTGAACAGCAGGACCTGGAACAGCGCGGTTTGACCGAGGAGCCGGTTCAGCCGGACTGAGACTGGCCAGTGCCACATCGCGTGGCCAAGCCAGAGCGCGAGCATGGCGACCGGCGCGAGCCAAAAGGCAGGCGCCAGGATTGCCCCAACCCCGAGCGCCGCGATCAGGGCGGCGAAGTAGAACAGCCGCGAAGCGGACGATCCAATCACGATTGCCAATGTTCGCCGCCCGGCACGGGCATCCTGCACCCGGTCGCGATGGTTGTTGAGCATCAGTACCGCTGCGGCCGGCAGCCCGATCATCAGGCCGGTCAGGAGCGTTCTGGCCGCCAGCGCCGGGCCGCCGTGCAGCAGCACCGTTCCCGAGACCGCGACCACGCCGAAGAAGCCGATCACCAGGAGCTCGCCGAACGGCAAGCCCGAGAGCGGACGCGGCCCCATCGAGTAGAGATAGCCGAGCGCCAGCGAGACCAGCCCGATCACCACGATCGGCCAGCCTCCGAGCCGCACGAGGACAAGACCGGCGAGCAGCGCCACGCCGAAAGCCGTCAGCGCGGCGCGGCGCACCTCTGTGCCATCGAGAAGCCCAAGCGCCGTCATCCGCGGCGGCCCCAACCGGTCGGGCTGGTCGACCCCGCTGGCAGCATCCGCCGCATCGTTCCACAGGTTGGTGCCCACCTGGATCGCCCCGGCGGCCAGCATCGCCAACAGCATCGCTGCGAGCCGGAAATGCCCGGCCTCCATCGCCAGCCAGGTCCCCGCGAGCACCGGCACCTGGCTCAGGCTCACGGTCTTGAACCGCGCGGCAATCACCCAGAGCGCCGGCCGTGGCAGGGCGGCGAGGCGGGTCCGGGTATCGATCTCGGCCGCGCTCATGGTTTGACCCCGATGTGCATCCGCGCCACGCCGAACATGAAGGCGCGCTCTTCGATCACGCGAAGCCCCGCACCAGCGATCTCGCGCGAAATATCGTCCCGTCCCGGAAATCGGTCGATCGAGTCGACCAGATAGGTGTAGGCGCCCTTGTCGCGGGCCACGGCGGCGCCGATGCGCGGGATAACATACCGCGCGTGCAGCCCGTAGAGGGGCGCAAACCACGCGGCGGGCTTGGAGAACTCGAGCAGAACCAGCGCCCCGCCCGGCGCCAGCACCCGCGATACCTCTGCCAACCCGGCCGTCGGATCGGTCATGTTGCGCAGCCCGAACGACAAGGTCACCAAGGCGATCGAATTGTCGGCGAAGGGCAGGCTCTCGGCCGGCGTGTGAACGTAGTCCAACGTCTCGCCACCGCGCGCTCGGGCAATGTCGAGCATCCCCGACGAGGCGTCGGCAACGATGATCTCGCGATCATCAAGACGCTTGCGCAACGCGAGCGCCAGATCGCCCGTGCCCCCGGCAAGGTCGACGACCGGCCCCGCAAGATTGCCGAGACGCGCCGCCGCACGCGCGACAACGCGCCGCTTCCACAGCCGGTGGGTGCCAAAGCTCATCAGATCGTTCATCAGGTCGTAACGCGGCGCGATCCGGTCAAATAGGTCGGTTACCTCGCCACGCCGCTCCTCGGGCGAGACGGTCGCCTCGCCGAAGGTCGTGCGGATTTCGTCCAATCGTGTGGCACGTTCCATGGTGGTCCGATTTAGATAGCGTTGCGTGCCCGACCGCTAACACGTCGGGGCGGTGGAACAATTGACTTTTCTCAAACGGTTGCCTGAAGTGGCCTCGACACAACAAGTCGCGCTCGACACGGCGCTAAACCTGCACCCGGCGCGCCTTGCCAAACCGATGCCACCGACGACCAGCCCCAACCCCACAGATTCTCATTTTGAACGAGGGCCGACCGGAGGGCAGGACAGGCCTGGAAACCGTTTGTGGGAAAAATTGTAGAGCAAAACCGGCCTGGGTGCCATCGGCACGGCCCAGTGGCAATCGGCGCTGTGCAGACCGGTGCTGGCCCAAGACACGGCAAACCCGACGCTCAGAAACCCGCATCTGGCTGCGTTGGCATTCGATTCACCCGATCCGTAGTTCTGGGAAAGGCAAAGGGGCCGCTGGCACCACTGCTTCTGATTGGTGTCAGAAATACCAAGCAGAGCGTTTCTGAATTCAAAGGCGTTTTACGCAAACAGGTCAGAAAGGAGGGCCGAACCCGTGAGTCCGGCCCTTCTGATTCTTTGAGCGTGGGGTTATTCGCCGAAGCCGATGTTTTCCATGTGCAGGCTAAGCGTCGGCGTGATCTCGGAACCGAGCACGTTCTTGTTCATCAGGTAGTGCAGAGTTTCGAAATGCGCGAAGATGATCGGCGCGTCCTTGGTTACGATGCCGCGGATTTGCCGGTAGAGGCCCATCCGCTCTTCCATGTCCACACTTGCCGCGGCCTGGTCGATCAACGCATCGACGTCCGGGTTGGCATAGGCGATGGTGTTGATCGGCCCACCGGAGCGCAGCACCAACGAATAGAAGTTGTCGGGGTCGATGGTGCGCTCCTGGTAGGCGGAGGTGATCTGATAGCCGCCCGACACGTAGGCGTCGAACCAGACCGATACATCAACCGGCTTGATCTCCATATTGATGCCGATGTCCTTGAGCTGCTCGCGCAGAACCTGGCCTGTTTTCAGAAGCTCCGGGTATTGCGGCAGGCCAAGATACTCGACCGTGAGCCCGTCGGGGTAGCCGGCCTCCGCCAGCAGCGCTTTGGCTGCCTCAAGGTCCTGTTCCACGCCGAAGAGCCCAGTATCGTCGTACCAGATTGAGCCAGTCGGCATCTCGGTGAGACCAAGCTCGCCAGTGCCGAGATAGGCGAAGCTGCGGATCTCTTCGCGGTTCACCGCGAGGGCCACCGCTTGGCGGACCAGCGGATTGTCAAACGGCGCCACCGCGGTGTTGAGTGCGATGAAGTCGGGGATGCCGGCGACCGGGCTGGACACGTAAGTGAAGCGTTCATCGTTTTCGAGCGGCGGCACCTGCTGCAGCGGGATCGCGTCGACCCAGTCGAGCTCGCCCGCCGCCAGGCCGTCAATCCGGCTCTGGTCTACCGGCAAGAAACGGAAGGTCACGCTGTCGAGATAGGGCAGGCCCGATTTGAAATAGCTCGGGTTCTTTTTCAGGGTGATGTGGTCGCCCTGAACCCATTCGACAAACTCGAATGGCCCGGTGCCCACCGGGTGGCGTGCCGGGTCGCCGCTTTCGATCGCAGTCTGGTTTACGATCTCACCGTTGGTGGCGAGGTTGGTGAGGAACGGGCCGAAGGTCGTTTTCAGGTGAAAAACCACGGTGGTGTCGTCGGGCGTTTCGATCGATTCGATCTGCGAGTAGAGCCCGCCGTAGGCGCTTGCGGTGGCCGGATCGAGAATCCGCTCGAAGGTGTACTTCACGTCTTTCGACGTAAAAGCTTCGCCGTTCTGGAAGCTGGCATTGTCGACCAGCTTGAACGTCCAGGTGGTCGGGTTTTCCTGGGTCCAACTCACCGCGAGGTCGCCGACGAAGTTGCCGTCAGCGTCGATATCGATGAGCTTGGAAAAGATGCCCTCGTAGACCTGGGCGCCGGTGTAGATCGACGAGGTGGCCGGGTCGAGGACGTCGGGCTCACCGGTGAGCGCAGCGCGCAGATCGCCGCCGGGCACAATGCCCTCGGCCAGAGCAGTTGCATTACCGGCCAGCAGCGCGAGCGCGGCACTGGCGAGTAACCGGGCAAACCGGGGGGAAGGTGTGTGAAGGGTCATAGGTTAGTCCTCTGTTGGAGCAGGCCTGTAATCTCAGGCATTTTTCTGAACGAACTCGATAAAGGTCTGATTGAACGGATCAGGCGATTCCCAGAGGCAGGCATGGCCCCCGGGCACGGTCGCCCATTCGGCGCCAGGAATGGCGGCGTGCAGCCGACGCGAAAGCCGCACCGGAATGAGAATGTCTTCTTCGCCAGCGAGCACCATGGTCGGCACTTTGAGGCCGCCGATCCGATCCATCGTATCGTGAGTCTGGATCACTGCGAGCTGAGCGAGGTAAGGCTCGACGGCCATATCGAGCTGGGCCATCGCATCGGAGAACTCGGCGGCATCGTCCGGGCGTTCTTCGAAGAACGGACCGGTGAAGGCCCAGAGCGCCACGTCGCGCATCACGAAAGGCACGTCGATCGTCTGCGCGAGGTCGCCCCACATGGCGAACATGTTCTGGCAGAACGGATCGGCCTTGCCGTAGGTGCAGGCGAAGGTGACCGATTTTAGGTCTTCCGGGTAGGCCAGCGCGTATTCCTGCGAGATCATCCCGCCCATCGACACGCCCATCAGATGGAAGTTGGTGAGGCCGAGATGGTCGACCAGAGCCTTGGCGTCGTTGGCCAGCATTTTCGAGCTGTAGGGGCCGGCCGGGCGGTCCGACTGGCCGATGCCTCGGTTATCGAAGCTCAGCACCTTGAAGCCGGCCTCGACCAGCGATGGAATCTGGAAGCCCCAGCTCTCTAGGTCGTCGGCTAGGCCGTTGATGAGCACAATAGTGTCGCCGGTGTTCTCTTCACCGTCGATCCGGTAGTTGATGGTGATACCGTTAATCTGTGCTGTAGGCATGTTTGTCTCCTGTTGTTGGGGCGGGGAAAGCGCAGGAACCGCGGCAAGCAGGGTCCTGGTGTAGTCGTGCTGTGGGGCATTGATGATCTGCTCGGTCTCGCCGATCTCGACGAGCCTGCCGTGATACATCACCGCGATCCGGTCGCTGACATGTTCGACCACCCCGAGATCGTGGGTGACGAACAGGGTTGAGACCGCGAGATCTCGCTGCAAGTCCATGAAAAGGTTTAGAATCTGTGCCTGCACGCTCATGTCGAGTGCGCTTACCGGCTCGTCGGCGATGATCAGCTCGGGCTCGCTGGCGAGCGCTGCGGCAATCGCCACGCGCTGGCGCTGGCCACCGGAAAGCTGGCTCGGCAGGCGGCCGGCGAAAGCGGGGTCGAGGCCGACGCGGTCAAACAGTTCGGCCACCCGGCGTTCGCGGTCGGCGGGCGTGCCGATGCGGAAGCTGTCGAGCGCCTCGCGCACCGAGCGGCCCACCGGCCAGCGCGGGTCGAGGCTGCTGAACGGGTCCTGAAACACCGGCTGCACCCGGCGACGGAACTCGGCAAACGCGGCCCCCTTCAGGCTCAGCACGTCGGCGCCGTCGAAGACCACGCTGCCGCAGTCGGGACGGGTCAGGCCGAGGATGCAGCGCCCGAGCGTGCTCTTGCCCGAGCCGCTTTCGCCGACCAGGCCAAGGGTGCGGCCACGGTTGATGCTGAGTGACACGTCGTTCACAGCCACCAGCTCCTGGCGCGCCCAGGGCGGGCCGCCGAGCACGAAGCTCTTGCGCAATTTTTCCAGCCGCAGCAGCTCAGACATCACGGGCCCCCTCGACGCTCCATTCCTGCGGCACCACCGGCAGGCGCGAGCCGCGCGGGGCCCAGGCCGGGTTGGCCGCGAGCAGGGCGCTGGTGTAGGGGTGATCGGGCTGCGAGAAGACCCGGCGCGTCGGCCCGACCTCCAACAGCCGGCCGCGATACATCACCCCCACCCGGTCGCAGATTTCCGAGACGACACCGAGATCATGTGTGATGAGCAACACCGTGGTGCCGTGGTTGCGGCGCAGCGCGTCGATCAGCTTGAGCACTTGGGCCTGGATCGTCACGTCGAGCGCGGTGGTGGGCTCGTCGGCGATCAGCAGTTGCGGATCGTTGGCGATGGCGGCGGCGATGACGATGCGCTGTCGCTGGCCGCCGGAGAATCGATGCGGCGGGTCGCGGTAACGCTTGGCGGCATCGGCGATGCCGACTTCACCCATCAGCGCGATGGCACGGGCGCGGGCGGCGCGGCGACTGATCTTGCGATGAGCGCGCAGGGTTTCGGCAATCTGCTCGCCCACGGACCAGGTCGGATCGAGGCTCATCGAGGCATCCTGGAAGATCATCGCCACTTCGTGCCCGCGCAGGCGCTGTAGCTCGGCCTCGCTGAGCGGGCCGATTTCGCGGTCGTTTACCGCAATCCGCCCCGTCACTTCCGCGCTGGCGGGCAACAAGCCCATCACCGCGTTGGCGATGGTGCTCTTGCCCGAGCCACTCTCGCCGACCAAACCGAAGATCTCGCCTTTTTGCAGCGCAAACGAAACGCCCTCGACCGCAGGCTTGACCCCATTTTCACCGGCAAAGGCGATGCGCAGGTCATCGATGTCCAGAAGTGCGCTCACTCGGTCACCCCCAGCGGGTCCATCGCCCGGCGCAGGCCCTCGCCGACGAAGCTGAAAGCGAGCACGGCGACGACGATCGCAAGCCCCGGAAAGATCTCGACCCAGGGCGCCTGGTTCAGAACGTCGCGGCCTTCCGCAAGCATCGAGCCGAGCGAGGGGGTGGGCGGCTGCACGCCAAGACCGAGAAACGAGAGCCCTGCTTCTAGCTGCATGGCGAAAGCGGAGAGCACCGAGGCCTGAACGACCACCGGGCCGAGCGCGTTTGGCATCACATGGCTCACCAAGACTTGCAGGTGGCTGGCGCCCCGGGCCCGAGCGCCTGACACGTAGTCCTGGCGGGCCACAACCAGCGTGCTCGCACGCATCACCCGAGCCAGAATCGGCAGGTAGATCACCGCGATGGCGATTGCCGCAACCACGCTGCCGGGACCAAGAATGGCAATCAGCACGATCGCCAGCAGCATCGCGGGCAGCACCAGGATCATGTCCAGCGACCGCGAAATCAGGCTATCGACCCAGCGACCGAAATAGCCTGCGAGCACACCCAGCGGAACCGCGATCGTAAGTGAAACCACCACCGCCGAGATTGCCACGGCCAGGCTGGCGCGCAGCCCGTAGATCACTCGGCTCAACACGTCCCGACCGAGCACGTCGGACCCAAACGGGTGCGCCAGAGACGGCGCGCCCAATACCTCACGCACGCTCATGCTCTCGGGGTCATACGGCGCGATCAGCGGCGCGAAGAAAGCGGCAAGCGCCAACAGTCCGAGCACGCTGCCGCCGAGGGCGATCTGACGGCGGCCCCTTCCGCTGAATGCGGTTGTGGAGGTGAGGGCGAAGGCGCTCAATTGCCCATTCCGTCGGCAACGCGCGGGTCAAGCCAGCCGACGACAAGGTCGGTGATCAGCGAGACCAGAATGAAGATCGTGGCAATCGCCAGCACCCCTACTTGCACCGTCGGGTAATTGCGCTGGGTGATACCGGTCACCACCAGACGGCCCACGCCGGGCAGAGCGAACAGAGTTTCGACGATGATCGCACCGCCCAGGAGCACGCCGATCTGAATGCCGACCACGGTGACGATCGAAGGCCCGGCGTTGCGCAGCGCGTGACCAAACACCAGACGACGTTGGCTGATACCCTTGGCGCGCAGGAAATTGATGAACGGGCGCCCCATCACGGATGTGATGGCGCCACGGGTGGTGCGCAGGATATAGGCGGCCTCACCGACAGCCAGTGTGAGAACCGGCAGAGTCATGTAGCGCAGGTTCGCCACCGGGTCTTTGGCAAACGGCACATATCCCGTCGGCGGCAACCACATCAGCAGCGCGGAAAACACCAACACAAGCATGATCCCGAGCCAAAAGTCGGGAATGCTTATGCCGAGCACCACGAAGCCCTCGGTGAGGCGTTTGGCCCAGATCCCGCCGGTCGCGCCCCAGACGCCAAGCGGCACACCAACCAGGACGGCGAGCGTCATCGACAGTCCGGCGAGCTCAAGCGTGACTGGCAGGCGTTGGGCGAGTAGCTCTGAAAGTGGCGCGTGGCTAACGATATCCTGGCCGAGATCGCCGTGCAGGATGCCGCCGACCCAGCTCAGATATTGCGTGAGCAGCCCCTGGTCGAGGCCGAGCTGGTGGCGCAGCAGCGCGACGTTTTCGTCGGTTGCGCGAAAACCCAGCATCGTTCGCACCGGGTCGCCCGGTACCAGCCGAAGGATCAGAAACACCACCGCGCTCATGGCGAACAGCGACAACACCGATACCAAGGCGCGCTTAATGACGAAGGCGAGTTGGCCACTCATTTTTGGCCCTCCGGGGCGCCATCGCGGGCGGCCCGCTCGACCAATGCGCGGAATAGGTTTTCGCTAAGCGCAAAGTGGCCTGCGGCGATCTCGCCGGCCTCGTCGATCTTGCCGCCAGCCACCGCAGCGACCAGCTGGCGGTGATGCCCAATGGCAATTCGCCGCGCTTCGTCAGTATAGGGTTCCGCCCCCAGATTGAGGCTGATCTCGGTGCGGAAATCGACCGACATCTCAACCAGGATCGGGTTGTGCGTGGCGCGGGCGATAGCAAGGTGCAAGCCGGCATCGGCCCGGCGCGAAGCGTCGTGGTCGGGCGCCTCGATATAGGCCTGCAACGCGGCCGTGATGGCCGCCACGTCCTCGCGCGTGCGTCGGCTCGCGGCGGTGCGGGCGATCATCCGCTCCACCAGAGTGCGGGCATCAAAGATGTTCTGGAACTCGTCCCAACGCGCGACCAGTTGACGCCGCACGTGCTCGGCCGATTTCGGGCCCCACGTGGCGCGCACGAAATAGCCGCCACTGCGTCCACGCCGCACCTCGAGATACCCACTTTCGGTGAGCTGTTTCAGCGCCTCGCGCAGAGACGTTCGCGAAACAGCAAGCATTGTCGCCAAGTCGCGCTCGGTGGGCAGTCTCTGGCCCGGTGTGTAGAGGCCCAACGCGACCGCGGTGACCAACCGGTCGACGACGTCGTCGGCCAAATGACGGGTGACGATCGGCGTATTCCACGGCTGGATCACGGCCTTTTTTCCGTCTTGGGTACCATTGTTGTCAGTGGCTGGGCGGGAAGGTTCGTTCCGTTTTCTCATGCGGCCTGCTCCGCCGGCTTGAACCGCTCGAAAATGAAACGGGCGAGGGTTCGGGCTGCTTGCGATATACTGTCGATATCGACATATTCATCGATCCCGTGCATCCGGCCACCGCTGGCGCCGTAGCAGAGTGCCGGGATACCGAAATCGTTTACGTAAACGCGTGCATCGGTGGTGCTGCCGAGCACGAAACTGGCGGGTGGCGCGCCATGTACCGCTTCGTGGGCCGCGGCGAGGTCGCGGGCGAGCGGATCGTCTTCTGCGAGCAGGTAGCCCTCGGCCCGGAAACCTGCGAGCGTGACCTCCGGCTGCGTCGGGAATCCGGGTCGTTGGCGACGAAATCGGCAATCACCGCGCGCAGTTCGGTCTCGGCCCGGTCTGCACCCCAACCGCGTGGGTAGCCTATCCGGAGGCCGAAAGTTCCCGTTGCCGGCGAGGAAGATAGCCAGTCTCCGGCTTTTATCGTGCCGAGGTTGACCACATAGGCGTTGCTGCCCGGGGGCATTGCCGGATCGGGTTCTGTTTCAAGCAGCGCCGCGGCCCAATTGCGAAGGCGCTCCACCAGCCGCATCCCCAGATCGACGGCATTGACCGCACGATCGGCGCTGTTGGCATGGCTTGCGCTGGCGATGATCTTCACGTTGAGCCAGATCAAGCCGACTCCACCCAGCAACAGGCCGAGTTCGGTTGACTCGAGCAGGATCACTTCGGGCGCCGTCACCCCGTGCTCGGCGACCGAGCGCAGAGCTCCGTTACCCGTGCATTCCTCCTCGATCACCGCAATAAAGCCGAGCCGCTGGTTCGCGAACAGATCTGGTGCGACTTCACCGAGCGCGCGCAGCGCCAACATGCCGATGGCGAAACCAGACTTCATGTCGGAACTGCCGCGGCCGTAAAGCCGGCCATCGCGCCGTTCGGGGGCAAACGGCGGGCTGGTCCACAGTTCCGGGCTGTCAGCAGGGACCACGTCCATGTGGCCGTTGAGCAGAAGGTGCAGCGGACCCTCGCCAGGCGAGACGGCGAGAACCTGAAACCGGTCCGGGCTGACCGTTGCTGGATCGGGGGACACCCCGGCGCGGGGATCGGCCAGAGGGCCGGCAGCGAATGGCAGGTGGGTCACGTCAAGCCCGACCGCCGCGGCCTCGCGGGCAAAAATCTCCAGCGCGGCTTGCTCCTGTCCAACCGTGCTGGGCACGCGGATCAGGGCTTCAAGGAAGGCGACGGCGCGTTCGGCATTGGCTTCGATAGCGGCGTCGATGAGCGCTTGCATGTTGGTCCCTTCCCAATGGTGATTCAACGATATCGCCAAAAGGAATATAGTCTAGACCTTATACCCTATTTGGTATGGCGCCGATGAAACTTCGCGCAGGGACCAGAAAAAACCTTTGCGAAATAATTGATAACGGGGTGGCCCAAGAGGTTTGAAAATCCTCGATTCCGCAAGTTTTGGGGCGATTTTGCCTTTTCGGCGCCGAGCGCCGCTGCCATTTGCACGTTTCCGTCAGCGGCAATCCTGTCGTTGGTCGCCCCGAACCAGGTCGTGCAAAGACTGGGAAGGTCTCCTCAGCGTGCCGAAGTATCCGCAAGTCGCCCTGGCGTTCGCGTTGATCCTTGACCATGTGCATCTCCCTTTCCCAAGTCTGAGAAGTCAGGAGAAATGTCCCGCGAGCAACGGCCAGTCTAAAGTCTCCTTTGCTGCATCTCTTAGCCGTAGACAGGCCAACGTGCCGTCCCAAAACCATTTTTTCAGCCTGGCCCGCAAAAATCTCCACCCGGGATTCGCCATGCTTGGTGCAGTCCTAACCCACGTGCGCCCGGCCGGGCGCCCGCGGCGTCGAGAGTTTTCATGCCGGCTCTTGGCCCGACGCCCTATCGGATCAATCACCCGTCAACCCGGCATGCACGCCACAGCTGAGACACACGGGCACGGCCGCACGCCCGATCAACCGGGCATACGTGCCAGCCAGCCGAGGCCATCGGCCGTTCGTCCGGTGCGGGGTTTGTATTCGGCGCCGATAGGCGCGGTGTAGCCCAGCTCACGGATCGCCGGGACCAGCCAAGCAAAGTTGACCTCACCCTCATCGGGCTCGGCCCGGCTCGGCACGGCGGCGATCTGGATATGGCCAATCTTCGGCAGCTGCGCTTTGATGCGGCTGATCAGGTCACCCTGCATGATCTGAGTGTGATAACAATCGAACATCAATTTCAAGTTGGGGCGATCCAACGCATCAATCAACGCTGCCGCCTGATCGACGCTCCAG
>SWBY01004967.1_pt1 | contig 16513 bp, 7 predicted proteins | sample 4693071 | NCBI WGS metagenome assembly SWBY01 (sample SAMN10267273, study PRJNA491770) | bioreactor metagenome | isolation source: DHS bioreactor inoculated with marine methane seep sediment | place: Japan: Omine Ridge, Nankai Trough | collected 2006-05-06 | reverse complement strand
ATGGCGGGTCCCTTGGGGGTAGAGGATACGGAATGAAAGCGCTAACTTTCTCCCCTGCCACGGTACTCCTTTCGTACTCGCCCGTCTTCCTTTCCATCGTTCACCTTCCTCGAAGCAATCACTTCACATCACTAACCCATAATAAACGATCGCTTCATTGAGCTTCTGAATCGGCAGGTATTATGTGATCACATTGTTGTTTTCGGGAATGCCGGTCGAGCTACGAAGTTGTCCGAAAAAGCTCTAAAATCGCCTGTCCTGAGCCCTTCGACTACGCTCAGGATAAACTCCGTCGAAGGGTCCGGGCCGGGGAGCAAACGATCAAACGGGCAGAACTCGGGTTTCCCCGGTTCTGCCTGTTTCTATTGTCAACCCCACAGATTCATGGTATTGTGAAAAAGATCGCCCAAGTGATAGAGTAACAGGTCGATATCCGGCGTATAACCTGGTCGAATGGGCAGGGAGATTATATGAACTTTAAATCAAACAGAAAAAGTCAGACACTGCTTGATTTCATTAATTTGCTGCAATCATTCGGCCGGTATACTTTTTCATTCAGAGACGCCTCGAAAGCACTCGCTAAATCTGAAGAAGCAACCCGGTCCGCAATCCGGAGATTGAAAGATAAGGGCATCATCGTCAGTCCTCGACGTTGTTTTTATATCATCGTTCCTCCGGAATATCGTTCCACAGGGGCGCCACCGGCATCCTGGTTCATTGATGACTTGATGAAAGATCTGAATCAGAATTACTACGTCGGATTACTCAGTGCCGCAGCAATTCATGGCGCTTCTCATCAGTTTCCACAGGTTTTTCAGGTAATAACAAGTAAATCGGTTGCACAGCTCAGAGTTGGTCGGATCCGTCTTGAATTTTTTATCAAGAGAAAAATAAATGGCGTGAAAACAGTGAAAGTAAAAACAGAGACCGGCTACATGAGAGTATCATCGCCGGAATCCACTATTTTCGATCTGATCAGGCACTTTAAATCGGTGGGGTATCTGAACAACATCGCCACAATTTTGACTGAACTTGGGGAGATTATTGTTTCTGAGCGGCTCAAGACCGCTGCGCGGATGGCCAGTATTGCAGAAGTGCAACGTGCTGGATATCTGTTTGAGTTAATCGGGTTTCAGACATTAGCCGACACCTTGGAAGACACTCTCAGAACCAGACGTAAACGTCCCAAAGCGTTGAATCCTGAGATGCCCATAGATGGTTTCCAAATCAATACAAGGTGGCGTCTGTATCTCAACCAGGAAGTTGAGCCGGATCTTTGATTCCCAGGGCATATATCACGGAATGGCGTTACACGGCGCCCTGGCCGGATGATTCATTGGTTGAACTTGATCTGCTTTTATCCCGGGTTCTGATCGAAATGTTCTCAGATGATCTCCTCGCAAACCAATTAGTGTTTCGGGGAGGGACGGCGTTGCACAAACTATTTGTGAATCCACCGGGCCGGTTTTCGGAGGATATCGATCTTGTTCAGATTGAAGCGGGTCCCATCGGAAGGATCATGACTGCGATTAGAAACCAACTTGATGGGTGGCTGGGAACTCCTCGCACGAAGCAGGGACATGGCCGTGTTACGCTGCTGTATCGATTCTATTCGGAATTTGAACCGGCAGGTCTGAGACGGCTCAAGTTGGAAATTAATACAAGGGAACATTTTTCAGTTTTTGGAATCCAACAGAAGCCATATGGTATCCGCAGTCGTTGGTTTACCGGGAATGCACCCGTAACGGTGTATCACCTGGACGAACTCCTTGGAACGAAACTTCGCGCACTCTACCAGCGGAAGAAAGGACGGGATCTTTTCGATCTGTCTTTAGCCTTAAACCGAGCAGATGCCGACCCGGATCGCATCGTCAGTTGTTTTTTGGAATACATGAAGCATGGGGGTACATCGGTAAGCCGGGCGGAATTTGAGGCAAATCTTCATTTAAAACTGAAGGACCGGGCATTCATCTGTGACATCGAACCTCTACTTGCACATGGAATTGATTGGAATCAGGAATCCGCAGTCCAGTATGTTTTTGATTCGCTTTTGACCCGGCTTCCCGGGGATCCCTGGAAAGGCCGATTAAGCCGCTGACAACATCTTGATTGCCCGAAATAATGCTTCCGAAAAAGTTCGGAAATCGCCTGTCCTGAGCCCTTCGACTACGCTCAGGATAAACTCCGTCGAAGGGTCCGTCCCGGGGAGCTTGATAGGTAATGTACTCGTACACTCTCACATGGAAATGCGTGCCATCATTGATCCCAGCTGAAGCTCCAGGAATCATAAGAGCCGAACAGTTCAGTGATCCCGGGATCCGTCATGCCTGCAATCCAGGTCACTCCGGGATGGGACCCGCTTTCCGGCGGCCAGGAGAAGGTGTCGATAACAGGCACAGTACTTTCACCGGGAGGGACGTCGATCAGGCTTCCTGATCATGCAGGGAAATCCGGTAAACTGTGTTTTTCCCGGTGCCGTAATAATTATGCCTTACCATACATGATTATACAGACATGTTTAACCGCACGCACGGGTGTGAACCAAGATTACTTCACCGAAATAAATAATAATCGGCGGTATGCACGAAAATGAATCCAGAACGACTCCTTGTCAAGTAGGGATTGAATGGGTAAACTCTAATTGAGAGGTATGTTCTATGAAAGTATTATATCTCGTATTCGCTTTTTTGATACTGATCACAACTGTTCACGGGCAGATCGTTCTGGAACCGGTTGTTACCGGTACAGTGCGCGGCAGTTTTTGGACGTGTTATGCTCTCTACTACACAACTTACGATGCTTTTGGTCCAAATATGTTCGTGCTGTACGCTGGCAATGGCTCTTGCTATGGTCGTATGTTCATAGAATATGGTGTAATGGAGTTTCCGGTAGATTTAACAGTTCATGGAGGAGCCTTTCCAACTACCCAGATGACTGTGAGTAATTGGACTGCAAAAATCGACGCCATCGAATTTGGCAACCAGATTTCTCAGTCCCCTGGTCTCTACAAGATGAATGATGGATACGAGGATGGCATCGTCAGTGTGTCTGATTATTACTCATCGAATGCGGAAGATTTGATTGCCATTCTCTTGCCTGATAATCCTGGTGGATCGATTGTGAGTGATATAGATATTACAGAATCACTTCGCGAAGATATTTTCGGAGCAGGGACAGGAGATCTTACTTCTGGATACCTTTTGAAACCCTCTCATTATGATCACTGGGTTTCAGGACACGCAGATCATGAAAACTTAAGGATTTCAGTAACCCGGCTTGAAACTCCAACACCAATCCCCACATCGACGCTGACACCCACTCCATCTCCAACCCCAGTGACATGGCGTGGCGTCAATCTAATTCTGCCTGGTTCACCATTCACAGGTGAGGATAGTTTCAAATTACGTGCTCAGTGCATGGGTGACCCGGACGATTCAGATGTAAACCTATACGTTATCCTTGATGTCTACGGTGAATATTGGTTCCACCCGGGATGGACAGAAATTCCACAGTATGAAACGATTGCACTGAATCCATCTAGACCGGTGATGAGTTTTGTTCTCGATTTCATCTGGCCGGACAATATCCAGGGGTCAGTTGATGGGCTGTATTTCTGGGGAGCGATACTGGATCAAGAAACTTCCGATCTGATCGGGGATTTTGATCGGGTTGAGTTCGGGTATTATTAGTGAAAGTCGTTAAGTTGGATCAGAGGTTCCGGTCAGAATTTGAGTAAAAGAATAAATGTTTAGATTTGGTTCTCAGTGTTTCTTGGAAATGGAAAACCTGGTCCTCAGGGCCAGGTCAGAGATAGGAGGCTTTGCCGGAAAGTGATGCAATGGCATGCAGGAATACTGGAACAGAGGAAGAATGGAAAGTATTTTCGGTAATTGAAACAATTCAGCCTTCGTAGCCTCGCAACTTGTTTGCCGTTGTCCGATCAGGTAAGGCTACTATGGCGAAGCAGGCTATTCCAATTTTCCATGCTTCCAATATTCCAGTCTTTAGTCCACACCATTGTTGCGACTTCATGGGAAAATTCTCTGATCCGGTGAGATCACGGGGTAAATCGAGGGTCATGTCCGGCGTGTGCGTGGGCGATGGGAAGGTGCGTCGGTTGTCTGACTTACATTCCCACACCCGGGCGTTGGACGGGGAGAGCAGCGTGATCAGGCAGACGAAAAAAGAATCGGTAATCCACTGTGGATATTGATGTGCAAAAGGTATGCGTCATGCCGCCCGGCTCCATAACTGTTTGTCATTCAGCCAGAAAATACCCTCCGTCAGATGTCTGCCTGACTGTTTGTGCATGATCGCCTTCAGTTGTTCCCGCTTCCAGCATGAAACGCAACATCCATAGATGAAATTAATGAAATTGATTCCGATAATATGGACGTAATCCGATTTGGGGAAATTTCCGAATAAGAGGCAACTTGATTTCAAGCCGCCGGGGAGTGTAATTCCTCTCACCCTTATTTTTCGAGATCAGCAAGACGGTGTTCTATCTCATTCAATCGCACTTTTAATTTCTGATTTTCAACTGCCAGTTGATGAGTCAATCCGTCATTTCCCATCCCGACCAGGGTTTTGATTAGTTTTTCTTCTGGATCAAGGGAACTCTCCAGAGCCCATCCAATGGATCTGGAACATGTCAGAGTGTCGGTTTTTGAAAAGGGTAAGGCGATTCCGATTCCATCATTTTTACCGGAGGTGATAATGCAGTCCCCGCTATGTACGATGCCCTTAATCTTAACAGGCACCTGTCCCATGAGTGCCACAAGGACTGCATTGTCATCTTTTTCTCCGGCATTACCAACGAAACCGGGTGCTGATGTTACAGCAAAGATCGTATTGCAAGCATCCGTATTCAGGCTGACACCGCCGTTTTTCAGGCCGACGAGATCGCCGGTTTCGATTGATTCGTATTCATCCCGTTTCGGAAGATACTCCGCAAAATCACCGCCATCAGTTTTATAGGTTACTCCGCCGCTTCCATTTCCTTCCACAGCGCCGATGCCGCCGCCGGCATCAAAAAAGGTGATGAAATTCGTAGACTGGGACGGATCAGTAATATTGACTTTTATTGCCAGTACATCCGGGTCATTGACAGTGTGCAGATTTTCTATTAATGCCACGTAATTAGTTAAGTCTCCTTCATGACAACAGGTATCATCCCTGACAGTCAGTTGACATTCCGGGGTTATTGTACCAATTCCCATTTTCCCTCCACCCATGTTCATCAGCACGTCTGTGGGATTGTCATGATTAATATAAAGTGAGCCGGAACATTGGATTTCATTGTCGTCGAAGTAGAGTCCGGCTGAAGCGTTCCCAATATTCAATGCACCGTTGGTTGCAGTGACATCTTTGGGATTGGAGATGAACACTTGCGTATTCGAACCGGCATCGATCTCCAATTTGCCTGCAGGACTTGTGGTTCCGATACCGACATTACCATTTATAATGACGTTGCCGTCGACATCAAGATCTTCCTCAATATCCAGGCTGCCGCCAACAGTAAGTCTATTTTGGATATCCACACTGTTTGACGTGACAGTCAGTAGAGAACCTGGAACCGTCAGATATGTTTTGAAAAAAAAATCTGCGCCGACGTGATTTTGTCCTCCAGGATATAAATCAAAATAATTGAAGTATGGGATAGAGTCAAGGTAACTGATTCTGAATGTATATTGCATACCCTGGGAGACAGGTATCAAATCGGTCAATTGAATCAGGTGAAGATCTTCATCAGGATTATCACTGCTACAATTAAATGCAGCTACCGGCTGAGAATGTATCAAATTTTCCGGGCTGGTACTCTGGCCTGAAAAGATTGTCAGAGTGACTTCTTCGTCAACATCAGCAAATATTGCAATGGCACAGAGGTATCCATCACGACCCGCTGTAAAAGATTGCCAAACCGCACCCGAAAGATGAGGCGAACCAATTACGGAAAAATCAAATGTCTGATCCAATTCCGAACCAACATGTTCACCCCATACTTCAAAGAGATTGCCGGGATTTTCTGTGCCGATCCCGATGTTCCCGTCAGATGTGATGCGCATTACCTCTTCACTGTTGGCAGCAAACACGAGCGGTTGCTGGTCAGAGGTCCCCACATAGTTTACGCTCGGATCCGTTCCCGGGTTTCCTGTCAGCGACCAGAAATCCTCGCCGCTGTGACTGCTGCATACCCAGGTGGAGCCGTTCCATTCCAGTAATTCTCCGTCTGAACATCCCTGGGGCAGTTGATAAGCGGGAGCGATGTTGAAGGTGGTTCCGGACACCTCAAGTCCCGTTCCATGTGAATAGGTTGTATCGTCGTCCCCATCTGCAAGATCCGGCGGAATGGCCGTCAGGTTCGTCCAGTCCAGATAATAGGTGCTGTTCTCACCGTTGAGCGTACCGGCATCCGACGCAGACTGAGATCGATACGCAAAGGGCACGCTGGTCAGCCGCTGGTCCGGAACGAGCGGTTGCATACCCGTTCCCTGACCGTCATCGAACCAGATTCGAAGGTACAGATCCTCGCTGTCAAATATATCATCCGTTATGGCTGTCATATTTGGGACAGTCTCATCCCCGAGGATAACACTGTACAATCCGTCTGTGATGGTGAGAGAAACATCGTTTTCCGGAGGATACAGCTGGTCGTTAGACCAGTAATATGTATCCCCGGCTTCGTTCACGACGGCAAACCGGAACAATCCGTCACCTGTAAAGGGTGTTCCGTCCACATAAACCCTGCCCTGATAATTAATCATCAGGGGGATTGCCTGGACGACACCACACAAAATACCTGACAACATAAATGTACACACCCATACTTTTGCAGACTTTTTCATTGTTTGAAATCCTCCACGGAACCCATGTTTGTTAGCCTCTTCCCGAATACCTTTTCTTTTATAGATTATTTGCAAAAACAGGGATGCTGTCAAGGGAGGATATCGCCAGGTTCACGCACATCCATGCGATTGGACCAACTGTTTGGAACTTTGTATTAATATATATCACTTTCACTCCTGCACCCGGACGGTGTACGGGTAGAGCAGCGTGATCAGGCAGACGAAAAAAGGTACTCTCCGATATTGATATGTTTGATCAGAACGTAAATTCCATGGCGCTTCTCATCAGTTTTTCTAGTTTTTACAGGTTAAAACAAACATAACCGGTGGTACCGCTCAGAATTGGCTGGACCCGTCTTGAATTTTATATCGAGACGAGATTTTCGGTCCAATGAATTATATCTAGAAACCGTACATAATTTGCTTTGACACCGATTATTTAGTATAAAGAGAAGAGGAATTATTTTGAAGAAACAACTGGGGTGATCTATGAAAAACGCTTTGTTTTGTATGATCGTGATTCTGATCTCATCATCGGCTTTCGGGGCAGTGATTAATGTACCGGGTGAGCAACCAACCATTCAATTGGGGATAGATACTGCTGTTAATGGTGATACGGTGTTGATTGCAGATGGAACTTACATCGGCTCGGGCAACAAGAACATTAATTTCCAAGGAAAAAGCATAACGGTAATGTCGGAAAACGGTCCGATAAACTGCGTTCTTGATTGTGAAAATGATCAGGGAGGAGCTGTTTTTAATAGTAACGAAGGAAATGATTCGATCCTGCAGGGATTAACACTTACCCGTGGAAGCACTGTGGGGATTTTTTGTAGTTTTTCATCACCGACGATACAGGATTGCATTTTATCAGAAAACAATGATCTCAATTATGGAGGTGGAATATTCCTGGAAAACTGTTCATCCGTCATTATCCGGAATTGCTCTATCCTGAATAATATCAAAGAAACCGGTTCGAAGGGCGGCGGTATTAATGCCATCGATTCGTCCTTTCAGGTTGAAAATAGCTTAATCTCCGAAAACATTGCCAGTCGCGGAGGTGGAATATATGCTTACAATTCGGAATTTACAGTAGATTCCAGTGATATCCAGAACAATTCCGCATCAATGGGATATGCTCATCAGGGTGGTGGCATTTATTTTGAGAGATCTTATGCTAAAATAATTAATTGCAATATTTCAAACAACTTTGCAACTTTGGGGGGAGGTGGAATCTGTTGCAGTTATTATGATGGCAGTTCTTCAGCAATTATTACTGACAGTATCATTTCGGGTAATGAAGGTAGTTCCGGAGGTGGTATTTTACTCGATTCGGGAAATATTATCCTGATTAATTGTATTTTGAAAGACAATGTATCCAGTAATGGTGGTGGTATCTATGGGGCAGGAGAGGTGACGTCCATAATACTTGAAAATTGTACGTTAGCTGGAAACAATGCTACAGAATCAGGAGGTGCAATATGGTGCTATGCTCTGTCAGCAATTTTAGAAGACTGCATTGTCTGGAATAATATCCCAAACGGTATTACAGTCTGGGAAGGTGATGCTTACAATCCTTTGTTGATCAACTACTCTGATATTCAGCTTTCCGAGGGTGTCTGGCCAGGTGTTGGCAATATTAACGCTGATCCTCTATTTATTCCAGGACCTGTTGGGGCATTCTATCTGAGTCAAACAGAGTCGGGTCAATCCGTCGATAGTCCCTGTTTGGATACAGGTTCTCGTCAGGCAGCAGGATCTTTTCTCCCCTTGCTTCAAGGAATGACAACCCTGGCAGGCCGGTCAACACGAACGGATACGGTAGGGGATCAGGATACGGTCGATATGGGTTATCATTTCTTTGCAGGGGATGTGCCTTCTCACATGCCCCAAACAGCCATATTCCAAACCTCATATCCGGAAGAACCGATCATGGATGCGAGACGTCTAATTATAAATATCCCGGCAGATTATCCTAATATCCAGGCCGGGATCGATGCTGCAATTGATGGTGATACTGTCCTGGTGGCCAACGGAACTTATTCTGGTGAAGGGAATTATTGTATTCACGCATCCGGTAAGGCAATCACAATTATGTCGGAGAATGGACCACAAGGATGTAAAATAGAGTTTTTGGATTCCAGTCCAGGTTTGTGCAAATCACTTTTTTTTATCCACGAGGGTGAGGGTCTGGATACTGTAATTCGGGGTTTTACACTCAGCGGCGGACAAGGTTTTCCTGTGCCATACAGCAGCATTGCCGGTGGTGGCATTTATTGTTTGGGAGCATCTTTCACGATCATTGATTGCATCATAACGGATTGTTCTGCTGATCATGGCAACTATCCTGGGTTGGGAGGCGGTATCGCTTTATATTATTCGTCGTCACGGATTTTTAACTGTACATTCACAAATAATTCAAGCGGTATCGGTGCGGGTATTTCCTGTGACAATTCCGCTGTCCTTATTCATAACTGCACCATAAAAAACAATCCGGCTATCGAAAGCGATACCAGCTCTTCAATTTATTGCCGGAATTCTTCAGTCATCCTCCGAAACTGCGAGATCACCGGTAATGAGATAACACATGGAGCCACTATAAAGAGCAGGAATGTCTCTTTAATCATGGAAAATTGTACGTTCAGTGATAACATTCTTCCCCCTGCCGCAGCTGGTATTGATAGTGAACTATCCGGGATCATTATAGTAAACAGTATCTTATGGAATGAATCAGGAAATGAAATTTCTGAATCATCCAGCCCGATTGTCATGAACTATTGTAATATTGAGGGTGGACATCCAGGCCAGGGGATTATCGATGCTACCCCATTATTTGTTGCGGGTCCCTGGGGTAAATATTATCTCAGTCAGATAGAAGCAGGACAGAGTATGGATAGTCCTTGCGTGGAGGGTGGATTTACTCAATCAGATGACATTAGTTTTTACTTGCCAGCCGGCAGGATTTACCTGAGTGAGCTATGTACCCGGACCGATATGGGGCCTGACTCCAATCTGATCGACCTGGGGTATCATTATCCAGTCGAACCACCGCCTCTGCCATCCATGAGTTTTATTGGTTTCATTTTCTTAATAATCCTGATGGGAATATTCCTGAAACAAAATTAAATCACTTGAAAAATTCAACGAACACTGGATGCATCGGGGGATCACCCCGGTGGATCTTACCTGGGTGGTGGAAGGTGATTGTAAAGAAGGCTATTTTTCAACAAAATGTTTTATGCCGGATTCTCGTATGACTAATGAAAAATGCCGGTAAAGAAGGCCATTTTTCAACAAAATGTTTTATGCCGGATTCTCGTATGACTAATGAAAAATGCAGGACCGGAATCAAGTAGAGGAAGAATAATCTGGTGTTCTTCCATCCTCGTCGTATAATGATTCCATGATATGCGAATCAAATAACAAACCGAGGGGAGCCAACCACTATGACGCAACCATCTTCGTTTCCACCAAAAGACGCCACCGCCGGCGGATTATTCAATCGTGTACTTGCAGAACGGGTTATTGAAAACCTGAAAGCCCGGAAAATGAACGGCTTATTTGCAGAAACCGGTGCGGAGGCCGCGGAACTGGCACTGTCCATGATTCCCGACGGCGCCGTGGTGAGTCAGGGCGGGTCCATGACCGTGGATGAGACGGGGTTGCGGGACCGGCTTCTGGCGGCGGACCGGTTTACGTTCAAAGACCCGTATGCTCCGGGATTGAGTAAAGAGGCGGCATTTGATCTGCGTCTGGCCACGCTGACCTGCGATGTCTTTGTCTGTTCCACCAATGCGCTGACCCGAGATGGCATCCTGGTGAACCGGGACGGGATCGGAAACCGGGTCTGTGCCATGGCGTTCGGTCCGGGAAAAGTCATTATCCTGGCGGGTCTCAACAAGATCGTCGCCGATGTCAATGCCGCCATTTCCCGTATTGATACCGTGGCCGCTCCCATGAACTGTCTGCGCCTGAAACGGGAAACACCGTGCAGCCATACCCTGGAATGCGCCGATTGCGATACCGAGCAACGGATCTGTTCCGTAACGACTCTGATTGAACGGCAATGGAGAGATGACCGGATTTATGTGATTCTTATCGGGGAGAATCTCGGGTATTGATCCCGGGTACTGTCATGCACATTCTGTATGGTCCGCCCGGGGACGCCACCGGAAGTGAATTTGTTAAGAAATCCGTAATCCGGACGTCCTTTGAACAGAACGCACGAACACTGTATCTGGTGCCGTCTCACCGGAAACGGCAGCATTTTCTGGAGTCGTTCGGTCTGGCCGGTGGCGGTGTCCCACCGATACTCCTGACATTCAACGAGTTTGCCGGGGATCTGGCCCGGCGGGTGGGTTGGAGTAAAGTACTCTGTACCCCGAAATTCGCCGGGATATGGAAACAGTTCGTGCTGACAGATATTGCCCGGCGTATTCTCGCTGATATCCTGCCTGTGACGGTGGGACTGGTACAAGATGCCGTCCGGCATATCACTGAGTTAAAACAGGCCGGTCTGGGTCCGGACGATCTGGCAGCGGTGCCCGATGCGTCTGACGGGTTTGGCGGTGCTCTGATTGAGTTGTACCGGGCATATGAAACCCATCTTGAAACCCATCACCTGACTGATCCCGAGGGATTGCTTCTGGATGCCGTCACGATTTTGGATGAGTGGGATGAATCGGTGGCATTTCCCTGGACCCGGGTGATTGCTGATGGATTTCTTGAGTTTACGGAGCCACAACTCCGGATTCTGAACGGGTTGAGCAATCGCCTGGACACCACGGTGATCTGGCCTGGGCTGCCCGGTGCAGACACGATTTTCACGCATTTTGAAGCCACATTACGATTGGCGTTTCCTGACAGCACCTGGGAACCCCTGTCGTCTGACAGTGTAGAATCCGGCAGTGAGCTGGTTCACCTGGCCCGGCAGTTTGCCGGAGCAGGCGTGTCTGGATCACTTGCCACCGGGAATCTCCGGTACATGCCCTGCGAATCCATTTTGAAAGAAGTGGAATCCATTGTCCGGGACATCCGGGGCCGTCTCAAGGATGCCGAAACCCACGGATCTGATCTCAAACCCGGTGATATCTGTGTCACCTTCCCGGATCTTATGGAATACGGTCCTCTGGTCCGTCGCATTTTCCGGCGGTACGGCATCCCCGTGAACATCAGCCAGGCTCTGCCGCTGACATCGTCCTCTCTTTTTTCCACCATCAGCGCCGTTTTGGCCGCACCGCCGGTGTACCATCGATCCGCGCTCATGGCCCTGTTCCGGGATCCCCTTGTGGAACCTCCGGGATTCGATCAATCGTCCCTCACCATTTCATGGGTGGACCGGTTGACCCGGGAACTGAAAACCCTGAACGGTCCGGACAAATGGCGGCAGCGGATCCGTCATGAGATGCAGAAGACGGGGGATTCCGTCCGGGGCGAGATGCGCCGGAAGATGCTGGCGGGTTTCCTGGATATCCTGGAATCCCTGTTCCGTATCCTGGATACCCTGAATGAACCCCGGCCGTTTCCCGATTTCTTCGATGCGCTGATCCAGGTCCTGGAAAAATTGGGACTCAGAAAACGATTGAAACAATTGGCCGATACCCGTCAGGCGATGCCGGTGGATCATGATCGCACTCACGAGTATGCCATTCGGGCCTATGCATCGTTTCTGGAGTTTCGGGATGAGTTTCGCCGGATGCGTTCCCCGGAATTTTTAACGGGAATTCTTACGCTGGACGAGTTCCGTGCGATTCTGCCCCGGGTCTTACAGGATATCTCATATCAGTTGACCACCATGGCTGAAGATCGTGTTCAGGTGCTGGGCCGTCTCGAAAACAGGGGACTCACTTTCCGGCATGTTTACCTGGGCGGGTTAACGGATCAGGCGTTTCCCTCGCCGGAACAGCCGTCATCTTTCTGGCCCCCGCAACTCAGGAGTCTCCTTCTGGATCTGCCCGCTGATAACGCGCACACCCAGGCCATGGCGGATATGTACCGGATCCTTCTGACCCCCATGGAAACGCTTACGCTTTCCCGGCCGTTGAAACAGAACGATGAGGATCTCCTGCCGGGCCAGATCTGGATTCAGTTGAGTGAGATTGTTTCTGATAAATCGCTTTACCAGCCACCGGTTGAGCCGGTGAGTATCGGTGAAGATCTGGCGGTTCGCGGTACGAATCTTCAAACTCAGTCACCTGATAAATGGCCCCGGGAACCCGGTTACGATAATCTGGTCCTGGCGGCATTGGCTTTTGGGGAACACACCCGGGGTGAGTTATGGCAGCATGGTCAGATCCGATGGGATGTTCTTGTTGCCCTGGTAACGGCGCAATTTAAAGATGGGCGGATAATCTCGGTATCCCGTCTGGAACGGTGCGTGCAATGTCCCCGCCGCTTTTTCTATGAAACAGTGCTGAAACTGGAGGTGCCGGAAGATCCTGCCGAGGAACTGGATAACATGGAGTTGGGCACGTTGATTCACGAGACGCTCCATGATTTTTATTCGGAACGTATCCGTGCCGGGTCGGGTAAAATATCACCGGAGGAAATTGAAAGTGCAGCAGACCGGATTCGGCAGATTGCCACGGACCTGTTTGAACAGCAGGGGCTCCAGGGTGTGTTTGCCCGGCGGGATCTGGATGGGATCACCGGGGTCGGCTCTGCCGGCGGTATTGCCCGGGCATTTGCGGAAACCGAATCCAAATTTCCGGAAACGCTTGTACCGACACGGCTGGAATGGAGTTTCGGGATGCGGGAAGACAACCCGGGTCTTTCCATTACCGTTCCCGGTGAATCGCCGGTGGTGATCCGGGGAAAGATCGACCGGATGGATACCGCCGGCAATGAAGTGATCGTCATGGATTACAAATCGGGCAGTCCGCCGGATAAAAAGGATGTTCTGGCCCTCAAATATATTCAGGTGGGGATCTATATGCTGGCACTGAAAACCCTGGAGAATCTAAATGTGACCACCGGATGTTACTACTCGGTTTCACCCCGGAAAGGGGTCAGTATCGCCCCTGTGCTCTGGAGTTCTGATTCCAGGGTGCAATTAAAACAACGCATAAAACCTCAACCGGCAGAAGCGTACGAGGCATATTTTGATGAACTGAAATTGGTTGCCGCCGAAACTATAAGTGAAATCCGCCGGGGATTTTTCCCTGCCAAACCGGATAAGAAGATTTGCGGGTACTGTATTTTCCCCAATCTGTGTCGCGTGCCGGCGGGAGATGATGACGATGAGTGATCAGTACCGACCCACACCGGATCAGATGAAAGCCCTTTGTCACGACCGGAATATTGCTGTCACTGCCGGAGCAGGATCAGGAAAAACCCGGGTGCTTGTGGAACGATACCTTGCGATTCTTCAGGCCAACCCGGAATTGACACCCAAAAATCTGGTGGCCATCACGTTCACCCGGAAAGCCGCGGCTGAGCTTCGGTGCCGGATACGGGAGAGTATCCATGAGATGATACCGGGGATGGCGCCCGGGGATGCGAGACGCTGGAACCTGTTTAGTCTCATGCTGCCGGAAGCGCCCATTTCCACTATTCACGGGTTCGTGGCCGATCTTCTCCGGGAATTTTCACTCTATGCCGGTGTGGATCCCGGATTTTCCATCATTGAACCGGATGAGTATGACACGCTGGTCCGGGACGTTGTGGGCCGGACGTTTTATGAACTGGAACAGTCTGATCGGGATCTCATGGCGGGTCTGGCCCGGTTTTTCACAAAAAATACTCTGGAAACCATGGTCCTTAAATTTTTCTTCACCGGCAAAGAAGATCATGTCATTGCCGCCGGTGATCAGGGTGGCGATACCGCAGAAACATTGTGGCCGGTTATTGCAGAACCTGTTTCAGAAGCGATTTCTCCAATGGTCTGGCGATCACGGATCAATGATATCGGGCCACAGACCAAGGCTGTAGAAGCCCGTCGTGTGAATATTCTGGAGGGTCTGTCCTTACTCGAATCAGAAGATCCCGGAACCCGGTTCAGGGGACTGGATTGCCTGTTCGATGCGCTGTTTACAGCCAGCGGACCACGGGGATTGTCCCGGTGGAGGGATCTTCAGGGGATCGCGTCAGACATGCAGGATGCCCTCCTTCCCATATCCCATTTCAGGCAGATTATTGATCCTGATGTGGAGGGTCAGGCGGCTGAAATATTGGGGTGGCTGGCCGCTTTGACCCGGGAGGTTGCCAACAGGGTCCGGAAAGTACAGCACGATACCGGGCTGGTCTGTTTCAACGACCTGGAACGGCTTGTTCTGAGCATTCTTCGGTCTCACCCGAACCGGGAAGAGATTTGCAGCCGGATTCGCAGTCGTTACAGGTATTTTATGATCGATGAGTTTCAGGACACCAACTTCACTCAGTGGCATATCATTGAACCCATGGTTTCAGACGAGAATGGGGTACTTTTACCGGACCGGCTTTTCGTTGTCGGGGATCCCAAACAGTCCATCTATGGGTTCCGGAACGCTGATGTGACGGTGTTTTCCCGGATCCGGGCGGAAATCTGCGGGAGTAACCGGGGCCGGGCGGGAGCCGCAATCACCGACCTACTCACCGGGAAACCGCTTCCCGATGTGAGTGCGTCCGATGCTACGGGCGACCTGAGACTCCAGAAGAATTTCCGGTCGCTGCCGCCGATTCTCCAGTTTTGTGACCAGCTTTTTCCCGGTGTGATGACCGGTGGGGAGCGTTTTGATATTCCGTATGAATCACTTCATCCAGGCCGGGAAACCAAGCCCGGTGAGACCGGTGAAGTGGGTATGATTGTTCCCGGTGAATCGGATGCGCCGCCGGGTACGGATAAATGGGCGGAGATTCTGGGGGATCATATCCAGGAACTTGTAGCGTCAGACGCGGCGAAATACGGTGATATTGTGGTGATGTTTCCCCGGCGGACGGCGCTGGGCGAGTTGATGGCGGGATTGAACCGGAAAAATGTACCGGTGACGGTATACAAGGGAATCGGTTTCTGGCAGAAGCCGGAGATACAAACCCTGATTGCGCTGGTCTGCTGGCTGGCGGATACCGCAGACCGGCATGGGCTCTACACGGTGCTCCGGTCGCCGCTGCTGGGGCTGACGGATACCGCCCTGTTATACCTGGATAAACATGAACCATTGTTTCCCGGTGGTTCAAAACCTGATGACCGCTCGATTCTTTCCGGATGTGAGTTGAAATCCCTGGAGACAGCGGAATCGATTCTTGCGGGTTTACTCCCTGGAGCCGGCCGGATGCCCCTGGCGTTTCTCATGGAAGATTTCCTGACCGCCACGGGTGCCCGGGGCGTGTACCGGCTCATGCCGGATGGTGACCAGGCAGATGCCAATATCGAAAAATTTCTGGGTCTCCTGGACCGGATGGATGGCAATGGTGTCGGCTCGCTTTTCCACGCCGCCCGGACGCTCCGGCGGGTGAGTGCTGAGATTACCGATGAGGGTCAGGCGCCACCGGATGCGGATGAGGACCGGGTACGGATCATGACGGTCCATGCCGCCAAAGGACTGGAGTTTCCCGTGGTATATCTCACCGGGTTGGAATCCGGACCGGTAAACGACAAAGATGCCTGGAACGTGGATGACGGCATGGGTGTGGGTATCAAATGTCCGGGTAGCGAACCCGGAAGCGGATACCGTCCATCAGCGCGGTTCACA
>SWBY01010210.1_pt1 | contig 16611 bp, 11 predicted proteins | sample 4693071 | NCBI WGS metagenome assembly SWBY01 (sample SAMN10267273, study PRJNA491770) | bioreactor metagenome | isolation source: DHS bioreactor inoculated with marine methane seep sediment | place: Japan: Omine Ridge, Nankai Trough | collected 2006-05-06 | reverse complement strand
ACCAACATTTACATGCGGCTTCTTACGTTCGAATTTTTCCTTGGACACAGTTAACTACCCCTGAATTAGATTACTGTTTCTTGATAATTGCTTCGGCGATACTCGCCGGCACTTCACTGTATTTCACAAATTCCATACTGTAGGTCGCGCGACCCTGAGTGGCTGAGCGCAGATCTGTCGCATAACCAAACATCTGGGAGAGAGGAACCTCTGCCTTGATCTGCTTACCGGATGAGGAATCTTCCATGCCCTGCACCATGCCACGACGACTACTGATATCACCCATGACATCTCCCATATAGTCTTCCGGAGTAACCACCTCTACCTTCATCATCGGCTCCAGCAGAACCGGTTTGGCCTTGGCGGCACCTTCCTTGAAACACATGGAGCCGGCTATCTTAAATGCCATCTCATTTGAGTCAACATCGTGATAAGAGCCGTCGTACAGGGTAACCTTGACATCAACAACCGGATATCCAGCAATGACACCATTCTTCATCTGCTCCTCAACACCCTTCTGAACAGATGAGATGTATTCCCTAGGAATGGCACCACCGACAATATCGTTTACGAACTCAAACCCATCTCCAGCCTGTTGCGGCTCGATTCTCAGGTACACATGACCATACTGACCACGTCCACCCGATTGACGTACAAACTTGCCTTCCTGCTCAATTGATGAGCGGATGGTCTCGCGGTAGCTAACCTGCGGGGCTCCAACATTTGCCTCAACACTAAACTCGCGACGCATACGATCAACGATGATATCTAGGTGCAACTCACCCATACCAGAAATAATGGTTTGTGCAGACTCTTCGTCGGTATGCACACGGAAGGACGGATCTTCCTGAGCCAACTTGCCCAAAGCGACACCCATCTTCTCTTGATCTGATTTGGTCTTTGGCTCCACAGCAACCGAGATAACCGGTTCCGGGAACTCCATACGCTCCAGAGTGATGACATTGTCCGTGTCACACAGGGTTTCGCCGGTGGTGACCTGCTTCAGGCCAACGGCTGCAGCGATATCACCAGCACATACCTCTTTGATCTCTTCCCTGTTATTAGAGTGCATCTGCAGGATACGACCAATACGCTCGCGCTTGCCCTTTACCGGGTTGTACACGGTATCGCCAGACTTCAACACTCCGGAGTAGACACGGAAGAAAGTAAGCGTTCCGACATAGGGGTCGGTAGCGATCTTGAAGGCGAGAGCTGCAAACGGCTCTTCATCACTAGGTTTACGAACCGCCTCAGTTTCTGCAGCATCATCCAGGATACCGGTGATAGCTGGCACATCAAGAGGGGACGGCATGTAGTCGATCAGGGCATCCAACATTGCCTGAACGCCTTTGTTCTTGAAAGCAGAACCACACATAATGGGTACTATTTCATTATTAAGGGTGCGAGTGCGCAGACCTTGCTTGATCTCTTCGGCAGAGAGCTCGCCATCTTCCAGATACTTTTCCATGAGCTCTTCACTAGCTTCGGCAGCAGCCTCAATCATGTGCTCACGCCACTCATTACAGAGATCAACCAGATCGGCAGGAATATCCTGCTCCTCATGGTTCATACCCATGTTCTCTTCTTCCCAGATGATCGCCTTCATTTTGACCAGATCAACTAGGCCAGCAAAGTTTTCTTCTGCGCCGATTGGTATCTGAATAGGAACAGCGTTACTGCCCAGACGCTCTTTAATCTGCCCCACAACCCGCAGGAAATCCGCGCCCATGCGATCCATCTTATTTACGAAGGCAACACGAGGAACTTCATACTTGTTAGCTTGACGCCAAACTGTTTCCGACTGCGGCTCAACACCACCTACAGCACAGAAGACTGCGCAAGCACCATCGAGTACACGCAGAGAACGCTCCACTTCAATGGTGAAGTCCACATGCCCCGGGGTATCAATAATGTTAATGCGATGCTCTGGATACTGCTTAGACATACCACTCCAGAAACAGGTGGTAGCAGCAGAGGTAATGGTAATACCGCGCTCCTGCTCTTGCTCCATCCAGTCCATTGTCGCAGCACCGTCATGCACCTCGCCAATCTTGTGCGAGATACCGGTGTAGTAGAGAATGCGCTCAGTAGTCGTTGTCTTACCGGCGTCAATATGCGCCATGATGCCGACATTACGATACCGCTCAATAGGTGTGCTACGTGCCACGTCTAAATACCATCCAGAATATTAAAGAGCAAAAAAATAAACCATCAAACCCGCAATGCGGCTTTTACCAACGGTAGTGTGCGAACGCCTTGTTAGCCTCAGCCATGCGATGAGTATCCTCACGCTTCTTGACTGCAGTACCACGCTCTTGAGAAGCATCCAACAACTCGCCGCCCAGTCGCAGCGCCATGGATTTCTCACTACGCTTACGTGATGCTTCGATCAACCAGCGCATAGCCAGCGTGTTACGACGCACCGGGCGTACCTCAACCGGCACCTGATAGGTAGCACCACCAACACGGCGGGACTTCACCTCAACTACAGGACGTACATTTTCCAGCGCTTTTTCCAGGGTTCCCATGGGATCGCCTTCGCCGCGCTTGTCCATGTAATCCAAGGCGCCATACAAAATTCTTTCTGCGACAGATTTCTTGCCACTAACCATCACCATATTGATGAACTTTGTCAGCAATTGGCTCCCGAATTTTGGATCAGGGAGAATCTCTCGTTTAGCTACAACTCTTCTTCTAGGCATGACTTCTACTCAGTCCTGTTAATGCTGGCAATCAGCTTTTCGGGCGCTTAGCGCCATACTTGGAACGACCTTTACGGCGACTCTCAACACCAGACGTATCCAGGCTGCCGCGCACCGTGTGGTAACGTACACCCGGAAGATCCTTCACACGACCACCACGAATAAGCACTACCGAGTGCTCCTGCAAGTTATGTCCCTCACCACCAATATAGGAAGTAACCTCGTAGCCGTTTGTCAGGCGTACACGAGCAACCTTACGCAGGGCAGAGTTGGGCTTTTTTGGTGTAGTGGTATACACACGCGTGCATACGCCCCGCTTTTGCGGGCTTGCCTCCAACGCCGGCACATTACTTTTTTCTATCTTGCGCTTGCGTGGCTTGCGTACTAACTGATTGATTGTTGCCATCTGTTTCCGTCTCCAGGGACCAAAGCTGGGCCCCCTACGTCTAGATAAAGCAAGCAACCAGCCCTGCCCAACCCGCTATATGCGTGGGAGCACCGATTGCAAGCGATAACCTTGCTCCAGGAACAATTGTCTCCTGGGAATTAAATCATTTATTGGCCAGCTGTCAGCCAAACCAAAGAGGCCGCATTCTACGCATCCAGTATGTAGCTGTCAACAGGATTAATGCCGTGAATCGAAAACAATAACGACAGGGTCCTACCGGTCGAAATACACCTGCAATCCAGAGGCTGCGGGGCAACTCTTAATCTGCCCCGCAGCCTTTTAGAAATCTAGCTATCAGCGGTATTCAATGCCTGTTTAATGGCCTCTTCAACCTCATCTGCGCCCATATCCACTTTGGACTCAGCAATCTCTGCTTCCAACTCACCGTCACGACGTCTGCGCCGCTCTAAATGATGCCTCAGCCCTGTTCCAGCGGGGATCAAACGCCCAACGATGACGTTCTCCTTCAACCCGTATAATGGGTCGCTAGAGCCGCGTACCGCTGCCTCTGTGAGGACACGAGTGGTCTCCTGGAAGGATGCTGCAGATATAAACGACTCTGTAGCCAAAGACGCCTTGGTAATACCTAAAAGGACAGGTACATAGGTAGCAGTATGTTTACTTGCAGCCGCCATTCTGTCGTTAAGATCCAGGACCTTAGAGCGCTCAACCTGCTCGCCCGGCAACAGCTTGGTATCGCCCGGGTCAACCACCTCGACCTTACGTAGCATCTGGCGAATAATCACTTCGATGTGCTTATCGTTGATCTTTACGCCCTGCAGACGATATACATCCTGAATCTCTTTTACCAGATAGTCTGCCAGCTCGGTTATGCCCTTAAGCCGCACGATATCGTGTGGTGCCAGCTCACCATCAGCAATCACCTCACCACGCTCCACATGCTCACCTTCGAACACATTTACATGGCGCCATTTTGGAATCAGCTCTACGTGCTGCTCGCCATCAGCGTCAGTAATAATCAGGCGCTGCTTGCCCTTGGTGTCCTTACCAAAGCTAACCGTACCCGTAGCCTCGGCCAGGATTGCCGGGTCCTTCGGTTTACGTGCTTCGAACAGGTCAGCAACACGCGGCAAACCACCGGTAATATCACGAGTCTTGGATGACGCCTGCGGGATACGCGCAAGCACATCACCCACGCTAACATCGGCCCCATCCGCCACAACTACAACAGCACCGGAGGAGAGGAAGTAATGCGCAGGAATATCCGTACCCGCGATATTCAGATCATTACCCTTGGCATCAACCAGCTTAACCATGGGGCGCATATCCTTACCCGCGCTTGCCCGCTGTTTTGGATCGATAACCACTAGAGCGGTTAGTCCGGTTACCTCATCAACCTGACTATCAACCGTCACACCGTTGATACAGTCTACATATTCCAGCTTACCCGCCACCTCAGTGATGATTGGATGGGTGTGTGGATCCCAGTTGGCCACCATCTGGCCACCTTCCACCATATCACCATCCTGTGCCGTAATAGTGGCACCATATGGAACCTTATAACGCTCACGCTCACGACCTACCTCATCTACCAGGGTCAACTCACCGGAGCGGGATACGGCCACCAGGTTGTTTGCGCGGTTTTTCACAGTCTTCATATTGTGCAGACGAATTGTACCTGCGGCTTTTACATCAATACTGTTGACTGCCACGGCGCGGGAAGCTGCACCACCGATATGGAAGGTACGCATGGTGAGCTGGGTACCAGGTTCACCGATGGACTGGGCGGCAATAACTCCGACAGCCTCACCTTTATTCACCCGGTGACCTCGAGCCAAGTCGCGGCCATAACACTGCTTACAAACACCTACACGCGCAGCACAGGTAATGGCTGAACGCACATACACATGGTCCACGCCCTCGGTCTCGATGAGATCAACCATTTTCTCATCAAGAAGAGTTCCAGCCTCACAAATAACATCATCAGTAGTAGGCCTGCAAACATCACGGGAGGTAACGCGTCCAAGGATACGCTCGCGCAGTGGTTCTACCACATCGCCACCTTCAATAATGGGATGCATCTGAAGACCATCATCTGTACCGCAATCATCTTCCAGCACTACCATATCCTGAGCCACATCTACCAGTCGCCGGGTTAGGTAACCTGAGTTGGCGGTCTTCAACGCGGTATCGGCCAGACCCTTACGGGCACCATGGGTAGAGATAAAGTACTGAAGAACGTCCAGACCTTCACGGAAATTTGCGGTAATTGGAGTTTCAATAATGGAACCGTCAGGCTTGGCCATCAGGCCACGCATACCAGCCAACTGACGTATCTGCGCAGCGGAGCCACGAGCACCTGAATCGGCCATCATGTAGATAGAATTAAAGGAGTCCTGCTCTACCTCATTACCTTCACTATCGACCACAGTATCCTTACCCAGCTTGGACATCATGGCCTTGGCTACTTGATCGTTGGTGTGAGACCAGATATCTACCACTTTGTTGTAGCGCTCGCCATTGGTTACCAGACCAGACGAATACTGGTGTTCGATCTCCTTAACCTCTGTCTCAGCGGCAGCGAGAATCTTCCCTTTCTCCTCGGGGATTATCATATCGTTCATACCGATAGAAACACCCGACTTGGTGGCATACCTGAATCCCATATACATGAGTTGATCAGCAAAGATAACCGTGTCCTTCAAACCGACACGGCGATAACAGGTGTTGACCAAGGCTGATATTGAGCGCTTATCCATGGACTTGTTGATCAAGTCAAAGGGCAGTCCTTTTGGAAGAATCTCAGACAGAAGGGCACGACCTACAGTTGTATCACAACGTACGGTTGTTTCTGATCCCTCGCCCGCGTCATCGTTGATGACCTGAGTGATACGAACCTTGATCTTAGCATGCAAGGATACATGCCCAGCACTGTAGGCGCGATGCACCTCAGACACATTACTGAACGCCATGCCTTCACCCTTGACCGCAATGGCTTTGCGAGTCATGAAGTAGAGACCCAGCACCACATCCTGTGACGGGACGATGATGGGTTCACCATTGGCCGGGGACAAGATGTTGTTGGTGGACATCATCAGACTGCGCGCTTCCAACTGCGCCTCAAGCGAAAGAGGTACATGCACAGCCATCTGGTCACCGTCAAAGTCGGCGTTGAAGGCGGTACATACCAGCGGATGCAGCTGTATAGCCTTGCCTTCAATCAGTACCGGCTCAAACGCCTGGATACCAAGGCGGTGCAAGGTCGGTGCACGGTTGAGCATGATGGGGTGTTCGCGGATAACCTCTTCCAGGATATCCCACACCTCCGGGCTGCCGCGCTCCACCAGTTTTTTCGCTGCCTTGATGGTAGTAGCCAAGCCGCGGAACTGTAGCTTGGAGAAGATAAAGGGCTTAAACAGCTCCAGGGCCATACGCTTGGGCAGACCGCACTGGTGCAGTTTCAAGGTTGGTCCCACCACAATTACGGAACGACCGGAGTAGTCTACTCGCTTACCCAGCAGGTTCTGGCGGAAACGACCCTGCTTACCCTTGATCATATCGGCCAGGGACTTGAGCGGACGTTTGTTGGTGCCGGTGATAGCACGACCACGACGGCCATTATCCAGCAGTGCGTCTACCGACTCCTGCAGCATGCGCTTCTCGTTGCGTACGATTATGTCGGGCGCATTCAGGTCCAGCAGTCTTTTGAGACGGTTGTTACGGTTGATCACACGACGATAGAGGTCGTTCAAATCAGAAGTGGCAAAACGACCACCATCAAGTGGTACCAGCGGACGCAACTCTGGCGGAAGAACCGGCAATACAGTCATCACCATCCATTCGGGGCGATTACCTGATGACACCAGTGATTCAACCAGTTTCAGACGTTTGGTCAGCTTCTTCAGCTTAGTTTCTGACTTGGTGGAACCGAGCTCTTCTCTCAGGCGCTCAACCTCCTCAGGGAGATTGATTGTGCGCAGCAGGTCATACACCGCCTCAGCGCCCATCTTTGCCTCGAACTCATCACCATTCTCTTCCACTGCTTCCAGGTACTGCTCATCGTTCAGCAATTGGCCCCGTTCCAGCATAGTCATACCGGAATCAACCACTACAAATGATTCAAAATAGAGCACCCGTTCAATATCGCGCAGGGTCATATCCAGTAGCAGACCAATACGTGACGGCAGGGACTTCAGAAACCATATATGGGCGACCGGACTAGCCAGTTCAATATGGCCCATGCGTTCACGCCGCACTTTGGAGAGGGTTACCTCAACGCCACATTTCTCACACACCACGCCGCGATGTTTGAGGCGCTTGTACTTCCCGCACAGACACTCATAGTCGCTTACCGGGCCAAATATCTTGGCGCAGAACAGACCTTCGCGTTCTGGCTTAAAGGTCCGGTAGTTGATGGTCTCGGGCTTTTTAACCTCACCAAAAGACCAGGAACGGATCATATCCGGTGAAGTCAAACCGATACGGATTGAATCAAAATCCTCGGTTTGGTCCTGCTGCTTCAGAATTTTTAGTAGATCTTTCAAGATCGTGTCTCCTGCATTCAGATTTCGGTTGGCATCGCCTTAAACAACACGAAACCTCTATTCCCGTTCCAATTCAATATTAATGCCCAGTGAACGAATCTCTTTCACCAATACATTAAATGACTCCGGCATTCCCGGTTCCATGGTGTGAGATCCATCCACGATGTTTTTATACATGCGGGTTCGTCCGGTCACATCATCAGATTTAACCGTGAGCATCTCCTGCAGAGTATATGCCGCACCGTAGGCCTCGAGAGCCCAGACTTCCATCTCACCGAAGCGCTGGCCGCCAAACTGCGCCTTACCACCCAAGGGCTGCTGGGTAACCAGACTGTATGGGCCAGTAGAACGCGCATGCATCTTGTCATCAACCAAATGGTTCAGCTTCAGCATGTACATATAACCAACGGTTGTGGGACGATCAAAGGTCTCGCCGGTACGCCCATCATACAGGGTAAACTGACCATCCTCGGGCAGATCAGCCAGCCTTAGCATGCTGGTGATCTCTTCCTCTGAGGCACCATCAAATACCTGAGTCCCCATGGGTACGCCTTTTTTCAGATTACGCGCCAATTCAAAGATCTCTTCATCAGAAAAAGACTTGAGATCCTCTTTCTTGCCACTGGTATTGTAGATTTTATCCAGGAACTTGCGGATCTCTATAATCTTGGACTGTGCCTCAAGCATCTGATTGACCTTGATACCAAGACCATGGGCCGCCAATCCAAGATGTGTCTCCAAAACCTGTCCGACGTTCATACGTGAAGGCACGCCCAGTGGATTGAGCACGATATCTACCGGCTCTCCATTAACATCAAACGGCATATCCTCGATCGGCACGATGGTGGAGATAACACCCTTGTTTCCGTGACGACCAGCCATCTTGTCGCCTGGCTGGATGCGGCGCTTGACTGCCACGTAGACCTTGACCATCTTCAACACGCCCGGAGCCAGATCGTCACCGGTGGTCAGCTTACGTCTCTTGTCCTCGTATTTTTCACGAAACTCTTCACTCTGCTGCTTGATCTGAGTTGCAATCGCTTCCAGGCTACTTGCTGCTTCCTCGTTGCGCAGACGGATCTCCAACCACTTCTCAGTCTCCAGTTCGGACAGATATGCCTTGGTGATCTTGGTGCCTGCGGCCAACCTATTTGGGCCTCCGTCAGCAACCTTATTGAGTAGCAGCTTCTCGACGCGCTGGTAGGTGTCACGCTCCATGATACGAAGCTGGTCATCCAGATCCTTGCGCACCCGCTCCAGCTCGGCTTCTTCGATCTGCATGGCACGAGCATCCTTCTCTACTCCATCACGGGTAAAGATCTGGACGTCGATAACCGTTCCAGCCATGCCGGAACGAACCCGTTGCGAGGTATCTTTTACATCGGCTGCCTTCTCGCCAAAGATGGCGCGTAGCAGTTTTTCTTCGGGTGTAAGCTGGGTTTCACCCTTGGGCGTCACCTTGCCAACCAGGATGTCGCCCTCTTTCACTTCGGCACCGATGTAGACAACACCGGACTCATCCAGTTTTGCCAGCGCGGCTTCACCCACGTTGGGGATATCCCCGGTAATCTCCTCTGGACCCAACTTGGTATCACGGGCCACACAGGTAAGCTCTTCCACATGGATAGTGGTAAAGCGATCTTCTTTCACCACGCGTTCAGACACCAGAATGGAGTCCTCAAAGTTGTAGCCATTCCAGGGCATAAACGCGACGCGCATGTTCTGTCCCAGGGCCAACTCACCCATATCAGTGGACGGGCCATCGGCCATAACGTCACCGCGAACGATGGTGTCGCCAGTCTTGACCAGGGGACGCTGATTGATACAGGTGTTTTGGTTGGAACGGGTGTATTTAATCAGGTTGTATATATCCACACCTGGTTCACCAACGATAGTCTCATCGTCGTTTACCCGCACCACAATACGGCTGGCATCAACTGAATCAACTACACCTCCGCGCTTTGCCACCGCAGTTACGCCCGAGTCAATGGCTACGTTGCGCTCCATTCCGGTTCCAACCAGCGGTTTTTCTGACCTCAGAGTCGGAACAGCCTGGCGTTGCATGTTGGAGCCCATGAGTGCACGGTTGGCATCGTCATGTTCCAGGAACGGAATCAGGGATGCGGCTACAGAAACGATCTGTTTCGATGATACATCCACATATTCAATCTTGTCCGGAGTGGACAGGGTGAATTCGTTCTGATGCCGACACGAGACCAGCTCATCTATCAGTTTACCCTTTGCATCCATGCCAGAGTTGGCCTGAGCAATAACATAACGCCCTTCTTCAATGGCGGAGAGATACTGGATCTCATCGGTCACTTTGCCCTTTACAACCTTGCGATATGGCGTCTCCAGAAATCCATAATCATTGGTCCTGGAGTAGATCGCCAGCGAGTTTATCAGACCGATATTCGGTCCTTCCGGGGTCTCAATAGGACAGACGCGGCCATAGTGAGTCGGGTGCACATCGCGCACTTCGAATCCGGCCCGCTCACGCGCGAGACCACCTGGGCCAAGAGCGGAAACACGACGCTTGTGTGTAATCTCAGAGAGTGGGTTATTCTGGTCCATAAACTGGGACAGCTGACTAGAACCAAAGAATTCCTTGATTGCAGCGGAGACTGGCTTGGCGTTAATCATCTCCTGGGGCATAAGGCCTTCAGCCTCAGCCAGAGTCAGACGTTCTTTTACAGCTCGTTCGACCCGCACCAGACCAATGCGGAACTGGTTTTCTGCCATCTCGCCAACACAGCGGATCCGGCGGTTACCCAGATGGTCGATATCATCTACCACACCACGTCCGTTACGGATATTTATCAGCTCTCTGAGTACATCAACGATATCCTCTTTACACAGGATTCCCTCGCCTTCCACTTCATCACGGGCTAGACGACGGTTGAACTTCATGCGCCCCACAGCCGACAGATCATAACGATCCGGGCTGAAAAATAGGTTCTTGAACAGATTTTGGGCTGAATCCTTAGTTGGCGGCTCGCCTGGGCGCATCATGCGATAGATCTCAACCTGCGCCTCCAGATCATTTGTGGATGAGTCGATGCGCAGGGTGCTAGAGATATATGCACCGTGATCCAGGTCATTGGTGAACAGGGTCTCAATCTTCTTAACGCCATTTTCTATCAGCGTCTCCAGCAGCTCTGCTGTTATCTCATCATTGGCATTCGCTAAAATCTCACCACTATCTTTATCAACAATGGTCTTGGCTATAACCTTGCCGTGAAGGGCATCCAGTGGTGCTTCTATTGAATTGATTCCCGCATCTTCCAATTTTTTGATATGGCGCTGGGTGATACGGCGGCCAGCCTCAATCAAAACAGTACGCTTGATCTTAATATCAAATGCAGCAGTCTCACCACGCAGACGCTCAGGAACCAACTCCATCTTGGCACTATTCTTGGTCAGGGTGATGCTGTCTGTTTCGAAAAACATATCCAGGATCTGCTCGGTATCATAACCAAGCGCGCGCAGGATAATGGTGGCAGGCAATTTGCGGCGACGATCGATCCGGACAAATACATTATCTTTAGGGTCGAATTCAAAATCCAACCAAGAACCACGATACGGAATCACCCGGGCGGAGAACAGCAGTTTTCCGGAAGAGTGGGTCTTGCCCTTATCATGGTCAAAAAATACGCCTGGGGAGCGATGCAACTGGGAAACGATAACTCGCTCGGTACCATTGATAACGAAGGTACCGTTATCGGTCATAAGCGGCAGTTCGCCCATATAGACTTCCTGTTCCCGGATGTCTTTTACCACCTTGGTATCACCCGGCGCCTCTTTATCATAGATTACCAGACGAACCAGAACCCTAAGCGGAGCAGCATATGTGGTTCCACGCTGGTGACATTCACGCACATCAAATTGCGGCTCACCTAAACGGTAACTTACGTACTCAAGTGCAGCGTAACCAGAATAGCTGACAATCGGAAACACGGACTTGAATGCCGCGCTCAAACCGACATCTGCACGATCCTTAACTGCCACACCATCCTGTAAAAAGGTGCGGTATGAGTCGATCTGAGTCGCCAGAAGATAAGGCACCTCCAGGATACTCGGACGCTTTCCGAAATCCTTACGAATACGTTTTCTCTCAGTGAAAGAATAGGCCATACTGCCGTCCCTCGGATTTTGTGAACTTCAAGTCAGAACCCCAGCCAGCCAATGCTTGGGATCCAGATAAAAAACTGTTTTTGGACCATGTCGCAAATCAGACACTATCCATATGCGGCACCTACAGCCACAAGCGGTAAAGGGCCGGCGACTAAATGCCACCAGCCCAGAACCACTTAAACTCGCGTGTACGCAAAATCAAAAATTATTTGATCTCTACAGTACCGCCAGCCTCTTCCAACTGCTTCTTGATCTCCTCTGCCTCATCCTTGGAAACACCTTCCTTAATGGTGGCAGGTGCACCTTCAACGGTTTCTTTGGCCTCTTTCAGACCCAGACCGGTGATGGCACGAACAGCCTTAATCACGCTAACCTTGGCGGAACCAAAGGAAGTAAGAACTACATCAAACTCTGTCTTTTCTTCCGCAGCAGCGGCTTCGCCACCGCCTGCAGCTGGTGCGGCTGCTACGGCAGCAGCTGCAGTTACACCAAACTTCTCTTCCATCGCTTCAATCAGTTCCACAACCTCCATAACGGTCATGCCAGCGACAGCCTCTAAAACATCTTCTTTTGATACGGCCATTTGAAAACTCCTGAATATCTGTACTTAGTACAAGACTAAAATTGGGTTAAAACAAAAAATTAAGCTGCTTCTTTCGCATCACGGACTGCAGCAACAGTACGAACCAACTTGCCTGGAACCTCGTTCATGGTTCTTGCAAGTTTCTCGACCGGCGCTTTCATGACTGCCATCAACATGCTGATAGCCTGATCGTAAGTTGGCATCTTCGCCAGGGTATCAATGTCGGTAGCCGCAAGCAGCTTGCCTCCAATTGAAACCAGTTTTACGACCAGTTTGTCATGCTCCTTAGAGAAGTCCTTAATCACGCGAGCGGCAGAACCTGGATCTTCCTGCGAAAAGGCAAGAACGAGCTGACCTACAAGCCCATCTGCCATGCAGGCGAAATCCGTACCCTCGAATGCTTTCCGGGCAAGCGTATTTTTGACAACGCGAATAAAGACACCTGACTCGCGCGCCTTGGCACGCAGCTCAGTCATCTCACCCACAGTCAAACCGCTATACTCGGATGCAACCACAGAGTAGGCACTACCAGCCACTTCAGCGATTTCAGCAACGACTGCTTGTTTCTGCTCAAAATTGAGTGGCACTCGTAACCTCCTGACTACGGCGGAACGAAACATCCGTTCCAACTAAAAATAACGGCAAACATATGAATGCCGCGTTTATTAACGTGCACCGTCACCAGGATTAACCCGATTCCGAAGCCCCGTCTGCGCAGGCCGAACCTGAATCCTTCCAGGTACTTTTAAGCACCAAGTGCACCTACGGTCTTTGACAGCGACCAAGCCAAGATGGAGATTACTACCCACCCATTCGGCCGGAGCTACAAAGTCTGTATACGAACAAAAAAGTCCGCGTTAAATCAAATACTCAAAGATGACTGATCAACCACTAAGCCCGGGCCCATGGTGGTGGATACAGTGATCTTCTGCAGATATATGCCCTTGGCTGAACTTGGCTTTGCCTTTTTCAGGTCAACCAGAAGAGCATTGAGATTTTCCAGCAAATCAGCCGGCTCAAACCCAACCCTGCCGATAGGACAATGGATAATGCCCGCCTTATCGTTACGGTAGCGAACCTGACCTGCCTTGGCGTTATTGACCGCTTGGACCACATCAGGTGTCACAGTGCCAACCTTGGGATTAGGCATAAGTCCGCGCGGACCCAAAATCTGGCCCAACTGACCCACTACCCGCATCGCATCCGGGGTTGCAATAACCACATCGAAGTTCATGTTGCCAGCTTTGATATCAGCGGCCAGATCTTCAAAACCGACGATATCCGCACCCGCTTCTTTGGCTGCATCGGCATTGGCACCCTGAGCAAAAACAGCAACCCGCACGGTCTTACCAGTACCTTTAGGCAACACAGTAGATCCACGCACTACCTGATCAGATTTTTTTGCGTCAACGCCTAGATTAACAGCTACATCTACGGACTCTGCAAACTTTATCGTGGAGAGCTCTTTGAGCAGAGCAAATGCCTCTTCAGCCACATACTGCTTGCTGGCATCCACCTTCTCTTTTATCGCGCGTGTGCGCTTAGTCAGCTTTGCCATGACTTAACCCTCCTCAACTTCAATACCCATTGAACGGGCACTGCCAGCGATGATGCGTACCGCAGCATCCATATCAACAGCATTCAGGTCTGCCATTTTGGTGGTGGCGATCTCCTCCAGCTGGGCGCGATTGACCGTGCCTACTTTGTTCATATTGGGAACGCCGCTGCCCTTAGGGATGCCAGCGGCCTTCTTCAACAGGACAGAAGCTGGCGGGGTCTTGGTGATAAAGGTGAAGGAACGGTCTGCATAGACGGTTATCACCACGGGGATGGGCATGCCCTTTTCCATGTTCTGGGTCTTGGCATTAAATGCCTTGCAGAACTCCATGATGTTCACGCCGTGCTGACCTAGGGCCGGACCCACAGGTGGGCTGGGATTCGCCTCACCCGCAGCAACCTGAAGCTTAATGTAAGCCTCTATCTTCTTTGCCATGTTTACCTCTCAATGGGTGCTAACGCCAGGGACTGGTTACCTTGGCTCCCCTTTAATAATAGTGACGAGTATCGAGTATCGAGTATCTAGTTTCGAGGTTAAAGCCACTTCCGCCTTTCCTCGTAACTAGTTACTAGTTACTAGAAACTCACCCTTTTTCTACCTGTCCAAACTCAAGATCAACTGGCGTGGAACGCCCGAAGATCAGAACAGAAACCTTGAGACGACTCTTATCGTAGTCAACATCCTCGACTACACCGTTAAAGTCGTTAAACGGACCATCGGTAACACGGACAACTTCGCCCGGCTCGAACAGAATCTTGGGACGCGGCTTTTCAACGCCTTCCTGCACTCGCTGCAACAGGGCATCTGCCTCTTTCTCGGTAATAGGGGCAGGGCGATCACCGGTACCGCCGATAAAACCCAACACCTTAGGCACATCCTTTACCAGATGCCATGTCTCATCCGTCATTTCCATCTGCACTAAAACATACCCAGGAAAAAACTTGCGCTCACTCCTGCGCTGAGATCCAGCTCGCATCTCCACCACCTCTTCCGTAGGCACCAGTATCTCACCAAACATATCTTCCATTCCGGCGCGCTCTACCCTCTCCATCAGAGATAGCTTAACCTTCGCCTCAAACCCGGAATAGGCGTGTACCACATACCAACGCTGCGCCATAGTCTACTTGCCCCTTACCCGGTTACCGAACGAACAATAGACAGAAGCATCATATCTACCAACCAGAGGATAATCCCCATAACAAGCACCATAGCGAAGACTATCAGTGTAGTCTGGATTGTCTCCTGACGGCTTGGCCATACGACCTTGCGAACCTCGGTTCTTGAATCAGCCGCGAAGGCCCAGACCCTACGTCCGACCGTAGTCTGCATAGCTATAGCCACAACAATACCAGCTACGACCAACAGGCCCAGCACACGCAGCAGTAGCGAGTACACCTCGTAGTAATAAAACCCACCAATCCCGGACGCCAACAACAAAACCGCCAAAGCCAGCTTGGCGGTGTCCATGGACGAGCTTTCAACTTCTGTCTTTGCGTTCATTCCTGCCTATCACGCCTCATAATCGGGCGAAAAAATGGCAGGCCAGGAGGGACTCGAACCCCCAACCTGCGGTTTTGGAGACCGCTGCTCTACCAATTGAGCCACTGGCCTAGAAAAAAAGTATCGAATTTCCAGTTTCTTGGAACTAGAAACGGACCAGCCCAAAAAGGCTGGCCCGCAAGGATCAATACTTATAGCTAGTATTACTCGACTACCTTAGAAACCACGCCGGCGCCGACAGTACGGCCACCTTCACGGATAGCAAAACGCAGCCCTTCTTCCATAGCGATCGGCGCATGCAGCTTCACTACCATCTTCACGTTGTCACCCGGCATTACCATCTCTACGCCCTCAGGCAGATCGCATGCTCCGGTTACGTCCGTGGTGCGGAAGTAAAACTGTGGACGATAGCCATTGAAGAATGGGGTGTGACGTCCACCTTCATCTTTACTCAGCACATAAACCTCGGCTTCGAAGTGGGTGTGCGGGGTAATACTTCCTGGCTTCGCCAGTACTTGACCACGCTCAACATCCTCTCGCTTGGTGCCACGCAACAGTACGCCAACGTTGTCGCCAGCTTCGCCGCGATCCAGCAGCTTGCGAAACATCTCAACACCAGTACAGGTGGTTTTTACTGTGTCTTTGATTCCAACAATCTCTACTTCTTCGCCAACCTTGACAACTCCGCGCTCAATACGCCCGGTTACCACGGTTCCACGTCCTGAGATGGAGAACACGTCTTCGATCGGCATCAGAAATGGCAGGTCAATATCACGTTCCGGCTGCGGGATGTAGCTGTCCATCGCCTCTACCAGCTTCATCACTGATGGCACACCGATGTCACTGGTGTCACCCTCTAGTGCTTTCAGAGCAGATCCAGCGATGATCGGGGTGTCGTCACCCGGAAAATCGTACAGGTCCAGTAGCTCGCGGATCTCCATCTCTACCAGTTCCAGCAGCTCCTCGTCGTCTACCATATCGGCCTTGTTCATGTAGACCAATATATAAGGTACGCCTACTTGGCGTGACAGCAGGATGTGCTCACGGGTCTGAGGCATGGGGCCGTCAGCAGCGGATACCACCAGTATCGCTCCGTCCATCTGCGCCGCACCGGTAATCATGTTCTTTACGTAATCAGCATGGCCCGGGCAGTCTACGTGCGCGTAGTGACGGGCGCCTGA
>SWBY01004629.1_pt1 | contig 16621 bp, 10 predicted proteins | sample 4693071 | NCBI WGS metagenome assembly SWBY01 (sample SAMN10267273, study PRJNA491770) | bioreactor metagenome | isolation source: DHS bioreactor inoculated with marine methane seep sediment | place: Japan: Omine Ridge, Nankai Trough | collected 2006-05-06 | reverse complement strand
TTCTCGGCATTGACAATGGCCGTATAGCCATACAGGGTATGCAGTTTCATCTCCTCATACTCTTCCGGGGTTAATTTACCGGGTTTCTGTAAAATTCGATCAGGGACGCCCACCTTACCGATATCATGCAGTGGCGCGGATTTATATATTAATTCAATATTTTCAGGAATAAGCAGTGTACTGAACCTGGGATGATCCTGTAACTGCTCCGCCAGAACTTTGACATAGCGCTGGGTACGCATAACATGGGCGCCGGTCTCTTTATCCACGGCTCCCAGCTTGAAACCCAGGGTCTTGCTGTTTACTTCATCCATGGCTGTCAGAAAAATAATCGGGATATCCCGAGTCATTGGATCGTTCTGTAATCTGCGACATACCTCATAGCCGTCAATACCGGGCATCATGATATCAAGGAGGATCAGATCCGGGGCCTCTTCCCTGATATCTTCCAGGCCACTTTCGCCATCGAGAGCCACACTGATAGAATAATCGTCGCTGAGGGCTTCGACCAAAAGATCGATATTTGTCTCGGAATCGTCAATGATTTTCACATGCTGTTGCGAGAGATTGTTGATGTTCATACTTTAGCCCAATTTCCTGGTTATTGAGGTCAGCAGAGGTTCGGCGTCCTTAAAGCGGTATTTTGTGAGCAGCTGCCTCAGTTCCATGAGTTCCTCTGTACAAGACAGGGGAGACTGCAAATCACCAATTTTTGCCATAATGGCTTGGCACTCTTTGGGATTTCGTTTTTTCAGGGGAAGCTGCAAGGTGTTGACCAACTCCCTGAGCCGGTCCATATCACGTTCACCACTCTCCTGCATAACCGGTCGGGACTGTTTGTCATCTTCTGCTAACAGGGAGAGGCTTGTTACAACCCGTTCCTGTTCCTGCTCAAAGGTGTCAAGGAGGAGTAGAGTCTCTTCATGTTGTTCCTGTTTAATAGACTGCAAAAGATCCCTTGCCGCATTCTCCAGGGCCTTGGCCCCGATAGTACCAGCGACTCCGGCCACGGTATGGGATAATCTGTGGGCCAGCTTAAAATTTTTCTTCTCAAGGGCTTCTCTGATTTCCTGAGCGGTTTGCCCATGATTCCTGGTGAATTTTCTTAACAATTTTTCAAGGAGTTTCCCGTTGCCACCCATCATATAGAGGGCAGAATCAATATCGATTCCAGCCAGTTTCGGCAAGGAAATTTCCGCACTCTTTTGCGGAGTTTCTTCCTGTCTTGCATTCTTCTTTTTTTCTGTACGTTTGAGCCATTTTTCCAGCGTAGTAAAGAGTTTCTCCGGATCAATGGGTTTACTGACATGGTCATTCATCCCGGATGCCAGACATTTTTCCTTTTCTTCCACCATGGCATGGGCAGTAATGGCGATAATAGGGATATCCGGATTCTCTGCTCTGATTAGGCTGCTTGCCTCAAAGCCGTCCATCTCAGGCATCTGAATATCCATAAGTATTGCCTCAAAGTCCTGCTCCTCCACACATTGGACAGCCTCTCTACCATTCACTGCCTCAGTGACCTGCAGTCCTGTCTGTTCAAGCAGCTCTCGCAACACCTGTCGATTGATCTCATTGTCCTCAGCCACCAGGACTCTGTTCCCATGCAGCTGGGGAACTGTCTTAGCCACAGGACTCATGGTCGGCAGGCGATCAGAATCCGGCACCATTCCCTTACCGGCCAAGGCAGCCATGATAGTATCAAAAAGGAGAGAGCGATTGACAGGTTTAATTAAAAAGCCGTCTAGACCTATCTGTTCCGCCTGTTGTATGACCTCTTCCCGGCCATAGGCCGTCACCATGATGATGGTAGGTATTTGCGGGCAGTCCAGTTGATGGATACGCTTTGAGGCCTCAATTCCGTTCATACCATCCATTTTCCAATCCATGAGAACCAGCTGATACGGTTGTCTGTCCTTGGAAGGTGGCTTTTGAAGTTCGTCCAGAGCCTCTTGACCTGAGGTAACGGTTGTGACCTGGAAAGTAAAAGATTCCAAGGCATCACGCAAAACATCCCTGGCCATTTCATTGTCATCCACAACCAGAATGCGTATGCCTCGTAAATCCGGCGAGGGCTGCAGAGAGGAAAGGACAGGGGGTTTTCCAAAAAGGGCCGAAAAGCTGAAGACACTGCCCTTACCAAGGCTGCTTTGCACCCTGATTTCACCCTCCATCAGATGCACCAACTGTTGGCAGATTGTGAGACCAAGGCCTGTGCCGCCATAGCGGCGAGTGGTTGAACCATCGGCCTGGCTGAAGGCCCGGAACAGTCTTTTCTGCTGGGCACTGCTGAGTCCGATACCTGTGTCAGCTACCGAAAAACGTAAAAATACCTGCTCCTCTTTTTCTTCTTCCACCTGAACAGTGAGTACCACTTCCCCCTGCTCGGTGAATTTGATGGCGTTATCGGTGAGGTTGGTAAGGATCTGGCCAAGTCGCAGGGGATCACCAAGGAGAGTGCGAGGTACGTTTCGGTCTGAATCAAAAAGGACTTCCAAGCCCTTCTTCTCAGCCTTGAGGCTGACCAGTCCGGCAAGATTCTCCAGAACATCATCGAGCTGGAAGGAGATGGATTCCACATTCATCTTTCCTGCCTCTATTTTGGAGAAATCAAGGATATCATTGATTACCCCAAGAAGATCCTGGGATGACTTATGTACCTTGCCTAAATAGTCATGCTGTTTGGGAGTGAGCCTGGTCTGCAGGGCCAGATGGGTCAGCCCCATGATGGCATTCATGGGCGTACGGATTTCATGACTCATGTTGGCCAGGAATTCACTCTTGAATTTATTGGCTTTTTCCGCCTCATCCCTGGCTGCAGCCAAGGCCCGTTTGCTTCTCTGGATCTGCATAATCCAGAGAAAGGCCAAAAACAGTGCCCCACCCGAGCCAGCCAGAATCTTCCAGACCAGATGGTAATTGATTCCCTGTTCATAGCGAATTGTGAGCCATTTGTGGCGGATTGCCGCCTTGTCCGAGTCGGTGAAATGATTGATCGCCTTATTAAGTATCGATACCAACTCGGGCCAATCCTTGCGTACCCCGATGGCAAGACTTTTTGTATAGGGAGTGGGAGCGGCTACCTTCAGATTAACCAGGCCTTCCTTGCCAATTTGGTAGCTTCCTACAACAAGGTTGCCGACATAGGCATCAGCCTTGCCCAGGGAAACAGCACGCAGGGCCTCCAGTGTTGTTTCCAATTCGATTATGTGGATTTCGGGATAGTCTCTACGTAGATACTCGATAGAGACATAGCCTTTTTCCAGGGCGACTCGTTTGTTGTTCAGATCTTCCAGTCCGGTAATCAGCGATGCGTCATCCCGGTTAAAAATGACAAACGGGAATTTGAGATAAGGCTTGGTGAACAGCATGAACTTGGCACGCTCTGCTGAAGGGATAAGCAAAGGAATGATATCAAGTTCTCGCTGACGAATCCCATCAAGTACCTCCTCCCAGCTTAATTCTTCCACCGGGGCCATTGTGTAGCCGAGTTGTTGGGAAAAGCGCCGCATGATGTCGGCGGACATCCCCTGGTGCTTCCCAAGCTTATCGATATATTCGTATGGAGGCCAGGCGCGATCGATGCCCAGGCGGATTTGCTGATGTTCTTCCAGCCAGGCCTGCTCATCCGGGCTCAGCTGAATATATTGAAATAACTCTCTGTTATTCTGATCATCGACTCCCAACCATTTTTTACGGATGACCAAGTGTTCTTCGAGGGTAATTGTGGCCAGGGTCTTGGTGAGGATGGAAGCAAATTCCGGCCAATCCTTTCGTACGCCAAAGCGAAGCTGGGTGGGGGCAAAATGAGTGTAACCGGCAATTTTCAGGTCTCGCATCTGTTGCTCTTCAATAAACCAGGAGACCACCGCCCGGTTGCCGATGTATGCATCAGCTTCCTCACGAGAGACTGCCTCCAGGGCCTGAAGGGTGGACTCCACCAACAGGAGTTGCATCTCCGGATGTTCTTCCTGGAGCCGAGAGTGCAAAAAGAACCCTTTCTCCACTGCTACTGTCTTTTGGGCCAGATCCCGTACCCCTTCAATGGGTCGCTCATCCTGTCTTCGGCTGACGGTGATGTAGGGACAACTTAAATAAGGTGTTGAAAAGTTGAGGAACCGGGATCGCTCCTCTGTTTTTACAATGTTAGCCACAATGTCGATTTCTCGCTTTTTGGCTTGCTCCAGCATTTTTGACCAGGGTAACTCGGTCTTGGCTTGAAAAGTGATCTTGAGCCGTTTGGCAATGAGTTTCAGATAGTCAGCAGTAATTCCCCGATAACGTCCCTCACCGTCGACATAATCAATGGGAGCCCAGCTTGCATCACCACCAATGGTCATATGCGGGTGTTCCGCCAGCCAGGCCTTTTCATTTTCAGTGAGTTTGAGGGGGATGACTTGCTTTTGGCTACCATAGAAACGGGCAGAGGGATCTCTGATCCATTGACGCTCCAGCTCCATGAGCTCCGTTTGACTGATACGACTAAGGCCTTTGTTGATCAGCTCCAGGAGTTCTTTGTTTGTCTGCTTCACTCCGGCAACGACATGTTCCATTGAGATCTGTTGCCGGCTTCCATGTATCCGGCTTCTGAGACGCTGACGGTCCAGGATTTCGTCCATACCCAGCTCTTCAGCAAAGATGAGTTCAACCTCACCTTGACGCAGGGCAGTAATCATCCCCTTGGGGTGATCAAAGGCGATTATTCGCGAGGCGGGGAGGTGCTCCCGGAGATAGTTCTGCTGACTTGACCCTTTGATACAGGCAAGCCGTTGATTACTGAGATCGGCAATACCCTGTACAGGGATAGAGTTTGCCAGGAAGTAAAATCTGGAGCCGATACCAAAGAGAGGCTCGGAGAAGAGCAACCAGCGTGAACGTTCTTCATTTTTTAGCAGACCTGAATGAATATCCGCCTTGTCACTGGCAACAGCATTAATGGATTCCTGCCAGGTTCCGGGAAGAAAAGCCACTTTTCGTCCGGTTTTTTCCGACCACAAGCGCCAGAGATCTACTAGAAATCCGCCTGGCCTGCCGTCCCCATCAAGAAAGGTCAATGGGTGGTAATTGGTCGAGATGCTGATACGCAGAGTATCCGTATCAAGTGGCTCTTCTGTGGGCATTAGCCACTTATGTTCAATAGCTGCCCGTTCCTCGGCAGTGATATTGACCATGCCTTGATTAATCTCGGTAAGAAGCTCGTGATTCCCTTCAGCCACCCCTCCCAGGTAATCACGACTGTAAGCGGAAAAGGCTGGAGAGAATCGGTTGTTTTCTTTTTCCCCGTGCCGATGGAGAAAATCGGAGTAGTTGAATTGCGGTGAAACAAAGACCTTGATTTCATTACGCAGAGCGGCCTCGTAGAGGGATGGGAAATCATCATAAACAGCAAGGGCGCTGCCCGGTAACTGTTCTTCCATGAATTTTTGGGTATAGCCCTTTGGTACCCCGATACGAAAGCCGATTAAATCATTAAGGCTGTTTATATTTCGGATCGTATCGTGGGCAAAGACCCGGTATTCAAGGTTGAAAAGGGAGGTTGAAAAATCAAGATATTCATCCCGTTTCTCGCTATAGAACAGACCGGCATGGATATCTGCCTCTCCCTCTTGAATCATTTGCAAGGTTTTGTCCCAGGGGGCAGCAATAAATTCCAGCTGTCGGCCAGTCTTTTGCGCCCACAGACGCCAGAGATCCGGGAGAAGACCGGCACCATTGCCACTTGCATCTTCAAATTTGAGGGGAGGATTATTTTTATTGTAGACGATACGCAGAGGGGAAGATGGCGTGTCTGCCTTTGTTGCTTCAGAAGAGCGCAGGGGCAGGAATAGAAAAAAAACAAAAAAAAGGCAGATTAGAGAAGCATAGACGATACCGCCATTCCTGCAGTTTTCTGTTGTACCTTGTTTTGTCATCACTCTTTATCCTTGAATAGACGTACCTTGCAATGCCTTGCGCTAGCATTGCAATGCGTAAGAATGGGATTCAAGCACTACGATGGACGTGGTAATTGTTTTGAAGTAACCAGAATAAATTGCCTTTCAGGGTGTCATCTTTTTGTGGTTTGTAGTAAGGCAGTTGTGGAATCTCTTAAAAATCATACAATCAGTAGCTTCCACCGGTAGAGTCCGCCTCTTATCATCCCAAAATTGAAAGAGTTGACAAGGATCAGTGAAATACTAGACAATAATGATATCATATACGATTTTTTTTTACAAAATATGGCACTAAAAAAAAGTGAAGAAATGGGGGATGGGCTACGATTTTTGTTTTTTTAAACAGAACGAACGAAGCAGAACCTTGCTGAAAAGAAAAAGAAACGGTATTCTATTACAGTATCTTTTTAGTACCTTAGAAGTCATTTTCTTGTTTTTTAGTAACTATTCAGCTAAGGGCCAAAATTACCCTAAACTCTGAAATAGTTACGTTTTTTATTGTTTAAAATGATTTCGTGAAAGTACTTATCCCGACTTATTTCCCGTTTGTCGGGGTTAGGCTGTTCCAGCCCCGTGAGAGATCATCAACCGGAAGGAATGACTTATGAACCTTGTTTACCTCTGTCCCCAGTTTCCACCGAACTACGCTCCTTTTTGCAGCTGCCTTAAGGCGTTGGGGATTAATGTTCTCGGCATCGGCGAAGGGCCTACGGAGTCACTTAGCCCGGAAGTGCGGGATTCCCTGGCCGCCTACTATATGGTCGATAGTCTGCATAATTACGATTCTCTTCTTAAGGCCTGTGGTCATTTTATCCACCAGTACGGCAAGATAAACCGCCTCGAATCCCATAACGAGTATTGGCTGACCACAGATGCCAGGCTTCGTCAGGATTTCAACATCAAGGGCTTGAAACCCGCTGATATGCAGTTTGTTCGGCGTAAATCAGGGATGAAGGAGATCTTTCGGAAGGCCGCTATCAAGGTTGCGCCCGGTGAGGTTGTCCACACCCTGGCCGAGGCCGAAAAGGTCATCCGTGAGACAGGCTACCCGGTGGTCGCCAAACCAGACGATGGGGTTGGCGCTCTTGATACCTTCAAGATCCACAACAGGGAGGAACTCCTCTCCTTTATTGATGAACACAAACCGGAGCATGCGGAGCACGATTATATACTGGAAGGTTTTATCAAGGGCACTATCTTTTCCTTTGATGGCCTGACGGATCGAGACGGCAATATCGTCTTCTACACGGCCCATACTTACAGCCAGGGGATCATGGAGGTGGTCAATAACGCCGACCATATCTATTACTACTCACTTAAAAGTATCCCCAGGGAGCTTGAAGAGGCGGGCCGCAAGGCTGTTTCCGCCTTTAAGGTCCAAGAGAGGTTTTTCCATATCGAGTTCTTTAAGACCGGCCCGACCGACTATGTGGCCCTGGAGGTTAATATGCGGCCGCCGGGGGGCTACACGACCGACATGTTCAACTATGCCAACGATATTGACATCTATGCCCTGTGGGCCGAAGTGATCAATGGCCGAACCGCCCCTCTGGAGCATGAGAGGAAACAGCATGGCTGCCACGCAAGCCGCAAAAACCGTTTCAACTATATCCGCAGCCATGAGGCAATCATGGAGCGCTACGGCTCACGGATCTTGGCGATTCAGTCGGTGCCAGGCGTCTTCAGCACAGCTCTGGGTGATGTCGGTTATATCTTCCGAGCCGAACATGAGCAGGATATCATAGAAATAGCCTCTTTTATCCATGAGTTATAAGGAGCCACCAAGAACACATGAAAACAGAATATCAGCGCTGGCATAGTCCCCACCTGGGCAGAGATATGGAACTCAAGGTTTACGGCCACTGGGGTGTGCCTTTTCTTGTCTTTCCCTGCTCTATGGGCCGCTTTTACGATTATGAGAACATGGGCATGATCAATGCAATCGAGTCCTATATTGAGGCGGGTAAGATTAAGCTTTACGCGGTGGACAGCATTGATGCTGAGTCGTGGTACAATTTTTCCGTTTCTCCATCAGAACGTAACAGCCGTCACGAATCCTATGACCACTATATCTCTAACGAGGTTCTGCCCTTTATCCGACAGGATTGCCGGGACGATATCGGGGTTATGGTCAACGGTTGCAGCATGGGGGCCTACCACAGCCTGAATTTCTTCCTGAAACACCCAGATCTCTGTCAGGGAGTATTGGCCTTAAGCGGCCTGTACAGGTTGGACTGCGCCGAGTTCGGCCTTGCGCACGGTCAGGTGGAGGATGTCTATTTTAACTCGCCAATAAGCTATCTGGCGGATCTTAACGACCCTGCTCTTTTAGAGCAGTACCGACGCAAAACTATCATTGTCTGTGCCGGGCAGGGTGCCTGGGAGGATGAGGCTTTGGCCGACACCAAGATCGTGGGCGACCTGCTGAAGAGCAAGGATATAGGGGCCTGGGTCGATCTCTGGGGCATGGACGTCGACCATGACTGGCCCTGGTGGTATCGGCAGATGAACTATTTCCTGGAGAATCTCTACGGCGGCTGAGGAGTCAGCCGTTAAATCAACAGGCCCATAAATCCTCTACGGGAATCAGATGGTTTTATGAGGAGCTATCCACTGAACCGGGAGAGGCGGAGTCCAAGATAAGATGTAAGATCGGCCATGTTATTTTTGAGTGGGCCCTTAGTCGGACATCTCATTGGTGAGAAAGTTAACAGCCTCTTTATCGATCAAACCGTACTCTACGGAAAGCAGAACGTCGTTCTTTTTATCGGCAAACCACCAGCGACGGCAAGGTTTACCATCAATAAAGAGTGACAGTCGATTTGTAATGGCAAGGAGTCCCTGCTTCTTGGCCAGTGTGGTGATGACCTTCCCCTGTTTTTTGAAATCCTTTGCAGAATGTATACATATTGTTGCTGATTTTTTTGTCATACAAATCTCCTTGTTTGCTGGTAAATCATCTTGAAAAGAATAAAAGTCAGTAACCCGAAAGATCCTTCCTTTTAACTTCAGTATACATTACGAGCATTTTATATGGAAATAATAAGTAACTATTCAGAGTTTAGGGTAATTTGGGGCCTTAGCTGAATAGTTACTATGGGTACCTTGAAAAATTTTACTTTTTCAAGGTACCCTTATGACTCCTTACTGCATATTATGCATGCCGCCGCCGACTAGTTCCGGAGTAAGTTGAGAAAAATTGACAATTTTACCACCGTTAGCAGCCACAAACTCCTCAGCACCTTTTTTGGTCCTGAAAGGAAGGGCCTCCATTCCCATGGGGCCATGAACTTTTGAGCCGACAACATAATAGGGACCATAGGCGCTTTCATACATCCCGCCGGGAAAAAGGGTTACCCATGCCATCTTGGTCTTGACCGGTTTTCCCACGTATTTCTTGGGATCAGCATTAAAAGAGACAAAGCACTGGGTTGAGCAAAAATGCAGGGTCTTTCCACCCTTAGTCCAGATTTGAGCATTGTGTTGCGGATATTTGGCTGGATACATGGCGCAGACGGTACAGGTGTCTTTATCGGTCGGTTCCTTGATTTTACCGGTTGCCTTCCTTTTTTTATCAATCATCATCCGAGACTTGGACAGTTCCATGGTCGCAGTGCTAAAGGCGCCATTAAAATCAGCAACCTTGCCACCATGACCTGCCGCAAACTTTTCGGCTGCCTGCTTGTCTGCAAAGGCTATTTTCGAGTTCATGGTCATGGTACCTTTGGCCGCGGAACCGATGACATAAAAAGCATTCTCAACGGGAACCATGGTATCCGGATCGAGGTAAAGCGCTACCTGTCCACCTGTTGCTTTGCTGTCTGCATTTTTAGCCTTGTCTGCCATACATCGGATTGAGCAGGTTGTAAAATCATCCCCCAAAATCTTGAAAGAGTGCCTGGTTCGAGCCCACATGTTAATCATCATACCACAGTTGGGACATCGTTTGCTTGTGCTGTACATTTTGGGCTTCATCATCGGATGCTCCACTGAAGGCCCCTTTTGCTCACCATGCATGGCCATGTGACCTTGGTCATTGCCGGTTTTATCACCACTTCCCACGGCAAGAGCTCCCGCCACAAGCATAAATGGCAGGAAAGAACACACAGCAATAATACTCAGCAACCTTTTTTGAACGCTACCCTTTTTACGAATTTTCTTGTGCATCATTTACCTCTTTCAAAAAAATATTAATTTGCGCCTGGGATTTCCCATAACACGTTTGAGAGCATCTTTTCTTTAAGTGACAGCTTGAAAGATGGGTTACCCGATCTTGCCGGAAGACTCTTTTGCAAACTGTTCATAAACAAAGAAAAGAGTTCATGTTAACCTGTGATAGGCCAATATCTTATGGCCACCTTGAAAAATTGCCTTTTCGGCCAAACTCTGCGTTATACGAAAAATTGTATCCTCGGAATATCAATTATATGCCTGCGATACAATTTTTCGTATGCCTCGAAGTATACGCTTACCTGATTTCGAAGGGAAGTTCTAATTTTTCAAGGTACCCTTATGGGTAACATAAGAGTTATATATAGTGCCTTACCATGCCTCTGCTAATGTGGCAAATTGTCGCACCCGCTGTAAGCCGTTAGGGCAGGAAAGATGATATTGGCATAGGCCGTTGTTGCCCTCTCCTGTCCCGTCATCCCGCTTAGCGAATCAGTATTCCATCGGCCTGTTTTTCAGAATGACGTTGTCTTTAGGCCACCTTTACTTGGGCCACCCGCCAAAGGTGTGACAATCTGCCATATTAACAGGATGAAAATTTATGCTATCGTCTACCACAATGTAGCAATTTGAAGTGGGCGCAAATCAAATATCAGAAAGGATATTTCAGGTTGGCGCAAAATTTTTTCATGATCAGAAACGTTGATCAGAAAATGAAAATGATGGAGGTAGACTATGCAAGATCAAGACAGTTGCAGCAAGAGATTCTCACGACGTAACATGCTTATTGGAACAGGTGCGTTGGCTGCGGGAGCTGCATTAACACATCTTGGCGGTTTTATCAAACCCGCCGGGGCTACTGGCGGTAAGACCGAGAAATGGCCTTGGCCCTACGAGAAACTGGATCCCACCAAAACAGCAGAGATATGTTACAAGGAATGGTATAGAGTTTTTTGCGGCGCAGCTGTGATCAACAGTATTTTCTCACAATTACGAGAGAAGGTCGGCGAGCCCTACCTTTCGTTTCCAGCAGATGCCTTTGTCTTTCTGGAGGGTGGGCAGATGGGTTGGGGAACAATCTGCGGCTCCCCTGCAGGAGCAAACATCGTTGCCAATTTAATCATCGGCCCCCGTATCTCCGGTGCTCATGAGGGACACCAGATTGCCACCGATATTATGCAGTGGTACTCTAATGCAGCCCTGCCGACCTTTACTCCCGCAAAACCAAAAATTTCTACAACCTTACCGACAACCACCAGCGAATCTCCCCTTTGCCATATTTCAGTTGGAAAATGGATGAGCGAAGCAGATAAGCCTTTAAAAAGTCCTGAAAGAAAAGATCGATGTGCCCGGGTTGCAGCCAGCACAGCCTACAGGCTGGTCGAGCTGCTCAATGACTGGAAAGACGGTGAATACGAAGCTTCCACCACCTTTAGTGCTCCTAAAAAGCATGGAATCACAGGACAGTTCAACTGCATAGAATGTCATGGAGAAGATGTTCCTGAACCACCCAGCGGCTCGTAAAAAAACAAGGTAACTATTCAAGACAGTAGCCCGTCTAGCCATCCTTGAGGATGGCAAAGACGGGCTACTGCTGAGTCTCGTCTTGTCATTTCGGGGCATACTTGAAAAGTTTTCTTTGCAGGGTTCTCCGGTGGATACCAAGTTTCTTTGCCGTCCTGCTGATATTGTTATCACAATCCGTCATAACCCTCTGAATATGCTCCCATTCCACCCTGGCCAAAGATGGGGGTGGGAATTCCCGTTGTTGTGAATTTTCCAGATCAAGATCGCTGGCATCGGTAAATGCCTTTATGATTTCATCAACATCAGCAGGCTTGGCAAGATAAGAAATGGCACCCAGTTTGGTTGCTTCCGTTGCAGTAGTGATGGAGCCGTAACCGGTTAAAACGACTATTTTCAGTTGTGGGGAAATTTTCAAGCCGTCTTTGAGAAGCTGCAAGCCGCTTTTTCCCGGCATTTTCAGGTCAATAACTGCCATTGTTGGCGCATGCTCTGATATGATTTGTATGGCTTCATCGTAACAGGATGCCGTATAGGTTGAATATCCTCTTCGAATAAAAGCGCGGTTCATACGATTTCGGAAGAATTCTTCATCATCCACCAGTAGAATTGTTTCCATTCATTTTTCCATTATAAAAGAAGAGTGAAGACAGATAAGTGTAACTATTCAGCTGAGGCCAAAAAATAGCCTAAACTCTGAACGGCTACTGAATAGTTACGGTCAAATTATGGTTTGTGATCCAATAAATCAAGTGATAAACCCATAATAACAGTTGTTCCCCGGCCAGCCTCAGATGAAATATCAAGTGTTCCTCGGAATTGATCAACCAGGGTTTTTGCAAGAAACAGTCCCAAGCCCAAACCAGATTCTTTTGTCGTGAAAAAGGGGGCGGTCACATGTTCTTTATCACTCTCTTTAATTCCTACGCCGCAGTCCACTACTTTAATATAGAGCTTATCGGATGAGATAAATAAATGTATGGCTACGTCAGATTTGCTGCCTGAGGCCTCAAGCCCATTGTGAAGAAGGCCCTTTATGGTTCGGCACAATGAACGAAAGGGGATGTTTATTGTGCCGATGTTCATTTCAATGTTAACTCGGATACGTCGACGCTGCTCTTCATTGATCTCCTGAAGAATTTGTTCAATCACTTCTTCAACAGAATAACGTTTCATTCCCTCCCCAAGGTGTTCACCTGCACCGGCAGCCATTTGGTAAAGGATCTCTTTACAATCAGCAATTTGTTTTCTGATCAAGTGGGCATCCTCGAGGAGCTCAGCACTGCTATCCTGTCCCTTCAAAGCATGGATCATTTCATTGGAGACAATTGCTACCGTACTCAAAGGTGTGGAAAGTTCATGGGCGGCACCTGCGGCCAAGGTGGCCAGAGAAGAGAGTTTCTCATTTTGGGTCTTTTCTTTTTCAAGGGTAAGAAGTGTTGTGCGATGTTCTGCTAGAGACTCTTGTATTTTGCTGACAAAAAAGACAACAAAAAAGGCTGTTATAACAAAGGCTACCCACATTCCCTGCAGATGGAGTTGAAAGGAGCCGGTGATTCCGCCGATAATGTGACAGCCTGTAAGATCACTTAATTTAGCGGCTCCGGAAAGATCCGTGATCACTGGAGGAGGGAAGTAAAAAAGCAGACCATAACAGAGAAGGGTTGTAATGGTGATCAGCCAGGAACAGATTGCAGGGAGAATGATTGCTCCTAACACAATATGAAGAAAATAGAGAAAGACAAACGGGTTCATAGCCCCGCCGGTGACATAAAGAAGAATTGTGAGAAAAATCGTATCCAACAGGAGGATTGTGACAATCATCTGGTTGGATATTGGCTCATTACGTTTCTGACGAAAATGGAGATAGAGGTTGGAGCCTCCCTCAAAGAGAAGGATAAGGGCAACAAGAAAAACAGGTACCTGAATATCCATCGACAGGATAACAGCCACCGTAAGGAGAAGCAGGCAAAGGATTTCACCCCAGCGCAGAACCAGCAACCAGGGAACAGCCACATCAACAGTTTCTTTTCTTAGAGAAAAAAAGGATCGTATTTTGGATAATATCATAAATTGTAATTAATTGATTATTATTCAGGGAGGCAAAAAAGAATAAGATATTTGTTAAAGATATTCTATCTCGCAGAAAGCGCATAGAAATGATACAGGATGTGTCTTCTTTCTTGCTTATGATTTCTTCTATTATAGCATAGATGTAAAGCAAAAAATAATTTGATTTGATTCGGGCTGCGATATAATGGAATGGCCGGGAAAGTCGAGGGGTTGTTTCAAGTGTGGCAATATGCCACATTGTGTCGCTTTGTGCTCTCTGATACTTTTTAATGGTTCCAATTGAGAAAGGGAGGGAAAGTGGTTCTAGTGCTGAACAGTTACTTTCCGAGGTATGCGCAAGTATATCTTACGATACCTGAATAGTTACACATATTGTTTATGAAAAGGTGATGTATGAAAAATTTTGATGTTAATTCAAGGTGTCATAAAGCTGCTGGCGAGTATAAAAATATGCTGCTAAACAATATTACGATGAAAAATATCAAGAAATTGAATTTGTCGGAGGTGCAAGAATACACTCCTGCAAAAATTATTTACATCAGAAAAAAAGTCAGATTAAGTCAGGCAGCACTAGCCAAAGTTTTTAATATCTCACCTTCTGCAGTTAGACAATGGGAGGTGGGTGATAAAAAACCGTCGGGAGCATCTAAAAAGCTCTTTGAATTACTAGAGAGAAAAGGGCTTGAAGTATTCATTTGATTATCGAATGGTGTTTTTCTCGTAAGCGACAACCTCCTGCCCAAGTTGTTCCACATTGGGCCGCTAGTTCAATGCCGGCCCACGATAATTAGAATTTTCAAGCAGCAATTTTGTCTGCTGCGGGGAAGAAATTTCTATTTCATTTCTGCCAAAAGTCTCTTAAGCCGTTTGGTGATACCACATTGTGGCATCCTGTGTTATGTTGTCTTTACTTGGTAAAGAAAAGCAATATTGATTTTTTTTGTTGGTTGAATAAAATCGAAAACAGGATAATCACAGGATAGGAGAGAAAAATGGCTACAGCAGAAATAAAAACGTCTACAGAGGTATCCATACCCTCTCTGTTGCTGGATGATTTTGTGGAGCAGGCGAAAAAAATCGCTGCAACCCAGACATCCGAATATGCGCCGGGGGAACGAGCTGCCCTGATCAGTCAGATAAAGGCATTATTGCAGGAACAGGATGCCGTTCTTGTTGCCCATTACTATACCTCACCTGAGCTCCAGCAACTTGCGGAGGAGACAGGCGGTCATGTTGCCGACTCGCTGGAGATGGCTCGCTTTGGCAACGAACATCCCGCGACGACTCTTGTGGTGGCCGGAGTTCGCTTTATGGGCGAGACTGCCAAGATCTTAAACCCTGAGAAACGTGTTTTGATGCCGGATGCGGAGGCTACCTGTTCCCTGGATCTGGAATGTCCGGTGGATCTCTTTGCAAAGTTTTGCGATGCCCACCCGGATTACACCGTTGTTGTCTATGCCAATACCAGTGCCGCTGTCAAGGCCAGAGCGGATTGGGTGGTAACTTCCGGTATTGCTCTGCCAATTGTCAAACATCTTGCCAAGCAGGAAAGGAAAATTCTCTGGGCGCCTGATAAACATCTTGGTGCTTATGTTCAGGGTGTTGCAGGTGTCCGGATGCTGATCTGGCCCGGCAGCTGTGTGGTGCATGAACAGTTCAAGGCCGATAGCATTCAAGCGCTCAAAGTACAATATCCCCAGGCCAGGGTACTGGTTCATCCGGAATCACCGACTGAGGTTATTGAAATAGCAGATGTTGTCGGCTCAACAACGGCTCTTATTCAAGCCGGCAGGGATCTTGATGCCAAAGAGTTCATTGTGGCGACAGAACCCGGCATTTTTTATAAGATGAAACAAGCCGCCCCGGGTAAAATTTTTCTGGAAGCACCCACCGGTGGTGTCGGCGCCAGTTGTGAAAGCTGTATGCGCTGCCCCTGGATGGCTATGAATGGTTTGCGTAACCTGGCAAAGGCTCTGAAAACAGGGGCCGATGAAATTGTAGTTGAAGAAGCTGTTCGAAAAAAAGCCCTGATCCCTCTGCAACGAATGATGGATTTTGCCGGAGAGTACGCTATCTCCATGAAAGGGAAGGGGAATGCCTGAGTCCATAGGGCCTGTTAGCACAACCATTTTGACTGCCAGTGAGGCAGTTTCACTCGCTTCCCTGCTGGAGCACTGCTGGGTAGTTACATGTAACTTATTTTTTCGGAATCAGTGGTGGAGATGAAGGTACATGCGGGGGCAAAGCAGGTTCACTCTTTTTCACCTTAATAAAAATAAACACACCCATTCCCAGCGCCAGCGCAAAAATTGAGAGCCCCAACAACGGCCGATAGACAAACCAGGCAACACCGATGGTAAGAAATGAGAGAAAAGCTGCCAGCAGAGCTGCAATGACACTGGTCCCAGCTCCAATAATTGAACCAATTACCGGTACCACATCAGCAAAAACAGCAAGAGGCGCAAGGGCCAGACCCAGGCCAAATGCCATCAGCATAAAACCGCCGACACGGATTCCCCAGGTGAGAATAGTATTGGACTGTTGGGCTTTCTGAAACATCACATCTGCCGGGTGAAGGCCCATTTCCAGCAATTCGATGGTTCCGCCGGCTGCAGCACTGTAGGGTTCAAAAGTTGACCGCACCTGCCTTGACACCAGACTTATTTCAGCCGGCAGAACAACGGCATAGCTGATCCTCAGATCACCTATCTCGGACTTAGCGGGATTATTTCCAAGATAATAACCGTTACCCTGTTTCACCACCTTATGGGCAAGAGTCTGCGGCAGCTGTGCTGTTGGAGGAACAGGAAAAGGGTTGGTAGTATTGAGTTTACTGATGAGTGAACCGGATAGTCTGAACGCGCCCAGGCGCACATCAGAGGCAACAATCGTCTGGGAATGATAGGGCATGGTTCCTGGGT
>SWBY01010170.1_pt1 | contig 16631 bp, 20 predicted proteins | sample 4693071 | NCBI WGS metagenome assembly SWBY01 (sample SAMN10267273, study PRJNA491770) | bioreactor metagenome | isolation source: DHS bioreactor inoculated with marine methane seep sediment | place: Japan: Omine Ridge, Nankai Trough | collected 2006-05-06 | reverse complement strand
CTTTTGCTCTTAAGTAAAGCAGCGAAGGCCTTCCTATTTCGTAACCCTGTTCAACTCGAATGTCGATTTGACCTTTTCCAAAATAACGATATTTCACTAAATACCCGGCTAAGCAACCATTTGCACTTCCCGTAGCTGGGTCCTCCGGCACTCCGTAGTAGTCAGCAAAAACCCGTATATTCAAGTCATTTTCCTTATCATAAGTTTGGGGACAAAAGATAAGCATCGCTTTGGCTTGCGTATCTTTAATCAACTCGAAGTATTTATCTCTAATTACCTTAGCCTGCTTCAAAGTATCCAAAGTCTTTAATGGAATTATTATGAAGGGTAATCCCGTAGAAACCTCTTGAATTGGGAATCTATCGTCTATTTCACTTTCATTGAGGCTCAAAACCTGCAAAATTTGCTCAGGCTCAAAAATTCGACTAAAAGTCGCAGCCATTTGCTTCATCCATAAAATATCTATTTGTTCACCGCTATATTTGAGCGTAACTGGAATCTGCCCGATCTTCAGGTTCAGGATAATTGTCTCAACAGGCTCTCTGATAATCTCGTGTTGTATCACATAAGCGGTTCCCAGTGTTGGATGACCGGCAAACGGCAACTCTTCCTTTGGCGTGAAAATACGGACATCATATCCACCATTGCGCTTCTGATCAGACAAAATAAAAGTTGTTTCTGAAAAGTTCATTTCTTTAGCGATTTGTTGCATCTCAATATCAGAAAGAGCTTTTGCATCTCTGACAACTGCGAGTTGGTTACCTGCATATTTTTCCTCAGCAAACACATCCACTATGTAAAAGGGACATTTTCTCATTGTGCTTTCCTCCATCAGGCATTTCAGCTAACGTTTCGGGCGTATCTGAAGTCCATCAACCAAGCTGGATTTACGCAAAGAGTAGCGGAGCCAGATACGCTCATTTATATAAAATTGCATTCATCTGCATTTTGTCTAATAATCGTGGGGAATACCTTTAATATGTAAATGGAGATGTTCATGGTCATCCATTTCTTCGATCCAACCATTATTAGCATTGGATTTTACATCCAGGTCTTTTATATATGGCTTGATATCAAGCACCGGGGTTCCATCGAACGCATCCAGGCCCGATGTTAAAATTTCGTTATTTATGATGCGTTTTATACGAACAATGCTAAGCCCTATATGATTCGGGCGAACAGGGGATCTGCTTGCAAACACGCCTACCTTTACACCACCAGCCCATGGAGGAGATACAATCATTGACTGCTCTTGCTTTACACGATCTATATAGTAAATAACATATATATAGCGAAATTTGTCAAGTTTATAGAGTCCATCGGTATATTGGGATTCAACTACTATACGGAAATCCCCATCATCCTCTTTCACTGGCTGATACGGTGCATTATCAGTATATGGGGTTCGAATAACTCCGATTCGCTTTTGCTCAAAGCACATGATTCCTTCTGTTTGTTTATTTTCATTTGACATTTTATGTATCTCCTGTGTTTTGAATATCTCTCCCGGTCTTGAGACACTATATTTTTCTATCTTCTTATTTGCTAATTCAATATGTCTATTCGCTTCTTTTAAAATTCTAATAGTCTATTTTAATTCGTGAGCTGCCTCTTTAAGCCCCATATTCTCTATTTTCCTGAGCCACTTCCCCTTATCCTGAATATGTTGATTATTATTACTACGATTCCTATTTTCATGTTTATACCTCCTTTTTCTGTGCAGTGATTACAACAAAGCCTCCTTCTCCATGACCTTCTTTAACAGGTTCAATAGCAGTAATTTCTTTGGGGTTTTTAAAGATTGTCTGACAGGTTTTGATATGTTCATACTTCAATTTTTTAAGCCAATCCAAAACTTGTCTGGTAGAATAAAAGTTGGCATGCCTGTAGAATTTACTCTCTTTCTTCTTTGATTCATACAGTTTGCCAAGAAAACTCTCCTTGTCAATCATACCTATGATGAAATATCCTCCCGGTTTAAGAACTCTTTTTGCTTCCCTAAGTGCTTGTATAGGGTCTTGCACAAAACATATTGTTACAACTATCAATACAAAGTCAAAAGAAGAATCATCAAAAGGAAGTTTTTCCGCTTTTGCTTCATAAACCTCTATCCCACGTTTTTGTGCTATATCTGCCATTGCTTTTGCTGGCTCCACTCCAATCCTGATACCAAGAGGAACTGCAAATCTTCCTGTACCCACTCCAACCTCTAAACCCTTACTATTTTCCAAAACGAACTTCTTTAAGGCTTGGACTTCGGACTCATAGGCAAATCTATTTGCATCAAACCATTCATCATATTCTTGAGCATACTTTTCAAAGATTTCAATGTTATTAATAAGTCTTCACCTTTTTCAAGTATAGCCGAATTTGCGTATAACATTTTGCGTGTATCTGAAGTCGCTCAAAGAGCGATTTGTGTAAGGGCGTTAGCCCGAACCAGATACATGCTGTTATATGATGTATTTGGAACTCGCGTTATCGTTTAATGAATTCATAGTGATTCAGTTTTATCCTGCCCCGTGCATCTTCAAGAACTTTTACACCACACATATTGATAAATGTACAGAATCTCTCCATAACATCTTCTAATTTATCAATGTCTTTGTATTCTTGGGGTTGTCGTTTTCGCCATGGAGTTTTTGGCTGTGATGTAAGTAATATCTCAGCCATGGGGGAGACTAATCCTTGTACATCCTTATCGCCTTCTATTCCCAGTTTTTCAAAGAAACCTGGAGGCGGGTCATTTCTTATACTGCCACCTGAAAATATTGTTGAACGATGTTTAGATACATCATGTTGTTCAAAAATTTTTAAGATTGAATATCGATTTTCGCGCCAGTAACTTTTCAATGATGGAAAATAATTATCATATCCTTCAATGAATCCATCCGAATAGTCTGGTGGTTTTCCCAAAATATTATATGGCGATATTTTTTTTAACTTTTTTTCATCAGTGACATCTAAAAATTGAGTTGAATTTGCAATATATCCAAGAGCATTTAATGCAAAGACCATACATTCGATTGCCGAGTCCATATTGAAAAAAATTGACGATAAATGATATTCTGCCCCTTGGATACCACTTATAGGAGACAAAGGTGGTGTCCAAGAATGGACTTCACGATAATGAATTTTAACGCCAAGAATTCGATTATATAATCCGTATAAACCCCCTCGAAATTGATTAAACCAATCACCTTTGCCACTCAAATTATAGCTCTGGTCTGCTAAAAGTGCAAAGTTATCTAAATCCTTATAATACGACAAATTAAATTTTAGGGTATAATCATTAGACATTTTATTATCACTCAAAATATTTCATATGACTTTGTATATCCGAACTTATTTCGCATATCTCAAATATTTAGTGTTACATCCGAACATGGTCAATCTACATCCATCCGGACGAACTTCAACCAACACCTACACTCTTCATCATTCTCCTCTATTAAGTTATCCAACCCACCCCACAAAAACACACCAGCCGCACAACCAACCCGACATCCGCATACGTCGTGATAGATTCATGAAGCCCCAGCCTTCCCATTCCTAACTGAAGTCGGGGGCATCTGCAAGACAGAGGTCGTGTGCTTGGGTGAGCGCGGGAAGATGTGGGGTGGGGAAGTGTGTGTTCACCGAAGGCAGCGTGGCAGCCAGCCTTATAGATTCGTGCGAGTTTTGAGTAGATGGTGGAGGAGCGCACCGCCATCTGCGTGGTTGTTGCCCAGGGTTTTGGTTCAGTGTTCATCACCTCCCGTCCCGTATGAAGTTAGGAGGAACTATGAATGGACGGCGCGCAGGTCACACATTTGTATTTGTTGAACATGGCCCGACGTATTTAATAGTTGAAAACAAAATTAAGTCATATGGAAACTCATGTTGAATCGAACAAGGTCTGGCTCTACAAAGACGAATATGATGACATGCTTGAATACATCGATCGATTGACAGAAACGATAAACGTTCTTTCCGATAGGAGTACTACAACAGCAGTCAAACAAGCTCTTAGCAGGATTAACTCCGGCGAGTATCTCACAAAAGAAGACATGGTGTTTGATTGATGGTGCGAGTTTATAACCGCAGATAAACGCGGATGAACGCAGATATTGCAGCTAAAATTAGATTATACTTGAATTTTTAATGTATAATTACAATTAAAATCCATAATGGCAGTTATCTGTGTTCATCTGTGGTTAATAATGAAATTGAACTAATTACAGCCTGCTTCCTTTCTGCACATGTATTAAGCATGGGTTGAGAGAGGTGTGTGCGGGCGGTGCCTCGGGTGTTGTAGATTGCTGCCGGCGGGAGCCATTGCTGTTAAAATATATAATTTATGAAATACTTCGCCACAAAGGACGCAAAGTTAAGGTTACAATGTCTTTGCTGCGGCAGCGTGCCCCTACTTACCCAGCCCCAGCACATCAGCCATACCGTACACCCCGCTCTCCTGCTCCATCACCCAGTGTGCAGCCCTCACAGCCCCACCCGCAAACGCCTGCCTGCTGTGGGCCTGGTGCCGTATCTCGATACGCTCACCATCGCCAAAGAACAACACCGTATGGTCCCCAACCACATCACCGCCCCTGACAGCATGAATACCGATCTCATCTCCCCTTGGCGCAAGCCCCTGCCGCCCGTACACATACTCCCTGCCGCCCAGCACCTCACTGATAACCTGCGCCGCCTTTACCGCAGTGCCGCTCGGTGCGTCCTTCTTCTTATTGTGGTGGGCCTCGATGATCTCTACATCAAACCCGTCCAGAGACCCGGCAGCTTCCTTTAGCAGTTCCCAGAAAATATTAACACCCACAGCAAAATTGGGCGATATGACCGCAGCCACACCATTATCCCTGATAGCCTGGTGCATCTGCCGTGTCTGCTCCTCGCTAAAACCAGTAGTGCCAACCACCAGGTTTGCCCCGGCATTGGCAGCCTTGACCACATTCCCGGCCGCAGCCACAGCGATAGTAAAATCGATCACAACCTGCGTACCCGTCTCCTTTATCAGGGTTTGTATATCCGCAGGGTCTGATACCGGCACACCCAGGTGCCCTGTCCCGATGGCCTCGCCCACATCCATGCCGATATTAGTAATATCAAATGCCGCAGAAAGTTCCATATCCAGGCTTTCCAGGATATTTTGGATGATCAGGGTGCCCATCCTGCCGCATGCACCGGTGACGGCGGTGCGTATCATACTACAGCGCCCCGATCGCTTTTAGTTCAGCCACCAGCCTTACCTCGTTCCCTGAACTCAGGGGCGCCAGTGGCAACCTCAGGTGTCCTGCAGCCAGGCCGACCAGTTCTGCCGCCTTCTTCACAGGTATGGGATTGGTCTCAAGGAACAATGCCTTGATAAGCGGTGCAAGCTGTGCTTCCAGCCTCTTTGCCTCATCCAGGTTCCCTTCATTGAAAGCCGTAACCATAGCCGTCATCTTCCCAGGTACGATATTTGCCGCCACACTTATCACTCCAACACCGCCAAGTTCCATAATGGTCAGGGTATTGGCATCATCTCCTGATAACACAACAAAATCTTCATCCCGGGTCAGCCTGATAATTTCAGATATCTGGTCCAGGTCACCACTGGCCTCCTTTATCCCAATAATATTGGGATGGCCTGCAAGCTGGGCAGTAATCCCAGCCTTCATGTTAAGGCATGTCCGGCTTGGCACATTATATAATATCTGGGGAATATCCGCATTATCAGCTATCTTAGTAAAATGTTTAATCAGCCCGGCATCATTTGGTTTGTTATAATAGGGCGTGATCAATAGTGCTGCATCAGCCCCCGCATCAGCAGCATATTTGGTTAATTCCAGGGCTTCAGATGTACTGTTGGCCCCAGTACCGGCAACAACCGGCACCTGGCTATACTCCACAGTTATGTCAATGATTTCCTTATGTTCCTGGAATGTAAGAGTAGCAGACTCTCCTGTCGTCCCTGAGGGTATGACGCCTGAAATACTTCCATCCACCAGGAAATCCAAATTGGACTGCATCCCCCATTTGTCAATCCTGTCATCAGAAGTAAAAGGTGTTATCAATGCAGCCAATACGCCATCCAGCATAGCAGGATCACCCACATTATACTATTATTTTGCCGGTCTATTCTTCTTCCTTGTGATGTATCCGGCAATCCGGTTCCTTATAACCTTGCTCCGAACATTGGTGAACTGGGTGACAAGAGGTTTATTATCCTCAAAATCACCAGTGAACTGGTCGCCTTTTTCATTTATTAATTGGAGTGCAAGAGTCTTGATATAACTTGGTCTGATTCCCATTTTTATGCTCCTATATTTTATAACCTGCATACTACCCCACTATTCATATATGTTTCCTTCAACAACACAAGTATGCAGTGTTATCCGTCAAATGCAATAAGAAAATTATTTGCATCCGATGAATAATATATAATATTATGACCGATATCGGACTGCTATGGGACACTAAACTGCTTTTTGAAAAGTTTTTTACTGAGCACGGTTTTGATTGCAAGTTAATACATCCCGCATCCCTTGGCACGCCATTTTTACTTGAATTCAAACTATTGATCATACCAACCGGTTTTGCCAATCCTGATTATTCCAATACATTATCCTCCCTGATACGCAGCAGTCACAGGATCGAAAAATTTATTAAAAACGGGGGTATGCTGCTGGTGTACGGTGCCCTGACAGAATTACATAATTATGAATGGCTGCCAGTCAACCTTGAATATATCCAGCGGTATGGTCCTGTTGAACTTTCCCTGCGCTGCCAGAGCGATGTATCGCTTTTAGCAGGTGACACATCACTGGAATGCGACGGCTTCTTTTGCTCGGCAGATGGTAAATGTATTTTACTCAATGATTCGAATGAGGTAGTATTAGTAGAGATCAAGTACAAAAAGGGTATGATAATCGCCACGACCATACATGAATTTCCCACACCTGAATTTATCAGGTGGGCACTCGAACATTCGACCCATGCCAGTTTATAGACGTTTTACTTTACTGGTTCGCCCGTTGTTTTGATTTTCTCCACTTCTTCAGGACTTTCGATCGTGAGCAAGAAGGTCCCGTGACATGGCTTTGTATATGGAAAAATGATATTATCGCCATCTACTGCCACATAGATTGGCGGGACACCAATAATGAACACATTCATCATACGATACCCTGGCTGGACTTGGTAATATTCATCATAGTTTGAGCTGATGAATGTCGAGCATTCCTTGAATCTTGCTTTTGATAGTAAAATCTCATATTTCAACTGTTCGATGCAGCCCAACGTTCTACCTCCATGTTTATTTTTGATATTATTGGTTTTGGATTATGCACAGCCCTGGCCCAGATATGTTTTAAGCCTGCATCATCACACTGCTGTGCCAGGGCCATGGCATCGTTCCCGAATATTATCCCCACGGCCTCACCGCTTATTAATGCGGCTGCCGTGGCAAGATATGATACCCCTGCATCGTTATGGATAAATACGTAACATATATCGGCATCAACCTTTTTTTCGGCAAGACCGCCAATAGTAGCATCAAGGTCTGCCGTATCCTTAATATAATGCCCGCCAGGGTCGGCCGTACGGACTAGTCCAAGTGCTGCATTGTTACCTGCAATGGTTACCCTGGCACCGCTTTTTACCAGCAGGTCCAGGGTATAGATAGCCAGGCTGGTCTGCACCGGGACTTCAGGGCAGCCTAACATTAACAATGCCTTTTTGCTTTCATCGTTCAAAATCATTCTCCTTTATGCTGATGATCGTTTAACCTGTGCCTCTTCAGCAGTCATTTTCTTCATTTCTTTTTCATCCATGTTTCCACCCTGGAGCTTCATGCGTTCCCGCAGGACACATTTCCCATATCTGGAACCACCCAGGGGATTTTTTGGCGTACCAAGTGAATTCATACACCTGGCCATTACCGCAGCTCCCCGGGCCAGACCATCATCGATAAATGCAATATGTTCCTCTGGTGAATCGAATATGCCCAGTTTATTGACCTGCCTGAGTATCAATCTTGGTTTACATCCGGTAATGGCTGCCCGTCCCGTCAAACCTATGGCAGTCTTTTCTGTGACAAGGTTCTCATCCAATGCAACTTTCACCAGCCGTTTCACCATGATAGCACACACCATATCCACTATAGCGAACAGTGTCTCCAACCCATATTTTTCATACACTTCGCCCCCTATCTTTGATAGTTTTTCCAGATCAGAACCGTTTTTGCCCACATCACACCCTATCAGGGTGACCCCGATTTCCTTTGCTGTTTTCGGGCTGACCGGTACGCTGCCGTACTTGTCCACATTTTCGGGAATCACCTCAATTGATATCAGTTCATGTATCCTGTTGGTATACTCTTTGATGACCTTCCCCCGCTTCATCCAGGTGAGTAGTCCCACTGGTTTGTTTTTAAACAGGTCAAGGGCAGTACCTACCTTTTCATCCACAAGATGTGTGCCCTGGATTATGGCATCCGGAATGGCACCGGCATACCCTGCAAAATTCCCGGTAACCCTGGCATATGGGGTATCGTCATTGGTGATGCGACCATCCAGCGTTGTGCCGAAGTCGATGGAGAGACAGGGATTCCTGAAATCAATGCCAGCCCATTTTGCGCCTTCCTTAATACCGGCAGTGGCCAGTTCACCTTCCATCTCATTGGCGACCACCTCAAGTCCCGAGGCACCCACAGGGGGAAGTACGCCACCCACAGCACCTGTGAACACGATCTTTTCTATCAAGCTGAATTTCCTGAAGCGCTGTGGCACGTTCTCTATGGACATGGCAGGGATCATGTGTTTGGGCGGTACTCCGGCCATCATGCACCCGTCTGCCAGAGCCTTGACGAAATGGCCTACTTCGTCAGGCGAATCAAAACCGGCAACAACTCCGGTGGAGCGTACCACGAAGTGCAGGTCCTCTTTAATATCAAGGTTGGCTGTACTGAGCGATTCCTGCAGAGTATCACGTACCAGTTCGGCTACAGATTCCCTGGTAAGTGAAATGCCTGTAAGTGTTTTTCCGAAAATCTCTTCTTTTGGCCTGGGACTCCTGACGTCCCGTGTCATATTTACAGTCTTGTTGACGAGGCTGGTCTTGCCATCCTCCAGGTTAGTAGCTGTCAGTATGCATTTAGTTGTGGTGTTGCCTACTTCAACCGAGGCTACAATAAAATAAGGCTTTGACTTCAGGTCCAAAAGCCTGACATAAGGGCTTTCTGAGATTCTTGGTTTTGGCCCGAATGTACTTTTTTTCAGTATTTTTACCGGATTAGTCATAGTTCGCAGACTTCTATAGGAATTGTAATAGATAAATTTTGTTTTCTAATGTTTTGCATAATATCTGTACACCCATGAACCTATCGATTGGTCTACCTTTTGTTATCAAGCTCATGCAACAATATATTGATCTGCTCAAGCCCTGCATCTGTCTTGAACCCTGTTCCGGAAAAATGGGTGCGTGAAGCGTAAAATCCCGCAGATACGAGTGCTTCTACCAGTTCATCAATGGGTCCGGGCGAGATTTTATTTTTTTTGCACAGCCAATGCTGGTCGTAATAGGTCACAACATCTATTTCACCACGACAGAATTCAATGATCTTTACTGCCTGCTCCCACTTGCCCGGCTTTCTGGTCTCAAGTTCGACAAGCAACGCATCACAGAAATCCTGCTCCCGGATACTGCCCAGCCAGAGTGGTCCGGCAGGTTGGAGTGTCCCTTTGCAGTGGGGGCAGATAGATCCCAACTGTACAGCCAGCCCATATTTCCATGACCTGTATCCGCAATTTGGGCAGTGGGTGATAAAACCCATTTTTTCCAGGGCATCATCGGCAGAGGACACACCCTTTATGATCTCAAGATATACCCTGACATAGTGTCGTGTTGCATGGGTCAACAGCACCTTTACCCCTTTATCCCGGCGTACCAGGGCCCGTACCGCCGCACCCAACAGAATGCGTGCCCCCATCTCCCTGTGGTATTCGGTGTTCAACGGCACTGCCGCATACTTGCGCATTCCCGATTTCAGATGAGCACCGCACAGGGGAGCGGTATCAGTGGCAGTAATGCACAGTAACCTGCGGGCCGATCTGGCAGCAGCATCCAGGAACGGGGCAGGTGAGCCAAAAGGGTCAAGGTCAACAATGTCAAAATACTTCCGGTGCATGAGAGTATTGGCATTCTGCCTGGAGGAGGTGCAGATATCTTCCAGACCGTTTCGCTTTATGTTTTCCCGGATCAGTTCATAAGCATCCTGTTTCCAGTCGTTCAGGCAGCACTTGGGTCCCACCTCGGCTGCCATACGTATGCCCCTGATGCCTGAGGCTGACATAACATCAGCGTAGGAAACCGCTTCAGTGTCAAGGCCATGATCTTTTATAAAACACGCAACAGCAGAAATAGTAATATCACGGTTTAATTCCATTTCAGGGTTATAGAACACACCTGCAGAAGAAGATGGAATACATGATGGATCATCGGGAAGGGGGACCTCAATTCGGACACCCCCTTCACTGATGACCTTGCTGTTCATTATTTATTATACCACAGTAATGGTTAATATCTTTGTATCCCTGCCTTTCAGATAGAAAGTATATTCACCGGTTTCATTGAAGGTATGGCTCACAGACCCCATATAACGAAGATATTGTTCTTCTTCCCATATACCATTCTCATTAACCAGGTATCTTGGTTTCTTGGTATTTTCAAAGTTCCTCCATTTAATGGTGTCGCCCACGTTTATTTCTTTATCCCCTGTAGGTATGAACATGTAACTCATGATCCTGATCAGATATTCCTGGGGTACTGCAGTAGATGTGGGTGTTACATTTGTTGGCTCAGGCACAGGGGTCCCGGTAGGTATTTCGGTGGGTGTTGCGGTGGCAGTCGCAGTGGGTGTTGCTGTATCTTCAATATACGGTTCAGGTTCAGTGCAGCCTGTAACAAATATTGATATTGCTAATAATGTTATTACACAAATGATTGAAAAAGCTTTCTTTGGTTCCATAATTATCATCACCTCAATAGTCTTATGGTTTACAATTATTTCATTCTATAAGTTATTAATACTATCGTAAAGATTTGAACAAAATTATTCATTATCCCTCAACTTGACAGCCGTACCATATGCCAGTATCTCGGCTGCCCCTGCCATTACCATTGAGGTCATGAACCTGACATTTATTACGGCGTCGGCACCCATCTTTTCGGCATCCTCTACCATGCGGTTAATGGCTTTCTCCCTGGCCTCTTCAAGCATATTCGAGTATTCTGTCAGTTCGCCGCCTACGATGGTGCGCAGACCTGCCAGGATGTCCTTGCCGATATGCTTGGCCTGGATGGTACTGCCACGGGCCATGCCAAGGGTCTGTGTGATCTCTTTTCCTGCTATGGTATCTGTGTTCACGATTATCATGTTCTAACCTTTAGTATTTCCTTTCAATCTCAGTATCGTTTGTCCCTATTCTTTCCTTTATCAAAGACAATAACGCGATTATTATACCTAATATAATGGCTGCAAGGGATAGTTTCAGTATCAGGTTGCTCTCCATGGTTAAAATATTATAGAAAGCGTATCCTACCAGCAGGATGATACCTATAACGGCTAGGCCTATGCCCAGATTTCGCACTGCTGTGTTATTATCCATTTCACATCACCCCGAATCTCTAAGAATATAGGCTGTTTCTTGTACATAAATAGATTATGAATAATTTGGTTGTGCATAATTGGATTATACAGGTCTTGTGGCTTGGCAAGGATGCTAACAGGGAGGACACGCCGAGTGCAGGGGATGTGATACAGGTGGTGGGAAGGGGGGAATTAGCCGGATAATAGAAATATCAATCTACCGTTTTAGTAAATATACAGTTGCACCAGCAAGGGTTAACAGTGTTAATAATACTGGTAATGGCGCATCAGGTGCATCTTCATTATCAATGGGTTGAGGCACTGCCTCAGTTTGCGCTTCCGCCTGCATTGATATTGCAGTATCAAAACTTTCACTTAATATCGAATTATTTGTTAAGCCTTTGAATTGCTGATATTGATATGTACTCTCATTCAATTTTACAGTAAGAAACATTACAGGAACGGTGGTTACACCGAACTCTTTTGCTTCCTGGCGATTTTCACCTGAATTTACACGGATTGTGGTGATATTGCCTGCGTATTCCTTTTCCAGTTCATCTACAATAAGAGACTGATTCTTGCAGAAATAACACAAATCAGAATAGAAATAAATAAAAACAGGAGTGTTATTTAACAGTGCATTCTGTATTTCAAGGCTTAACCACTGATCACTGGCCTGGAATAAAACTGCTTCATCTGATTGCAATGAGGCAGATACACTGGTAAATGTTGATAATAATACTACTGAAGAAAGGAATAATAGCGTTGTAAATTTCATATTGTCCAGACCCACGTAAATATCAAATTTCATGTAATTTTCAATTACATATATGTATTGTGCTGCATTTAATATGAAAAATTGGATGAAAGTTTCATTCCACTAACTGAACATCAATCCCAGCTCAGCTTCCAGCACATCCCTCATAGCAGCATTGTACCCATGCCCGCTGCCCTCAACCGGATAAAATACCTTGGGTTGCCCTGCCTTCTCGTATGTCACCTGCGCCAGTTCAAGCGGGATGATGGAATCGTTAATCATATGCATCATCACCAGCTTGCGGGGCGGCAGCCTGTCCAGATAAGTATCCGGGTCAATAGAGTGCAGGAACCTGGTCTGGTTTTCTGTGACCTGATTCGAATCATTTGCAATAAAGGATTCAACATCATACCCGCTGGTACTGATTCCCACCACTCCGCTGATGGACGGGTCGATGGCTGCGGCAATGATGGCGAACCTGCCGCCGTTACTGATGCCGATAATTGCAATGTTGTCAGGGTCGATCGCAGGGTACTGGCGCATCACATCAACAGCTTTCAGGGCATCAAAGACCATCTTATGCTGGGTAGGTTCCTGCCCGGCCTGGAACAACCTGCCATCAAGCTGGAAGTCCACTCCTCCCAAGTTGCGCTGGTCAATGACCATTGAAGCATACCCCATATCTGCCAGTTCGGCAGACAGCCCCTGCTCACCCTCCTTTGATACAGTGGCTCCTGGTAGTATGAGGATACCGGGCACCGGATGGCTGGTGTTGGGGATACGCAGCAACGCACTTATAACAGCATCCCTGCTGGAATAGTTGATGTAATCAAGTAAATATTCTGGATTGTTTTCAACGATCATTGAATCATATTCCGGAATTCCGCGTTCAGTGGGATAAGACATAATACCATCTTCGTCCACATCCCATTCCTTAAGTGTGGCAGTATTGCCAAAAATAGCCCATAACAATGCGATAAGGATTACGGCCGAGCCAAGAGCGATCAGTATCTTTGCCTTGGCTGCCTTCTTATTCGCCGCTGCCTGCTGGTGTCTTGCTTCCTTTTTAGACTGGCTTGGTTCAGGTTTGGTTTTCCGCTTTTTTGCCATCCGGTTATTAGAATAGTTTTGTCCTATATCACATTTATGATTTTTTTTTGCGTGATACCACGACCAGTTCATTTATGCAGGCCACTGCCACCGGAGTGTCGGGTGGATATTCCACACTCTATAAACTTAGCAAGCCGTAGACATTGGGTGATAGAACTAATTCAAGGTACACAACAAGAAACTGTTCACTGATGTTTGCAGTTACTTAACCTACTTTCCGCAGTTTTGAAAAAGCTTAAACTCGAATTAAATTCACGGCCTCAAGAGTGATTTTTTCCATATTTGAGATAATCTTATAGAAACGTCGTTTGTTCTCAATCCATTCCATTAACTGTTCTGCCTCTTTTTTCTTCAACCTTACAGAGACCGTTTTCCCCCGAACTTTTCGTGTCCATTCGTAATATGGACCATGAAGGGCTTTAGGATCGGTCTGGCATCTGCAACCAACAGTACCACAACGCATGAACCGTTTGGTTATACTACCTGTGAGAATGAACCCAATCTGATTAAGCTCACCACGATAAGCCTCAAACTGACGAAGGTATTCGTCAAGGCTAGGAATGGGATCAGATACATCGGTCATTGAAATCGTCCTTTACATGTATATAATAATCCTACCAATATATATACTGTTAGGTCCATATACCATGGATGAGCGAAATCGAGCAGTGTAAATACTCCCAGGATGAATAGCAAGGACCGAAATAAATTCAGAGTTTAGCAATTTGAAAGTTGCGGAAAGTAGGACTTAAGTATACAAATCATACTTTATGTGCAGCAAAAAATTAATTATACCATTTAAGACAATTGATACTGGGATGTAATAATGGTAAATGTAGAAATCGGATGGGTGATGATCATCATAGGATTCGGCCTTCTTGTAGCTGAATCGCTTCATCCCGGGTTCTTTGTAGCAGTACCTGGCACAGTATTACTGGTTATGGGTGCAGTATTTATACTGCTTCCGGAAATATTCGATCAATGGAGTGCGGTAATTATGGTCATAACTGCACTAATAGCAAGCATTGCAACCATAATGATGTACCGGAAGATTGCCCCGGTACAGATACCATTATCCACCAGCAAGGACACCCTGAAAGATAAAATCGGGAAAGTGACCACTGATATTGAACCAGGTTCTATTACTGGTAAAGTGAAGATCGATAACCAGACATGGAGTGCCACATCCGAATCAGTCATCCCGAAAGGAAAAAAAGTGAAAGTAATAGAATCCGAAGGAGTCCATGTAAGAGTTGTTGAAATCAGTGAATGATTAATTAAATCATTTCAGGATAAAAACGTTCAGGAACAAAATTGAAAATAAATTGAATGGAGGATAGTATATGGCAGTAGTTGATTTTGGATTGGGTCTGATCATTACAATAGCACTAATTCTGATATTCATATCAGGTGTTACCATCATCCAGCCCTATGAACAGGGTCTATGGATAGTGCTCGGACGCTACAGGAGACGGTTAAACCCGGGTTTTAACTGGGTATATCCGCTGATAAGTGAAGTAATACGTATGGATTTGAGGACCCAGGTCCTGGATGTACCCAGGCAGGAGGTCATCACCAAGGATAACAGCCCCACCAATGTGGACGCTATTGTCTATGTCAGGGTTATTGATCCGGAAAAGGCCTATTTTGAAGTGGTAAATTATCATGTTGCCACTATAAGCCTGTCACAGACCACACTGCGATCAGTCGTAGGTGATATGGAACTGGACGAGATCCTGTACAACCGGGATTTCATTAATACAAAGCTTAGGGACATTCTTGACGAGGCAACCGATGCCTGGGGTGTAAAGGTAGAGGCCGTGGAGATCAGGGAAGTCGACCCTGTAGGCACTGTCAAGGAGGCCATGGAAGAGCAGACCTCTGCCGAAAGGAAGCGAAGGGCTGCCATCCTGATTGCAGACGGCCAGAAGAAGGCCGCTATCCTTGAAGCCGAAGGTTCCAAGCAGTCCCGGATCCTGAATGCAGAAGGTGTACGCCAGTCTCAGATACTGGAAGCCGAAGGCGAGCGGGTGTCCAGGATTCTGGTGGCCCAGGGTGAGTCCCAGAGCCTGAGAATCCTCAGTGTGGGTGCAGTACCCCTTGATAAGAAAGCCATCTCTGTACTAAGTATGAATATGATGGCGAAGATGGCTGAAGGCCAGGCCACCAAGATAATCTTCCCGATGGAGATCTCAAAGATGCTAAACCAGGTAGGGCAGTATCTGGGTGCCTCCGCTGAAGTACCTGAAGTTGGCGAAACCTTGGATGTTGAAAAGATCGTGGGTAAGGCAGAGGAAGTGCTTGGACACATACCCAAGCCAGAGGAACTGAGACGGGAAGTTGAGAAGATCGAGGAGGCCCTGGTGAAGGAGACCGAAGAAACACTGATGGTTGGCGAGGCACTGAAGGAAAAGGCGGTGTCAGATAAATCTGACATCCACATCTTCAAGACAGAAGATGATGAATCTTCTGCCGAACCAGAAGGCAGCCCAAAAGAGTGAATGTATATGCCAGGGGGCGGTCAACCGCCGCTCCCTTGCTCTATTTTTAATAATAGTAATATCATATTCCAGATATGTGGATATTAATATCAGGACTGCCGGCACTGGCGATATACCAGACATTAAAAGTATCCTGTCACAGTATATTCTTGAGACCGAACTGGTGGATGATAACATTGACCAGTTTGTTGTGGCCGAAACAGGGGGCAGGATTGTGGGGTGTGCGTGCCTGGTTAGCAGTATGGATATAATCGAGTTGAGGTCAATAGCCGTGCTCCCATCATGGAAGAATAAGGGAACCGGGCGCAGGTTGTTCGAAACGCTAATGCAAAGGGCAAAAGGTATGACAGACCGGATATTTGTAAGAACGACAGCAAAGGACTTTTTCGAGAAGATGGGGTTTGAAGCACTGGGTGGTTCACAAAAACCCGTGCTGTGGCAGGACTGTGCCGACTGCGATAAACTGGATGTGTGTATGCAGGTGCCTATGGTACTGGAATTGAGGTGATAAGATGCTGACACTTGGACTGGTGAACACATACGATAAGATCAAGGTGCTGGATGCACACTACCGCTCCATTGCCAGGGCGGCACCCATTGCCTACAGTTATGGGTTTGCGCTGGCATTGTTCGATTA
>SWBY01008164.1_pt3 | contig 16682 bp, 13 predicted proteins | sample 4693071 | NCBI WGS metagenome assembly SWBY01 (sample SAMN10267273, study PRJNA491770) | bioreactor metagenome | isolation source: DHS bioreactor inoculated with marine methane seep sediment | place: Japan: Omine Ridge, Nankai Trough | collected 2006-05-06 | reverse complement strand
AAAGGGATTCAGATTCTGGAACGTCAGATTTATCAGGAGGGCCGGAATGAACTGTATCCTGAACTGGGCCGTGCATACACACACCTGGCAATGGCGCTGCGCCAGACCGGTGATTTCATCAATACACTCTCTCATTACAAAAAATCCATGAATATCTGGATCCGGCTGGTTGTCCAGCGGCAGAGAAACGAATTCCAGGGGGATATGGCGCAGACTATGATAAATCAGGCTTCTGGAATGCTTGTCTCCGGTGATTTCGATAAAGCCAACCGGCTGGCAAGCCAGGCCATGGAAATTCTGAAAGTGGAATACCAGCGGACCCGCCGGGCAGACCTTAAGAAAACCCTGGATTGGGCAGAAACTGTTTTTAAGTTAAATTCTTGATGATATGATCGGGATAACGGGTTTGCCGTTCAGCAGGCGGACTAACTCATTTCTGGATCCTTCGTTACCACCCAATTGGATAACAAATCTGGATCCACAACAATTTCACCTGTACTTCGTAAACGGAACTCTCCCTTAGGAGCATCCTTGAAGTATCGCATATCGGGAGGAAGCCAATACTCCTCACCAGAATGATCCCCTCCCAATTTTATGCAGAACCCTCTTTTAGGATGAACAGAAGTTATCCGCCCATGCATTTGCTTCTGTTCGTAAGCAACACCATCACTATCCTCATAGGTCAGTCCAACGAGGATGTATTTACCAACATGAGAGCCGGCCACAATTTCATCAAATGCGGGAGGTCTCTGATCAGATGACATTTTCTTCAAGTCCTGCTAACGCTGAGGATAACCGGTAGAGGTTAAGTTTTTTCGTTTCGTATTGTATGATCGTGGAATCTTAATTGCAACAAACGTATACGGAATGGCGGCCAACCGTTGTCTCTCACCCGATCGGCATAATCATTCTTGGTAATAGATTTGAATGTCCCGATGATGTTTTACAATGGTGCAGGGATGGGTCTTGTGCCCATCCTTTCGGATGCGGCAATTGCCATTTCCGAGGATTTTTTATTGATTTCATCCGCATCACCGGGGACGGTTCCATCGGTTTTATCCGCATTATTGAGGACGGGCACAAGACCCGTCCCTACATTACCGTTTCCAAATGAATTCTTCGGAGGTAAATGGTCAATGCGACAGGAGCAACAATGCCGGGACGGTGAAAATAGTTGGAGATCACGAGACGCATACAACTTGATTTAAGAGCTGGTCTCGACTATCTTTTTTAGCTATGAGCGTACGATGGATAGGCTATAGAATTATCCTGGGCGCCGGTTTACTCGTGAGTGTTATCGGAATCGGCGACACCGTACGTCTGACCATGCAATCCCCGGAAACCCCGTCGGTCATCCCGGAGTCATCGAAAATGATCTCCCGGGAGGATCCCCGCCCCGAAAGCCCGGCTCTGACACGCCTGTTTGCCCTGCCGGATCGTCCCCCGAACACCGGTGACGCCGGCAGCGGTAAATCCTGGATCAGCCGCCGGTATCACCTGGAACTGAAGGGAACGGTGGCCGGTGAGATGGCCGTTGTGACCGATCTGGAAACCCGGCGGGAACATATTGTTTCCATGGGTGAATCCATGGATGGATATCGTGTGGAGGAAATCGGTCGGAACCGCCTGGTCATCTCCGGAACTGAAGGCCGCGAAACCCTGATCCTGCCGTCAGAATCCGATCCCGCCTCGTCAGCAGCAGAAGATCCCGACGCAGTCCGTGTGATTGAGCGGAAAACCCTGTCAGAGTTGCTGGGAAGCGTCGATAAGCTGGCGGCGGAGATTTCACTTAAACCGGTTCGGGAGGCTGAAGGCGGACTTGCCGGGTATCGAATCACCGCGTTGAAACCCCGGGGAACTCTGGCCGGAATGGGTCTGCGCAAAAATGATTTACTGAAAACAATTAACGGGCAGCAGATTCGCACTCCCGAGGATGTCTATCGGGTATTGGAATCCACCGTTCACGACAACAACCTGACCGTCACCATAAGGAGAAGCAGCAGTGATCTCCAGTACCATTATCAGATCCGTTAGTTTCTGTATTATACTCTGTCTGGCCATGATTCCTGCCGTGCCGGCCACCGGGAACGGCGATTCCGGTGTCATGTTTGATTTTGCGGGAATTGAAATTGGTTCATTCGTGAAAATCGTCAGTGAACTCACAGGCGAAAATTACGTAATTGATCCTTCCGTGGCCGGCAAAATCACCGTCACTTCTCCCAAACCCATCCCCCGGGAAGCCGTGGCATCCGTGTTTCAGGCTGTCCTGGATGTGTATGGATATGCCGCCATCCGGGATGGCGATATTATCAAAATCATTCCGGTTGCCCGGGCAAAACAGGCCGGGTACATTCAGGGTCAGGCCGGTGACGGAGACAGTCTGCTGGAGACCCGGGTGTTTAACCTGAAATCCGCCGATGTCTCAGAAATTCGCACTCTCATCCAACCACTTCTGTCCCGGGCGGGGAATGTGGCTGTTTACCCCGCTACACGCACAATCGTACTGACGGATCAGTCCCGGAACGTGAATCGGTTGCAGCGAATAATTCATTCCCTTGATGAGGCGGGACCCGAGTTTCGCCAGGATGTAATTTCACTTCAACACGCCGATGCCGGGAATGTTGCTGAAGCCCTTAACGCCCTGTTCAATACATCCCGGCCCGGCACGACGTCCCGACCGGTAATCGTTCCGGAAACCCGGGCAAATGTACTTTTGATTCACGCCAATGATAGTGATTTCATTGTAATAACGGGACTTCTTGAGAAACTGGATCAGCCCATGCCTGAAAGCCGTGCCGGCGTCCGTGTAAGGCGATTGGCCCATGCCGACGCAGAGGATCTGGCCCGAACCCTGAGTTCACAGTTCAACCTGACCGCCCCCTCAGATAACACTTCCCGGGACCGTACCGGGGCAACACCGGCTGCTGTCTATTCAATCGTTCCGGACAAAACAACAAATTCGCTGATCATAACGGCCGCACCGGAACATATGAGGACCATTGATACCGTCATCGATCAGCTTGATTTGCCCCGGAAACAAATCCTTGTGGAAGCACTCATCGTGGAGATCAGCTCGGATCTCACCCGGGATCTTGGTATCGAATGGCGTCTTACCGATGAAATTTCCCCGGATGGGGTCACTGTGGTCGGCGGCACCAATCTGCCTACAGACGGTTCCCAGAGCGCTCTGGGACAGATGCAGCAGAACCCGTACAATGTCCCTCAAGGTATCGCTTTCGGCCTGGTGAAGGGGACCATCAGTTTTGGTGGTGTGGAGTTTGCCAATATCGGAGCACTGGCCCGTGCCATGGAAACCTCCAGCGGTGTCAATATTCTCTCCACACCACACATCATGACCCTTGATAATGAAGAAGCGGAAATTATTGTAGGTGAGGAGCGTCCATTTTTGACAAGTTCCCAGTCCATGGATACCGGCGCCATCGTTCGCACATATGAGTTCAAGGATATCGGTCTGACCATGCGGATGACACCGCGTATCACCGGAGATAACCAGATCCAGATGGAACTGTTCCAGGAGATCAAGAATTTTGTGGCGGAAAGTGATATCGGCGCTGTGACCACCACCAAACGCCAGGCACGGACCACTATCCGCATCGCTGACAGCCAGATGGCTGCCATTGGCGGTCTTATCCGTGAAGACCAGCTGGATCAGGTAACCCAGGTTCCATGCCTGGGGAATATCCCTTTCATCGGGTATCTGTTCAAAGGAGATCGGAAAACCCGGACGAAATCCAATCTTCTGATATTTATCACACCTTACATCATTGCAGATATCGATGCCGTGGATCAGATGACATCTCCCTATAAAAAACAGATCCCTGAACTGCATGAAGATACCGGTATACCGGACCTGAAATGAACCAATCTCACACTGAATCCGGATTTGAACGGTGGAACACATTCCCGGAACCCCCGGATCCCGGGATCGGACCCGGCATATCACCGGCATTTCTCATGGATAATCGTCTGATACCGCTGCGGACAACCGAAACAGGTGAAATTGTAGTCGCTGTGTCCGACCCGGAAAATACCCTGGCACTGGACAGTCTGGCCGAAGCACTTAATCGACCGCTGAAAATTGTTGTTGCCCCTGAAAGCCTCATCCGGAACGCCCTGATGACCCGATCAGCGGAAACCCGGGAAAAAAGCCGGGACCTGATCCGGTCCGATATTTCAGATACAGTTGAATCCACTGCCGGCGACGGAGATCTCCTGGTGACGGATCCCGGACACCCCCTGGTGATCAGGCTGGTCAATTCCATGATCACAGAAGCCCTGGAGAGTCGAGCCAGCGACATCCATCTTGAACCGGAAAAACACCGGCTCCGGGTTCGATATCGCATTGACGGTCTCCTTCAGGACAGGGATCATCCCCCGGGAAATCTCAGAGACCAGGTAATATCCCGAATCAAAGTGTTGTCCCGAATGGATATATCCAACCGGTTGACACCCCAGGATGGGAGTTTTTCCGTCAGCTTCAGCGGCCGACCGATTGATATCCGTGTTTCGGCTGTTCCCACTCCGGCGGGAGAACGGCTGGTGCTCAGACTGTTGGGTCGGTTGGATGTCTCTACGGACCTTCAATCCCTGGGCATGCCGATACCACTGATAGCCCGGATTGATGAAATTCTGTCACGGCCCCAGGGCTTATTTATCGTCTCAGGACCCACCGGATCCGGAAAAACAACGACACTCTATGCCGGGCTGGAACGGATCAACACGCGACAGAGAAATACCATCACTCTGGAAGATCCGGTGGAGTATAATCTTGAGGGAATCAGTCAGATCCAGGTGGGCGGCTCCCGGAAATTCGGGTTTGCCGAGAGTCTGCGATCGGTATTGAGACAGGATCCGGATATCATCATGGTGGGTGAGATCCGTGATCGGGAAACCGCCGGGATTGCCCTTCAGTCCGCTCTCACAGGCCACCTGATGCTGACCACGATTCATACCACCGATCCCATGGCGACCGTGATCCGGCTTCTGGATCTCGGTGTGGATCCACCCCTGATTGCAGAAACTTTATCCGCTATTATGGATCAGCGATTAATCCGCTTAAACTGTCCCCATTGCCGTCCACCGGAAACGGAACCGTCCCAGCCGTCTCCGGGCTGTCCCCGTTGCCATGAGACAGGATATGCCGGTCGGACCGGTCTGTTCCGACTCCTGGAAATCGATGATGCTATCCGGGAGGCCATACGTGCACGGAATACCGGCCGTGTCCGGGAGATCGGTCTTGCCCGGTGCGGTGACATGCTTCGCACACAGGCCATGACACTGATTCAGACCGGCCACACCACCACCGCCGAAATGGAACGGGTTCTGAAGGAATCCTCATGAATCGGCCGCGATTTGAAGGAACGCGACGGCAGCGGGAGCAAATTACCGTGCTTCACAGCATGACCGCGCTGGCCGATGCCGGGTTTCCCCTGGTGGAGGTCATCAGCGAAAGTCTGAAAAGTGTCACCCATCCCGGCCTGAAAACCGGTCTCACGAACATCTGCAATGCCGTGAACGCCGGCAGGCGTTTCTCAGACGCCCTGGCAGACTACCCGGTATTTCCCGGTGTGGTCACCGGTCTGGTTCGGGCCGGTGAGGCGTCCGGTACCCTCAACCGCGCGCTGGGCGATGCGGCAGGACTTCTGGAAACCCGGTTTCAACGAAAACAGGAAATTGCGGCAGCCCTCACATACCCGCTTCTGATTGTGTTTCTCACGGCGCTGGCCGCCATTTTTCTAGCCATAACAGTAATTCCCCGCATCACTGATCTGTATACGGCTTCGGGACACCCGGCGCCGCTGGTCACCCGGATCATTTTATGGTGTGGCCGGGGACTGCTCCTGGCATGCGCCGCCGCCCTGGCGACGGTCCCGGTATTTCTCACCGGGAACCGGACTCGGTATTTGCAGATGATCCTGGAAAAAACTGTTCACTCCATCCCCGTATTTGCCCGGCTTCTGGACGCCTGGCTCACCGGACTATGGGCCCGGACACTCAGCGTGCTGCTCAGCAACGGAATTCCGGCAACCGATGCGGTCCGGCTCACCGGTGAACTCATGGCCGGAACACCTGTGGGACGGCATTTCAAAACAGTCGAATCTCAAATCCGTGAGGGACAATCCATACCCGTGGCGTTTGCAGCTGCCGGTGAGTTTCCGGATCTTGCGCTGAGATTAATACAGGCCGGTGACAGGGCGGGAACCCTGGCGGGATCCCTGGAAAAAGTTGCCGGGATCCATGACCTGGAATACCGTGTACTCAGCCGGAAACTGGTGGTCCTGGCGGAGCCGCTCGCCGTGATTTTCGCGGGCCTGCTGGTCTTATTGGTCGCTTTGGGCGTGATGCTCCCCATGGCGGATCTGGGAGGTCTTTTCTGATGCCCGGTCAGAGGGGATTCACCCTGCTGGAAGTACTCATCGCGGTGACTGTCATCAGCCTGACCCTGGTCTGCCTGGCTCAATTGGTTACAGGGAGTAACCGGGCAGCAGGACAGGGGGAAATTCTGGCGGCAGCAGGTGAGCTTGCAGAGGAAACCCTGACACAACTCCTGCTTCATCCCGATAAAGCCGATTCAATCATCTCCCGTTCCCGGAAACAGGCGATGACCCGGGATTGGATCCTGACCGTTGCTATCCGGCCCTGTCCCGATCTTCCCGGTATGGATCTTATCCGGGTGACCCTGTCCGGGGAGGGTTTGGGCCGGCCTCTGATCCTTGCTCGGGCGGTAAGGCATGTCCCATGAGACATGACCGGGGATTTACACTGCTGGAGATGCTGGTAGCCCTGACACTGGGCAGTGCCGTCCTGGCTTTACTGGCCGGGGCAACCTGGGTTTTCATGGGTCCCCGAAACCTGATAACCGCTCCAAGATCTACTTTTTCCGCCGATTTTAACCGCATCTCCCGAGTCCTGAAAGGCGCATTCCCCCTGTCTCCTGTCAATCCCGGCGGACGGTTCCTGCTGGTATCCACACCGTACCCCGTTCTGACCGCAGTGTGCAGTCAGGGTGGCAGAATGCTCCCGGAGGGTCCCGACGATATTCATTCACTGACCCTCGTACTGAACCCCGACCAGGGCGCTGTCCTGACGTTGGATAATGGTTTTTCCACACCGGCACCCATGGAATACACGCTGTTCCGGGATGCCCGGGAACTCAGTATGGAATGTATGGACCCGGACGGGAACTGGGTTGATGAGTGGGTTTACCCGGACAAAAAAGAGTTGCCCCATGCCCTTCGCATCACCGCCGTGTACCCATCGGGACAGACCACCATACGATGTCGCCGGACCGTGGTGCTGCCCACCGGGAGCAACACACCATGAACCGCGGATTTGTGCTGTTCAATACCGTTATGATCTTGACGGCTGTTTCACTGCTGGCCCTCAACCAGGCACATCGGAAAATCTTTGCGTATACCACGGCCACTCAAGCCTGGGAAACCACCCGGGTTCGCCATGCCGCCCGTTCCGGAATCACGTATGCCCGCATGATTCTTGAAAACGATCGGAATCCGGCTGATGGCGTCGGTGACACCTGGTTCAATCCCGGTAAGATTGAGATTGACGGTATCGCCGTAATTGTAGAAGTCATAGATGAGCAGGGAAAACTCAACATCAATCATCTGCTCCATCCATCCGGAGAACTCAACACAGGTCTCTGGCGCATTTTTCAGCGGATTCCCGGGATGAGTTCCGTATCTGAAACCGGCTGGAAACAGTTTTTAACCCGGTGGCAGGAAAAGTATCGCTGTCCGATCCCCTCACCGGGTCTGCTTTCGGAACTACCGGGAATAACCCTTCAGCAACCAGACGACCTGATCACGGTCTTCGGTAACGGCCGGATCAATCTAAATTCCGCTGATGCCATTGTCCTGGAATCCCTGGTAAGTCGTAACGGAAAACAGTTTGCCGGACAGATCATCAGCGGTCGGGAACGCACAACTATTACCTCACTTTTTGAAATGAAAAATGCCTGGGATCTTGATGAAAACCTTTTTAAGGAATTGCTTCCCCTGGCGACCATGATATCCTCCTGGTTTACCCTTCGAGCCACCGCCTTCACCGACAGCGGAGCGGCTCACGTTGAAACCGTTGTTCACCGGGATCGCCGGACCACGCGAATTGTTCGGTACAGGGAGTGGTGATGGTATGAAATGGTTCGACAGCCGGGCTGTGGGTTTATATTCGGGAGAGACCGTAATTACGGCTGTTTTGGTTAAACGGAGCATGACCGGATACCGGATCGTTGATCAATGGACGGAATCCCCTGCAAATTATCCGGATGGGATAACCCGGATTCTGGAAAAAATTCCCGGTCATCTTCCCGTGGTACCGGTGGCCCCCGGTGGATTGCACCGGCTGACCTCAGAACAGACAGTCTCCCCGTCACGGACAATCCAGAAACCGGATGAACTGATTTCCGGGAATCCGCCGGGATTATACCGGAATGACCTGCATTTAACAGGTATTCTGTCCCCGGCAGCGGAATTACTCACGCATCTGAATCGGATCCAGCCCCGGAGTTCCGGTGTTATCGCTCCAGGGACGGCACTGACAGCATTTGTCCGGAACAATCCCCTTCTCCGGCAGAAAAACGTACTTATTGTTGATGACCATGAAACGTGCTCACATCTGGCTGGTTTTACCGGGGGTAAACTGAATTTTTTCAGGACGGTGCGACGCAGACGGGACCAGGTATATCCCGAAATCGCTCTTGCGGTAAAACGAATGCGCAAAGAAACCCCGGGCGCGATTCCGGGATCAGTTGTTTTTGTAAACGCACAGCCGGACGCACGGGATTCCGGGATACCTGATCTGCCGCCGATGACATTGCTCCAGGATCAGGATCCGGAATTCGGCACGGTCATTGCCGCGGGTGCCGCCATGGCCTCCCTGGAATGGGGAGATCGGTCCTGTCTGGGATCACCGGCGCAGACCGGCGGGTTCCGACGGGTGTTTACCGGCATGACCCGATCGATTCTGGCAGTGACAGCCATGGTCTTTCTGGTGTGGAATATAAACCTGGCCATGCGAATACCCGGTGCAAGGGGACCGGACCGTGCAGTCCTGCCAAAACATGAACAGCTCCGGGAGGAGATCAGCCGGTTGCGTAAACTCACCGGATCCGATCGGGCAGTTCTGGAACCGGGCCGTTCCGCAGGGGATCTGATTCGCGGCATCAGTCTGGCCGCTGAAAAGAACCGTCCGGTGATCGACGATCTATCAGGTACCCTTCACCGGATATCTATCCGGGGCCGGGGAAAATCATTGGGAACCGTGTCGGGATTTCGGGAAGCTCTCCAGTCGCAGTTCCCCGATAGCAACGTCAGTATTGTCTCCACTGACCGGGCGGAATCAGGTGAGTACCGCTATGCGATCATGCTGGAACCGGCAAAAGGAGCGGGATCATGAAAACCCGATGGGGCATCACACTCGCCCTGGCCGTGGTCGTCCTGGCAGCGTTTCTCGGGGTTCAAATGAACCGCATGAATGCTGCCATGCAGGAATCAATCCGTCAGACACAATCGGCCCGGGATATTGAATCTCTCCAGGATCAACTCCGCGAGTACCACCGGATACTGGGTAATCCGGAATCAGGCAGGGGAGTTGATTTCCTGATGATTCTGGACAGTAAATTGGCCTCGGTGAATCTCTCACCGGCCATCAAAGAGATCGAACCGGTAAACACAGTGAACGCCGGTGAGTTTCATATGGAGGAAATTCGAGTGAGAATGGCTCCCGTGACGTCTGATCAACTTGAGATGGTCATGACGGCCATGGAACATGTCCGGCCATTTTTCAGGATCACAGCATGGGAATTCAACCGGATTCATCCCGGAGAGGACAGTTTAACGGTTATGCTTACGCTGCAACACTGGGTGCAGTTCTGAGCACACGCCTGACAAACCAGAGATAATAAATCCGGCCGTCACTTTCCATTTTGGGAGATTTTTTAAATTCATCCAGTCCGGGCCAACCCTGGCCAATGTAATGCCGGATAAGGACGGTAAGACCGGTACGAAGTGACACAAACACCTCCTCGGCCTCCTCATACCCGGCATCGGTTATCCGTGTACGGATCCACTGAATGCACGGATACATTGCTTTCCCCACGTACACGGTAAATACACCCCCGATTTTCTGTCGCCGGATCCGGGATCGGTAGGAACCATCCGGTTGCAGGAAGGTATCCGTGACTCGCCATCGGGAGTCCGGTGAAACGATCTGTGGTGTTTGCTGATGGATTTTTTCTATGGATCCATGGCCATCAGCCCGGCGATTCTGGGTAAGATAAACCGTTGAAAAGCGGGGACCCACATCAACAATATGGCGGGTTTGCCCTAGATAATCACCGGTAGTGTTATAATCTGCCGCTACCAGTTCCAGGCACTGTTTTCCCTGCCATATAATCGGACCACGGGTCAGACCCCGGAGCACCTGACTTAATGTTCCTCCCGGCATGTCGTAATCACACGCCATCCATTCGCTTCCAGGGCGGAACTCCCCCATGTGGAACGGATCACCATTAAGACGAATTTGGCCGGAGGGAATGAGTTCCCGGTACTCCCGCAGAACGGATATGCCGATTTTGGGACATTTTGTTGAAATATCCTGAAAAGTAAATGATTCAGTCAGACTCATAATACCGGTAATTCTCCACAACACCTGTTTCAGATTCTTGCCCGTTATCAATATCGGGCAGCCAATTCAGTTCGCGGTTCTCCCTGCCGGGCCGAACAGGAATGCTCTGTGTCAGAGGAGACGTTTCCATATGTTTCCGGACGTTTGCCACCGCCTCATCATCAGGACCCAGACGCTTGATACTTCGAAAAACTATGTTCAGCGAACTACTTGTCGTCGCCGTTATCTTTTCGGGGCGGTCGCTTTTCCTGTGGCCGGACGGAGCGGCTCCGGTATTCGGGTGTTTCCTGTGAAGACCCGGTTTCCCGGTCGGTCGGACCGGCTGCCGGCCGGGGCCGCTTCCGCCGGGATATGGCCGACGGGTCCGGTTTTCGCCACTGCTTGCCCGGTGGTCGCTTCTCTTCCCATCGTCTCTCCGGGGACCTGCCCGGTGGTCGCTGCTGCCTGTCCGATGAGCCGGTCGACGATCTGGTCGACGGTCTCTCGTGTCTGGCCGGCCTTTCCTCCCATCGTCTCTCCGGGGACCTGCCCGGTGGTCGCTGCTGCCTGTCCGAAGGTCCGGTCGACGATCTGGTCGACGGTCTCCCCCCGTGTCTGGCCGGCTTCTCCTCCCATCGTCTCTCCGGGGACCTGCCCGGTGATCGCGATTGCCTGTCCGAAGGTCGGGACGACGGTCTGTCCGTTGATCTGGACGACGACCTGGCCGGCGACCGGTCCCGGAATTTCGAGAATCTGTCTGTTTTTTGTCCGGACCCGATTTTTCTGTGAATCTGTCGCGCATGTTCCACTCTCTCTTTCATGGGCATTTCTGCAACCATCTCTGTAACGGTATCCCGGATTTTTTGGATCATACCGGAATCAACACCCATCCTGAGCTTGATATCTTCATCTCCGGTTTCCCCCAGCACACTCATATCAAAAACTATCCGCTGATCCCGGGGCAGACGGGACATCAGCTCCAAAAGAGCCGCTTGTTTGGAGGACAATCCCAGACCCGTCCCCCGCTGCACGGGCTGGACAATACGAATATCCGCCAGGTCAAAAACCGTTCGGGTATCATCCGGCGAAATGTTACCCTGCCGAACTCCCTGAAGATACTCCGCCATAATCTGTTCCGCCATATCTGATGTCCGGTAATGATCGTTAAATCCCAGACGTATATACCGGAACAGCACAGGCAGATACCGTTCAATCCATTGGGTTTCGGCAGCCGTATCACCCCCACAGACCGCTTTCAACAGCTCTTTGTCCGCCAGCACCGCCACCCGGTCCCGTTCAGCACGTTCAATATTTTCCCGCGGTTTCTCCATGGCTCACCCTTCAATGGATCAGGCCGGTACTCATCCCGGCTTCTTCAGTACTATCAACCTTGAACGCTCCCGCGCAAGTTTAAAAAATCCGATCCGGTTGTGCCGTGATCCGCAGTTTTGATTTTTCCGGTGTTTTCTATATAGTAAATTAAAATCTGCTTCAGGGGCTTTGGGGAATTTTATAATGAAAAAGAGATCACTGGTCATATTGTTTGTACTCGTTATGGTGTTTACTTCCTGTACTTCATTTGGGGCGTTACGAAAGGTTCCCACCGATTATGACACCATCCAGGCAGGTATCGATGCTGCGATCGGCGGTGATACTGTTCTAGTTGCTGATGACTTTTATTCAGGTGTCGGCAACAGGGATCTGGATTTCCTGGGAAAAGCCATCACTGTCCGGTCAGCAGGAGACGATCCATCGACTTGCACCCTAGAAGGCCACAGTGCGAGCCGGGCCGTCAGTTTCATCAACGGTGAGGGTCCAAACTCAATTCTTCGAGGTTTTACGCTTCAGCATACTGAAGTCACCGATGAGAACGGCGGCGCAGTTCTGATTGTCAATTCATCTCCCACTATCACCAACTGTGTTATTTATTCCTGCAGTGCTCTGGGTACCGGCCGGGGAGGCGGGTTATACATTGAGAATGGTGGGCCCGTCATCACTGACTGTGAAATTAAAATTTGTGATTCAGATCGAGGTGGAGCCGTTTATTGCACATCATCGATTCCCCTGTTTAAAAACTGTCTGTTTTTCTCCAGCACTGCAGTGAGTTATGGCGGTGGAATATTCTGTACCAATAATTCAACCATGCGCATATATGAGTGTACATTTGACGACAACAATGCAAATTTCGGCGCGGGAATCTGGTGTGAAGACTCCAGTCCCATCATCACAAACAGCAAATTTTCACAGAATGCGGCCGGTAATCACGGCGGCGGCGCAGCGTTTGATAATTGCGAGGGAGCGGAAATAACCAACTGCCTGTTCTATAATGGCAATACAGGTGGCACATACGGTGGCGGCATAACGTGCGCGGGCAGTACGGGACCCGATATTATCAATTGTACAATCAATGGAAACACAGCGGGCGTCGTTGGCGGCGGTATCCACATATCCAACTGCCCCGCCCTTATCACCAACTGTATCGTCTGGAACAACTCACCTGAATCCATCTATGTGTCAGGGACAACATTGCCCGACATCAGCTATTCCTGCATCGAACAATCATCCGGGGTTTATCCCGGAACAGGTAATATCAATTCAGATCCCCTGTTTGTATCAGGTCCTCTGGGGTACTACTACCTGGATGCATCCGACAACCCGAATCGCGTTGTCAGCCCCTGTATCAACATCGGCAGCAACCTGGCATCGAATATCTGTTTTCCGACTTCCACCGGAACGAGTTGTATGAATGACATGACAACGCATATGGAAGGAACGGCAGACTCGGGACTGGTTGACCTCGGTTTTCACTACCGGGAAGCGGTTGTCCGGCAGGTTCCTTCGGATTACACCACCATTCAACAGGCAGTGGATGCCTGTCTGGACGGCGATATTGTGCTGGTTGCTGACGGTACGTACACCGGTGCAGGGAACAAAAACATCAATTTCACTGGAAAAACAATAACGGTTAAATCTGAAAATGGTCCGGAATCCTGTTCTATTGACAGCGAAGGCAATGGGCGGGGTTTCCAGTTCAGCAGCGGAGAAACGCGATTTGCTATAGTGGACGGATTCACCATCGAAAATGGTGGATACAGTGTATGGACAGGTGGTGGCATTTTCATCGATGGCGCTTCACCCACAATAAGAAACTGTACCATTCAGAATAATGATGTCGCCCAATGGGGCGCTGGTATCTATTGCCTGGCCGGTAATGCAATTATTGATCATTGCATATTCCAGGGAAATCACACAGGCATGTCCGGCGGAGCTATTTACAATGACTCTGAAAATTATTCCGGAATGACGATAACCAACTGCGAATTCACAGGTAATACCGCGGATGAACAGACAGGCGCCATCGTGATAACCCGTGCGACTTATCCGGAGATTGCCAACTGTTTATTCCAGGGGAATGAGGCTGTAAACGCTGTCGGTGGTCTCAGTATCGGGTCTTCCGATCATGTAACCATCGCCAATTCCTGTTTCTGGAACAATATCGGCGCAGCCGGTGGCGGGGGTATCAGCCTGGTCGTGTGTGATGATGTGAGTATTTACAATTGCACCATCGCAAATAACTCAGCAACGGAAGGTGCCGGGATCAATCTCGACAACACATCACCCACGATAACAGACTGCATCATATGGGGTAATACAGGTCCGGAAATGAGTCTCGGAGGAACCGCAACACCGGATCTGACGTATTGTGATATCCAGGGCGGATGGTCCGGTACCGGAAATATCAATGATGACCCTCTGTTTGAAACCGGACCAGGCGGTAATTACTATCTGAATCAGACTCTTGGATCAGCGGGAAATGATATCAGCAGCCCCTGCGTGGATACGGGTAGTGCGCTTGCGAATCAGATCACCGTTTCTGATCCTGCCGGATTAAAAGATATGGCCGATTATTCGACCCGTATCGACGGCTATCATGACATGGGAATCGTCGATATGGGATTTCATTACAGAGAGTCGGTCACGATCCTGGTTCCCGGTGACGCAGACACAATCCAGGCTGCCATTGATGCATCAAAAACCGGAGATACAGTACTGGTGAGTGACGGAACCTATACCGGAACAGGCAATAAAGATCTTGATTACAGAGGCAAACCAATCATCGTTAAATCGGTAAATGGACAGGAAAATTGTGTGATCGACTGCGAGAATTCCGGTCGAGGCGTGAATTTTGAATCAGGTGAAACCGCATTTTCGGTTTTTCAGGGATTTACCATCACCAACGGCTACGTGACGCAATACGGCGGAGGGATCCAGTGTGCCGGCACATCGCCGGTCATCGCGGATTGTACCATCACCAACTGCGATGCGTCATACAGCGGTGGTATTGATACGGCTAACGGCGAACCGTTTATCACAAACTGTGTCATCTCGGAGTGTTCGGCACAAAATGGCGGCGGAATTTATTGTTTTTATGCGGATCCGACCATCACCAACTGTTCGTTCATAAGTAATACGGCATCCAATGCCGGCGCCGGCATCGGATTTCTTTACAGCGATGGGGACATCAGAAACTGTATGCTCAGAAACAATGCGGCAGGTGACAGTGGTGGCGCATTATACATTGCGGATTCAGCACCAATCATTTCAAACTGTTCTCTGGTTGACAACTCAGCTGGTAATGATTGCGGCGGCATGTACTGTCTCGATTCTTCGCCGATTCTGATAAACAGCATCATCTGGGATAATTCCCCGCCCCCGGCAATAGAAAACATGGGAACCGGAACACCATCGGTTTTCTATTCGGATACCCAGGGTTCCGTTTATCCCGGTGAGGGCAATTTCAGTGATAATCCGTTGTTCGTGTCCGGACCGGATGGTGATTTTTATCTGTATCATATCGGGTTATCCCGTGACCAGAGAAGTCCCTGTATCGATACCGGCAGCACAAACGCTTCTAATTCGTGTTTCCCTGTATATGAGGATGGCGTCTGCCTTAACGCGTTTACTACCCGAATTGACGGTGTTGAGGATACCGGTGTGGTTGATCTGGGATTTCATTATCCGGCATTTTCCCTGCCACCGACCCCCACACCCACTCCCGATCCCTGTATCCACAACGGTGATATCAATTTTGATATGTCCATTACTGCTGAAGACGCCCAACTGGCTTTTTCCATCACTCTGGGTGCTGTCATACCGACCTATGAAGAGGAATGTGCCGCAGACTGTAATGGTGACGGTTCCGTCAGCGCCGGGGATGCCCAACAGATCTTCGGAGCTATCTTCGGAGGGTCCTGCGCTGATCCTCTATAAACCTGATCTTTATCCATAAATTTTCCCGAGATAAATAGCGGTGTTTTACAGCGTCCAATTCCCAGGTACCCGGCGGGGACGCCGGGTCTACAAACTCTACCAACTGTTATTGACCGCTGAAGAGAATAATCATAGTTTGTAGCCCGACCGTCCCTGGTCGGGCATAGGATAATCCATGGTCAGATATTATCAGGATTTATGGGTAAAGATAAACTCTATATACCCGTAACGACAACAAAAATCTGCTTGCAATCACCGGGTGAAATACTTATCCTTCGTGTGTCCCATGGCTTCCAGTAAAAACGAATCAACATTATTAACACTGCAGCTTGAGATATTTTCAATAAGGAGCAGATCATGGCGGATAATAATCCGAAACGGGAACGTATTTTAAAAATCGTGAAAGAACGGAATATCGAGTATATCAGCATGTGGTTTACGGATATTCTTGGGTTTTTGAAAAGTTTCACTATAACCGTAGAAGAACTGGAAGATGCTCTGGAAAGCGGTGTTGGTTTCGACGGATCCTCCATTGAAGGATTCGCGCGTATCGATGAGAGCGATATGTTTGCAGTGCCGGACATGGATACATTCCAGATTCTTCCCTGGAAAGCATATGACGGCGTGGAAGTCGCTCGAATGTTCTGCGATATCATCACGGTTTCAGGTGAACCCTATGCCGGTGATCCCCGGTATGTCCTGAAACGCGTCCTCAAACGAGCCGCTGAGATGGGATACACAGTCTACGTGGGTCCGGAACCGTCGTGTAG
>SWBY01009695.1_pt1 | contig 16781 bp, 12 predicted proteins | sample 4693071 | NCBI WGS metagenome assembly SWBY01 (sample SAMN10267273, study PRJNA491770) | bioreactor metagenome | isolation source: DHS bioreactor inoculated with marine methane seep sediment | place: Japan: Omine Ridge, Nankai Trough | collected 2006-05-06 | reverse complement strand
GATCCACACCCGGAATGGGTAAAATAAAAGGCTGACTGCCGGTGGCAAGCATCAGAGTATCGTAGGGGATTTCCTTTTTTTCTGCGGAAGTGAGATCCTCGACCCGGACACATTTGTTCTGCCGGTCAATGGCAAGCGCCCGGGTTGAACTCAGCACTTCAATCCCTTTGGCATTTTTAAAAAATGCCTCGTTTCGAACCATATGAAAACTGGTGGAGCGTAACTCCGATTCATCGGAAACATCGCCGGAAACATAATAGGGGATACCACAGCCTCCATAGGAAATCAGACTATCCTGATCAATGATGGTTACTTCACTATCCTGCATTAACCGTTTCACCCGGCAGGCTGCCTTTGGTCCGGCGGCGACCCCGCCAATAATTACAATCTTTTTAGCCATTTTTTTCTCCGTAAAACATCATTTTTTTCAGTTGTTCCCGGTTAAAACCTTGCAAGAGGAGTAACCTGTCATCTGCCCTCTGTCCTCTGGCTCAGGTATTCCAAACGCAGCCGATCCCGCTCATCAAAGAGACGAGTGCAGGTGAACCTGATTGCACAAATCACCCCGAATCCGGTACCGGCTCCGATCAGAAACATGATTAAAATCTGATATTTTACTGCATCAAGAGGTGAAGAACCTCCCAGAATCTGCCCGGTCATCATCCCGGGCAAGCTGACAAGACCAGCCGCGGCCATGCCATTCATTATAGGAATCATACCGGTGCGCATGCAGTCTCTTCTCAAATCACCACTTGCTTCCTGCCATGTTTGACCAAGCATAAGACGCTGCTCTATCATGGCCCGCTGGTCATAAATCTGGCTGGTCAAACGATCAGAGGCGAGCGAGATACCGTTCATAGTATTGCCAAGTAACATGCCAAGTAGCGGGATGGCATACTGGGGTGTATACCAGGGATCAACCTGTACCATCACCAACAGCGCGATAACAACCACAGAAAAAGAGGAAATAAACATGGAACCGGTGCCAATCATAAAGCCGTATGGACCACCTATCTTTCTCTTTTGTCGAGCTCCCACCTCACGCCCTGCAGCAAGAAGCATGACAACTGCCATGGTCAATACCCACCAGAGGCTTGCTCTTTCAAACAAAAACTTTAAAACCACCCCGATAAGCAGCAACTGAACGGTCATGCGCAGGCCGGAGAGAAACATTCGCTTCTCGAGCCCCAGTTTCATTTTCAGGCTCAACAATGAAAGAAGAAAAAAGAGTGCCGCTGCCAGAGAAAGATCCAGCGCACTTAAAGATATTACATCCATTAGAGATCTTCCTCCATATTGCTTTTGAGGGGGAGCATCTCCTTCTTTTTCAGGACGAAACTTGCATGAGCAACTCTTGCCAACTGTTCCAGATCATGACTGACCCAAAGAACGGAAGCCCCCTGTCTGACGATTTTGCCAACCAGTTCTTCAACACGGCTGACAAAATGCGAATCAAGCCCGGAACTTGGCTCGTCAAGGAGAAGAATCGGCGGGCGGGTAATGAGACTTCGCAGCAACGCCAGACGTTGCCTCTCACCGGTAGACAATCTTGACACCTGCCAGTTTGCAACATCTGTTGAGAATCCAAACTGCTTAAGCCAGCCTGAAAGAGGCGCGTTTGTGAAGGAACAGGGGAAATGCTCTGCCACTCTATCAAACCACCAGAAAGATTCCGACGGCACCATACAGATCATTTTTCGCCAATCAGGCCCGGGCCAATGTTCAGATGATTTTCCGTTATAGAACAACTTTCCCTGGTGGGGAATAAGATCGACTATGGCCCGGAGCAGCTGACTTTTTCCTATGCCGGACTCGCCGGTCAGGCCCAGGCAATGTCCTGGAGAAAGCGTAAAGGAGTATGGCCCGTTACCTAGAAAGCGCAGCGTCTCAACCTTGAGTTCGCTGGAATGAATCTGTTTATCCCGGCAAGATGATGGTAAAGACACTCCCTTTCTCCTCGTTACTGCTGACTTTTATCTCTCCCCTATGCTGTTCAACAATATTGCGGGTAATGGCAAGCCCCAGGCCCGTTCCTTTATTCTTATTGGTATAAAAGGGTTTAAATATCTGTTCAATCTGGGAATCAGACATGCCGACACCACTGTCTTTAATCTCAATTGCCACACGCCCATCAGCAATCTTTTTTGTAGTAACAGATAGTTCCCCACCATCCTCCATCGCCTGAATGCCATTGACCATAATATTCAACAGAGCCCGATAGAACATCCCCTGGTCAAGCAGTAAGGAACCGATAGAAGAATCCAAATTGTGGCTCAGGGTTATCTTTTTTTCTTTCAGCTGGACCTCGATAAAATGTAAGCCTTTCTCCACTGTCTCATTGAGCTTAACTGCTTCAAGCTTGGCCTCCTGAGGCCTTGCAAAGTCTAGAAATTCGAGGACAATATTGTTGAGTCTGCTTGTTTCATCAATAATGATTTTGGCCAATTGCTCATTACCGGGAGCTACTTTTGCTATCCGCTTTTCTAAGATTTCCGCGGTGGAGCGTACTATGCCCAAGGGACTTTTAATCTCATGGGATACGGTTGCCACCATGGTTCCCAGGTGGGCAAGTCGTTTGGATTGATTCAATTTTTCTTCCAGGCGAAATCTTTCTTTGGCCCTGGTCTCTATAATTTTATCCGCCCTACTGACAATGGTACGGAGAACCAGAAATAAGATCCCCATCATCCCGCTAGAAACCAGAATAATGCGAGCCTGCAGTTTTATAATGGCCTTATATTCTTCGGAGAGATCCTGATTGATCTCAATCACTCCCATTATCTGGTCAGCTGACTGCCCGGAACTTCCAACCTGGCGAAAGGGTATAAAGGTTTTCAACCTGCAGACAACACCAGGGGTCCCGGGCAAGAAGCTTACAACCGATCCGGTAAAAATGTATTGAGAGTTAGCCTCACCGGTCAGTGCCCATAGATATTCGGCACCTCCCTCATCTCTTTTTCCCACCATTTCACTACTTGTCGAGTAGGAGATAATATTGATACTCGAATCATAAATAGTTACCGATTCCGTTTTCAGGCCCTGGGTGGCATTTCGAATTATTCGATCAAGGGCGGCAAACTGTTCGGGATTGGAAAGAGCAATTTTTCCATAACGGACAACAGTTGGTAAGACAAAGGCCCTGAAGACCTGCTGGTTAAGATTTTCGGCAAGCAACAGAGAATAGGCCTCATTCTGATCCAGCATAATGGAACGGGCATTCTTGGAAATAATCCAGGACAAGACCATGGTAAAGACCAGAATCACGCCAAGACTGGTAAAAGAAAAATATTTTACCAGTTTAAAAGGCCGCAAAGTCGCATCCATCCTTGGTGATGAGCCGGTCTTTTCACTCATGAGCACACTCCACAACGCTTACATACTCTGGTATCACAGGGGACTGTTGTTTTTTCCGCAAAGGCCTTTTCATACTCGGAAAAAAGGTACTCCACCGTAATGCCATGATCAACGATATCCCAGGGAAAGGTGTCATGCTGATCATAGCCGCAGACAGCAAACTGTTCCGGACAGAGTTGCTTTTTTTTCATTGCTCTTTTCCAGGTGAGTCTCTGTGTTGCCATATCCTCCAGCACCGGAGCAAGCCTTCGATCGCCACGGCTGAGCACTGCTTGAAAGAGGACTTTTCCCGGTTTATCAAAACTGAATTTGACATTGCTCTCCTGTTTCAGCTTCATTTTAAGAAATTTAATTTTCTCTTCAAGCCCTCGCACTGCGTCTTTGCCCTTTTTTTGTTTACCTGAAACAAGTCGTTCACTAATACCAAAAGGGTGGAATTGAAAAGGGGTCCAGGGTTTAGGTGTAAAGCTGTTTACCGACAGGCTGATCTCGCAGAGTCGTCCCCTTTTCCTGCCAATCTCCATAATCCGTACCTTAATCTGTCTGATAAGATCGACGATTTCCTCGAGATCATCGTATGTTTCGCTGGGTAGACCTATCATGAGATAGAGCTTTAGGCGATACAAACCTGCTTGGACCAATTGTTCCGCGGCAGAGATAAGATCGTTACTGGTCAATCCTTTATTAATAACCCGTCTAAGACGTTCTGAAGCCCCATCAGGGGCTATGGCCACACTTTTAAGATTTGAAGCAGAGAGAAGAGTAAGCAAAGAGCCGGAAATCCGATCTGCCCGCAAAGAAGAAAAAGAAAGAGCGCAACCACTTTCCAGTAAAACTTTTGACACTTTATCCAGGGAGTCTTCGGACGCCATTTCCATACCCAGTAATCCGATACGACTGACATCTTGATGTCGCTCGGAAAGTGCAGTCAGAACCGCCTCACTTCCCCATAAACGTGGCGGCCGGTAGATAAAACCAGCAGCGCAGAATCTGCACCCCCTTGAACAGCCCCTGCCCAATTCCGTCAAGTAGAGATCGGAAAACTCGGCTTCGCTGGTTAACAACTGAGAATGGGCCGCTGTCGAACTCTCAGCCAAAATACACTTTTTCACACGTGCAGGGGCAAATGTTTCATGGCTATATCCGGCAAAGCGCCCCTGAGCATCATATTCCGGCTGATAAAAAGAAGGAACATAGGCCCCTTCCATCGTTTCAACAACTTTTCTCAAAAAAGAGTGCCGTTTCTGCTTCCGACCACTTTTAAAAAGAGCCAGAAAAGGTCCGAGAAGCTGTTCAGCCTCACCGAGGAGAAAGAGATCAATAAAGGGTGCCAACGGCTCGGGATTCATGAAACTGGCCACCCCGCCGCAGACTATAAGTGGTTGAGCAGGAGCGATCTCTTCAGTTCTATGCTTGCTATAAAGGGGAAGAGAGGCAGCCAGGATAAGGCGTACAAGATTCAGATAGTCGTGTTCGAAGCTGACAGAAAAAAAAATAAGGGAAAATGAAGACAGGGGACGATCGGATTCAAGGGAGCGGAGTGATTCGTTTGAGCCGGGGAGGAAAAATCGTTCACAGACGACATCTTCCATCTCTCCCAATTGCCCATAGACGAGTTGAAAACCTAAAGAGGACATACCGACCGCGTATGAGTTGGGGTATACAAGGGCTATCGGCAGCCGGCCGGTCCATTTTTTAAGATAACTGCCTTTCTCCCTTTTTAAGAGATCCCGGTGACCAAGCTGTTTTCGTTGCTTTCTGATAGCTCACTCGTAACCGTTCACCGCAGGGTACGGACTTACGGTAGCCTCAAGTCTGTAAGTGTTTACCAGTGCCTGTGCAAAACTAACTGGTCACCGGAGAGTATCTAGGAGCTTGTCCGAGAATAGTCATTTTGATCAAAATCGAGGCATTTAAAAAAAATAAGCACAGGCATATAGTTGATATTCCGAGCATTATTTTTTTTAAAATAACAAAGAGTTTGGGCAAAAGGGCATTCTCGGACACGCTCCTAATTTGCCTTTTTCCTCAGATATGTCGGAGTCTCAAGGTAGTCATCATTTAATGGAGGCTTATTTTTGCTACCACTAAGCCCATTTTTACGATTCACCCTGCCGAGATTATCAAAACTATCAAAATTACTACCGGGGAGAACGGTTGTTGAATTGGACTGTCTATTGACCCGGGCCGGTTTGGTGTTCTGTTGTACCGGAACGGCCTCCTGAGCCATAACTTCCTTCTTTTGTCGAAAATTATCTATCGTGGAAAGGGGCTCGTTTTTTTTTACCACATCCCCCACTCCGGTGGCAATAACGGTCACATGAAGCTCATCGCCAAGATTATCGTCATAGAGAGCTCCAATCACAACCTTGGCGTCATCATCCACCTTATCATGGATAAGAGCGGAAACCTCCATGAATTCGGCCATGGTAAAGCTCTCTTCCGAAGCAGAAATATTAATAAGCAGACCTCGAGCCCCATCAATACCGACATCTTCCAAAAGCTGGTTATCAATGGCCCGTTTGGCAGCTTGGGTGGCCCGTTTTTCACCGACAGCCGCCCCGGAACCCATAATTGCCGGACCCTCTTCACGCATAACTGTACGTAAATCAGCAAAATCAGCGTTGATCATTCCCGGAACATTAATCAAATCCGTGATCCCCTTAACGGCTTGGAGTAAAACATTGTCTGCCATGGAGAGCATATCCGAGAGCTTGCTGTTTGTCTGCATCAACGACAACAGTCTGTCATTGGGAACCGTAATAATAGTATCCGCGTATTTACGCAGCTCACTCCAGCCTGCCTCGGCATTTCGCATACGGAACTTGCCTTCAAAGTGGAAAGGCTTAGTCACTACGGCAACGGTCAAGGCTCCGAGTTCCTTACTGACTTTTGCAACAATCGGTGCGGCCCCGGTTCCAGTACCGCCCCCCAGACCTGCGGCGACAAAAACCATATCCGCGCCTTCAAGTGTTCCCTTCAGGTCTTCAATCGACTCATGGGCCGACTGTGCACCTATTTCAGGATCGGCACCGGCACCCAATCCTTTGGTGATGCTTGGCCCGATTTGTAGACAAATATCAGCCTTGGACTGATTCAAAGCCTGCTTGTCTGTATTGGCGGTTATAAACTCAACACCATAAAGTTTATTCTCCACCATAGTATTGATAGCATTTCCACCACCCCCACCAACACCAATGACCTTGACAACTGCAACATCTTCTGTCTCTGCCATTCTAAACGGCATAATATCACCCCGTGTTTACAAAGACTCAATCATTTCCCGAATCTTCTTCCTCATTATCAATAGATAAAATTATAGCATTTGCTACTGCTCACTGAAACAAAAAATTACTCTTCACATAATTTTTTTAAACCATTCTTTCATCCTGCCAACCATACCTGTTTCACTGTATTGCTTATTCATCTGGTGCAGTCGACCATACATCACAAGGCCAACTCCGGTTGTACATCGAGGAGTATGAACCTCTTCAGTCCGACCACCAACCTGAATCGGATAGCCTATTCGAACCGGTAAATCAAAAACTTGCTCGGCCAGATCCTCCAGATTAGCAAGAAGTCCTGTGCCTCCAGTAATAACCAAACCACCGTTGATTTTATTTTTCTGACCGGAATTAATCAGCTCCTGATTAACCATTTCCAGAATTTCCGCGACTCTTGCCTGGAGAATATCAACCAACACCTTCTGGGTTACCTTTCTCGGCTCCCTGTTGCCAACCGTTGGGACATCCACCACGTGGTTGGGTTTAATCATTGAAGCCAGGGCATTGCCATAATCTTCTTTCAACCTTTCCGCCTCCTGCAAAGGTGTTCGCAGACCGACAGAGAGATCATTGGTAAGATTATGCCCTCCCAAACCGATTTCACAGGTGTGCCTGATCGTGCCATCGCAAAATACAGCCAGATCAGTTGTACCTCCGCCGATATCGATAAGGGCGACCCCAAGCTCCATTTCATCGGGACTTAAGACTGAATGGGCAGAGGCGATAGACTCCAGCACCATGTCCGCCACCTCCAGACCAGCTTTATTGCAACAGGTATAGAGATTATGAACCGCTCCCATATCAGCGGTGACAATATGGACATTAGTTACCAGTCTAACTCCCGTCATCCCCAGAGGGTTTTGAATACCGGTTTGGTCATCCACCATATATTCCTGGGGCAGGACATGAATAATCTGCTGGTTTTCAGAGATCTTTATTGTTTTGGCAGCAACAATCACCTCTTCGACATCTATTTCTTTGATCTCCCGGCCATTAATAGCTAGTATTCCCGGACTGTTAAAGCCTTTTATGTGATTGCCGGCAATTCCCACATATACGGTACGTAGATCGCAGCCTGAAGTTTCTTCTGCCTGGGCAATGGCCGCTCGTATAGAACGAACCGTTGCTTCAATATTGACCACTACCCCCTTTTTCAAACCAATTGACGGAGCATTTCCCACTCCGATCACATCAATCCCGTCATCAAAGACTTCTCCAACCACACAGCAGATCTTGGTCGTTCCGATATCAAGCCCGACAACCAGATCCCCGGGTTCCCCCTGTCGTCTTAATGGAGCAAGCTCTATGGCAGGCTCATCAGTATGATTCTTTTTTTCCATTTTCATAATAATTAATTCTAACAGTTCACCTGAGTGCAGCTAATCTAATTAAACCACTTTGCTGTAAAAGTTTACCAGTGCCTTAAGTTCGTTCAAACAGAGTGGTCAACTATAGGCCACTCTGTTTGAACGAAAATGAGGTGCTGATGAACTTTTACAATTAATTCTGGGCAACCAGCACCTTATTCTGCAAATAATCCATACGAATATAGGCAACTTTTTCAATTTTTCTTCCCTCTTTTCTGTTTTTATATAAAACCGCCAGCACTCGACGTAAACGAGAGTATTTCTTTTTGACTTCACCTTTGCCAAAAACTATGGGAAAAGGGTATTCAACGAGATACAAAACCATTCCCTCATCTCTATCAACGTGAATTTCAGAAATATTCTGCGCAGGAAGGTTTGGATTATTACGTTTTGTCAATTTCAAAAAATCAAGTGGTTCTTGCAACAGACTTTTTATCTCTTGCGGATCAACGATCTTTTCAAGACCGGTTATTACCGGATAATCTCTATCTCGACCGGCTTCAACTTTTGCAAAAACAACCCCGGATTGGTTCAGATAAAAAAATTGCCCTTCACCATCATGATTATTTCTGACAAGCATGGCCTCGGCCTGATATTCTTTCACCTGCACTATAAGAGTATCGGGCCACTGTCTTTGTATTGTGACCTGTTTTACCCACGGCATGGATTCTATAAGGCGCTGGCAATGAAGCCTATCCATGTTTAAAAGATTCAACTGATAATTCAATCCACCAGCTTCTCGAATCATTGCCTGGCTTGTTATATGAGATCCTGCTATCCGAATATTCTGTACCTGAAAGTACTGAATATCACCAAGTGCCTGTAGCAAGAATGACCTTTGCCCATAGAGGACAAAACCTGCTACGACTAAACAGGACAAAAGCAGGCCTTTTCTGAACAATCCGACGCCCTTTTTCTCTTCCTTCCATGAAGCAAAATTGCTATCTGCCTGCTTTTCCTCCTGGCCTTTAAACAGCTTCCTCAAAATCCCTTTCTTTTTCTTTAGCAGGGCAGCATCACGGGACACATATCCATTGTCTGAAGAAGCAAAAACGGAGTTATTTCCTGCTGTTTCATTTTTCTTTTTTCCGAGACTGGAAAAAAGATTTATTTTCGTGAGCCATTTAAGCATTGAGTTGAATATCCACAAATCTATCTTGTGAGAAACTGCACCTCCGGTTGTAATTCAATCCCGAAATCATTTTTTATCTTTTCCTGAATCTTCTTCATAAGTGTCACAACATTTTCTGCCGTGGCATTTCCACAATTAACAATAAAATTTCCATGTACTTCAGAAACCATTGCGTCTCCGACCCTGAGTCCTTTCAGTCCACTGACATCTATCAGTCTTCCGGCAGCATCCCCCTTCGGGTTTTTAAAGAATGATCCCGCATTTGCCATTCCTTTTGGCTGACTGCTTAATCGTCTTTTTCGAAAATCCTTTAGTTTGGCAATGAGTTCTTCCCTGTCCATTCTGGTACAACACAACTCCGCACAGATCACCACCCAGCGCTCAATACTTTTTTTAAAATCGTTCCAGCAACGATAGGTAAATTCCAACTGACTTTTTTTAAAAGTTTTGACCTCTCCACTTTCACTGACTACTGTTACACTTCGAAGAACATCTGCAAGCTCGCTGCCAAAGGCACCACCATTCATCACCACCGCCCCGCCTAGACTTCCCGGGATACCGTTTAAAAATTCCAGCCCACCATAACCATCATTTGCACAACTCATCGTCAGATGGCCAAGGCCGCAACCGGCCCCAACCCGAAGATGAATCTCTTGTTCTCTTTCATTTTTCTTCTCTACCTCTAAAACCTTCATTTCAGACAGCCCCTTTCCAAGAATAAGGATAAGGCCTGCAACTCCCTGATCAGCTACCAGTAGATTTGTTCCCCGCCCGATAACAAACCAGTCTACACCACCTGACTGAAGAAGAGGCAATAAATCCTGTAACTGCGAACGTGTTTCCACCGTTGCCAAACCATCCGCCGGGCCTCCTATTTTAAAGGAAGTATAAGAAGCAAGCGGACAATCCCATTCTACCTTTCCCTCAAGGAGTGAAGAGATCTTTTTTTTCATCACCGAATTTATCATTCACATCCTTGTTCCTCTAAAAGGTCCAACAGTTCCTCACCTGCCCGGACAATATTTCCTGCCCCCAGAGTCAGTACCAAATCACCCTCATGCAATAGAGGCAACAATTCTTTTGCCAAGTTTTTGACATCAGAAATCAACAGGGTATGACGCTGACCATGTCGCTTGATGTCATTAAGCAGCGCCTCACTGGTAATTCCCGGCAGAGGATCTTCACTGGCAGCATAGATATCCGTCATCACCAAGAAATCCGCCTGATGAAAAGAGGTCTGAAACTCTTTCATCAATTTCTCGGTTCTGGAATACCGGTGGGGCTGAAAAAGAACCACCAGTCTCTTTTTCGGCCAGGCCTCTTTAATGGCCTCAAGTGTTGCCCGAACTTCAGTCGGATGATGACCATAATCATCCACCACAGTTATTCCACCACACTTTCCTTTTATCTGCATGCGACGCTGGACGCCTTCAAAAGACTCCAAGGCCTTTCTGATCACTGGAAAAGGAACCTCTAATTCAAGTCCCACACAAATAGCTGCCAGGGAATTATAGACATTATGTTTGCCTGGAAGGGGAAGTTGCACATCGCCTAAAACAGTATCTCCATTTTTTACCGTAAAAGTAACTCCACCCTCAAAAGACTTCAACTTTTCCGCATGCAGATCAGCCTGGCTTGTCAAGCCGTAGGAAATGATACGTTTTTTTATTTCAGGCAGTAAATCTACGATATTTGGATCGTCAAGACAGAGGATAACAGCTCCGTAAAAAGGGATTTTATGGATAAATTCCATAAACACCGATTTAATATGCTCTATATCTCTATAAAAATCCAGATGCTCCAGGTCAATATTGGTTACCACCTCAAGCACCGGCGACAGGTTCAAAAAAGAACCGTCACTCTCATCGGCCTCAGCCACCAGGAATTCGCCACTGCCCAGTTTGGCATTACCTCCAAGACTGTCCACCTTGCCGCCTATGACTATTGTCGGATCCAGATCTGCTTCTGCCAATATCCAGCTGACCAGAGAAGTTGTAGAGGTCTTGCCATGACTGCCGGCTATCGCAATGCCGAATTTTTTCATCCGCATTAATTCAGCAAGCATCTCGGCTCGGGCAATAACTGGAATCCCTTTTTCATGGGCGATAACTACTTCCGGGTTGTTGTCTGCAATAGCTGAAGAAGTGACCACCACGTCAGCACCTTCCACCCATTCTTTTTTATGCCCCTGGTGGATGATTCCACCCAGAGAAGCAAGTTTTTCAGTAATCGACGAACGATTGAGATCAGATCCCGAAACCTTGTATTCAAGGTTCAGCAAAAGCTCAGCAATGCCGCTCATACCGATTCCACCGATACCGACAAAATGAATATGTTTGGTTTTTTTATACATTTCTTAGTTAAAATTTTTCAAGTTATAGCGTAACTATTCAGAAGCACCCCATCTTCGCCCATTTTGGCCTTCTCGAATAACACTCGTATGCTTCAAAGGCCCAAATGAACGAGCGGAGTCTCGTTGCACTCGCTTACCTGGGGCACTTCTGAACAGTTACGGTTCAGAGTTTAGGGTGATTTGTTGCGTCACCTGAATAGTTACGTTGTAGCCTTGCATCGGTCACAGGGATCGTCATATGCTCGACTTGAGGGTGTCTGTGGCCCGGACGGCCACAGCCAAGCCCCCAAGGAGGGGTTTATGGCGTCCCTCAAGTTGAGCATATGACGATCCCAGGCCAATAGCTGAGCAGTTACAGTTACTCTTAGTTTATTCATAATAGTTCCAGGCAAATATCAACAATATTGTCTACAGCCTCCGGTCGTCCAAGCTCTTTCATTGCCTGCCCCATTTGTGAGAGCTTGCTTTCATCATCTAAAAGCTCTGTCAATTGTTTTACCAGCAAGGCAGCACTGAGATCTTTTTCCCTGAACATAAATGCTCCACCAGCTTCAACATAATACTGAGCATTTTTTTCCTGGTGGTTATCCGCAGCATAGGGATAAGGTATCAAAACTGCTGGTTTTCCCAAAACAGCAAGCTCAGCAAGAGTAGTTGCCCCTGCCCGTGAAACCAGGATATCAGCCTTATCATAAACGGATACCATATCACTGAAAAATGCTTTCACGTGAGCCTTAACTCCTGCCTTTTGGTAATATTCCCGAACCATTTGCTCATCTTTTTCTCCGGTTTGATGAATGATATCCATATTATCCGAAAGTCCCGAGTTTACGTCACAGATTGCCTCCAAAACCAGGGTGTTTAGCCGATGAGCCCCCAAGGAACCGCCCAGAACGAGGAGAGTCTTTTTGGTCTTGAATTGCTCCTTTTTCTTTTGAGCTAACGCCACTATATCTCTGCGAACCGGATTCCCGGTCATTCGTACCTTCTCCGCCGGAAAATATTTTTCGCTCCCGGGTAAAGAGAGACAGATCCTGTGAGCCAGATTGGCAAGTTTTCGATTGGCAAGCCCCGGAATTGAATTTTGCTCATGGATAACCGTTGCTTTACCTAGTACTCTTGCCGCTGCTACCACCGGCCCTGTAACATAACCGCCGACACCAAGCACCAAATTCGGACGAAAGCGCACTATCTGAAAAAGTGCCTGGCAAAACGAGACCGGCAAAAGCAAAAGCGCCGTTATAAGGGCTGTCAGTTTCTTCCCTTTTAGTCCCTGGCAGTCTATAGCCCTGGCCTCATAGCCAAGACGGACAAGACGCTCACTATCCATTTTTCTCCTGGTGCCGAGAAAAAGCACCCGGCTTCCTGGAAAACGGCTGATGATATTCTCAGCAGTAGCTATCGCCGGAAAGAGATGCCCACCTGTACCGCCACCGGTAAGCAAAAGACGAATGGGTCTATGGTCTTCCAATATTATCTTGACTCCTGGTAACTATTCAGCGTTCAGGGTAATTTATGCCCCTGCCTGAATAGTTACGACTCCTGTTTATCTTCCAGTGCCATCACTGCCTGGCGAAAAACCTCTCCACGATGACCATAATTGTCAAACATATCAAAACTGGCACATGCCGGCGACAAAAGAACGGTATCTCCTCTGCCGGCAAAACGACTTGCACACTCCACGGCCTCTTCCAGAGAAGAAGCCATCTGCACTTTTGTCATATCGCCAAGCTGCTTTTTTATTTTTCCCCCGGCTTCTCCAATAAGAATCAAAAGGGAGACTTTTTCCTTTACACTTTTTTGTAAGATTCTAAAATCATCGCTCTTGTCACGTCCACCTGCAATGAGAATAACGTTTTCTGCAAAATTTTCCAGGGCAGCCAGAACTGCGCCACTATTGGTGGCCTTTGAATCATTATAATATCGGATTCCTCCATATTCCGCCACAAACTCCATCCGGTGCACATCCGGCGAAAATTCGATTAAGGCCTTCTGGATATCAGCTTGCTTACATTTTTGCGTCTTGGCAGCCAAAATTGCGGCCGCACTGTTTAGTGCACCGGTCTTCGTGTTAAGCAATGTTCCTCTAAGATCATAATACTCTTTATCTCCCTGGTATTTGATGGCAATACGATTTTTATCTATTCTTGCCAGGCAATCTTTCTGATAGCCAAAAAGTTGAACCTTTCTATCCTCAATGGTCAAGGCCATTTTTCTACAGATCATGTCAGTCCCGGAAAGGATCCCGACAGCTCCTGCATATGTAGCCGCAAATATCTTTGCCTTTGCCGCTGTATAGTGAGCCATGTCCCCATGCCTATCCAGATGATCTGAAGTGACATTGAGCAGGAGAGCAACATCCGCACTAAAGTTACCGGCTGCCTCCAGCTGGAAACTGGAAAGTTCAAGGATTAAAATATCCGCATCCCGGTCTCCAGCCAGGTATTGCAGAAGTGGTGTACCGATATTACCTCCGACAAACACCTTCTTCCCCGCCTCTTCAAGCAGACGACCGATCAGGCGGGTGACCGTTGTCTTTCCGTTTGTACCGGTAACGGCTATCACCGTCTCTGTAATGTATGGAACTGCAAGTCCTAATTCTCCAAGAACAAACACACCCTGCCTGCGTAACTCATTTAGTATATCCAGATCCCATGGGATACCCGGGCTGACAATAACTGCTTCTGCCTGGAGTAAAAACTCCAGACTGTGGCCTCCCCACTCACAAACGACATGTTCCTGATCAAGCAAATCTCGAAACGATTCTGGCTTTTGTTCCCTTTCACCAGCATCAGAGCCGCAAACATCAGCACCCATAGCAAGCAAAAACCTGACTGCTGCCTGTCCGGATACTCCCAGGCCCATCACCGCCACCCGGTCCCCTTTTTTTATTTTGCCTGTAAAAGCCATCAACGCATTTTCAGGGTAGCTATGGCAAAGAGTCCCAGAATGATAGAAACAATCCAAAACCTCACCACCACCTTTGGTTCATGCCAGCCTTTTTTCTCAAAATGGTGATGAAAGGGGGCCATAAGAAATATCCGTTTTCCATTTGTCAGTTTAAAATACCCCACCTGAAGAATAACCGACAGGGCTTCCATAACAAAAATACCGCCGACAATTGCCAGAAGAATCTCCTGCTTGATGATAATGGCCACCGCCCCGAGAGCTCCACCAAGGGACAGGGAGCCGACATCACCCATAAACATTTGAGCGGGATAGGCGTTGAACCATAAAAATCCTAAACAGGCCCCAGCCATTGCTCCACAGAAAATAGCCAATTCCCCCGCCCCCTGGACATAGGGAATCTGGAGATATTCGGCAAGGATTGCATGCCCGGCCAAATAGGAAAATATCAGATAAACCGAAGAAGTAATTACGGTTGGCCCGGCTGCCAGACCATCGAGACCATCAGTCAGGTTGACCGCATTTGACGAACCAACAATTACAATGATAGCAAAAACGATATAGAGCCAACCAAGATCCGGCCTCAAATCTTTCAAAAAAGGAACGCTGAGATAACCGTCGTAGGCTGGATGTATCCAGATAAAGAGGCCAATGCCTCCGGCGCCAAGAACTTGGAGGACTAGTTTACCCTTGGCACTCAGCCCTTTTGTATTGCCTTTACGCACCTTTTGAAAATCATCAATTCCTCCGATAAAGCCAAAAAACAGGGTAATACAGAGGAGCAACCAGACAAGTGGATTGTCGAGTCTGGCCCAAAGCAGGGTTGTGCAACTTATGGCAAAAAGGATCAGAATCCCCCCCATAGTCGGCACTCCCTGTTTGGCCAGATGGGTTTCAGGCCCGTCTTCCCGCACCACCTGACCAATCTGAAAACGTTTAAGACTGCGAATAAACAGCGGCCCTAAAATCAGCATCAGTAAAAAGGCCGTCATTGCCGCGCCGATGGAACGGAAGGTGATGTAGCGGAAAATATTAAATCCGCTGAAACTTGCATGCAACGGATAGAGTAGATGATAAAACATTATTGTTCCTTCTCTGCTAAAAGATCTTCCACCACTGTTTCAAGCCGCATTCCCCTTGATCCTTTTATCAGCAGCCAACCGTTTGCCTTCTTTCGCTGAGAAATAATTGTTAAAATCCAAGGCAAAACCTCTTTTTTCTCAGCAAAACAACTTATTTTATCTTGGGAAAGACCTGCCTCCATTGCTCCAGCGGCAGTAACACTCGCAAAATCGCCATAAAGACCCAAAAAATCAATCCCCTTTTCAGCTGCATAGGATCCAAGCTCTTTATGAGCACTAAGCGCTTCCTCACCAAGTTCCAGCATATCCCCTAAGATTGCAATCTTCAGATCCGGCAGCTCTCGTTCTCCCAGGATATCAAGAGCTGCCCGCATGGAGGCAGGATTGGCATTATAGGTGTCATTAATAATGGTCAATCCATGGGGTCCATCAATAATCTGCAGCCGTTTATCCGGAGCTTGAAACTGTTCAAGCCCCAAAATGATCTGTTCCAGCTGGATACCCGCTGCATGACTGATTGCTGCAGCCGCCAGGCCATTTACAACATTATGACGCCCTGGAACATTCATTCCTACCCGCAGGCTTTGATCACCCAGATGAAGATCAAAGGAAATCATTGCCCGACTATCTGTCTCTATAGCAGATGCCCATAGTCTGTCTTGTTCTCCCTCCTCGGGTGGCACCATACTGAAATACATTTTTTTCCGCCTATACTTTTTGGCAGCTTTTGCCAGCAAAGGATCATCAAGATTTACAACATAGGTACTCTTTTCACCACAACCGGCCCAGAGTTCCTCTTTGGCCGATGCCACTCCATCAATGGTGCCCAATCCTTCAAGATGAGCCCCGTGGACATTCAGTATGCAGGCGATATCAGGATCTGCTATCTCTGTCAGCCGGGCAATCTCTCCCGGCCTGTTCATTCCCATCTCCAGAACAATTGCCTTATGTTCCGGATCAATCGGCAAGAGCGATAGAGGAAGACCAATCAGGTTGTTAAAATTCCCCCTGGTCTTTAGTACCCTGGAAATCTTTTTCTCATTTTTTAAAAATTTCGTAAAGGTACTTATCCTGTCTTGCTTCTCGTTTAACGGGGTTAAAACTGCCTTCCCACTATCACCGTTTTGCTTAGGCCACTGTTGTTCAAATATTGTTGCCACCATCTCTTTAACAGTGGTTTTCCCACAACTTCCGGTAATACCGACAAGGAGCGCCTTGGAAAATAATTTCAGCAATTGTCTCCGATATCCTGCCAGGTCGCCCAGAGCCTTCAGGGTATCATCCACCAACAGGTAGGCAGCG
>SWBY01001954.1_pt1 | contig 16804 bp, 16 predicted proteins | sample 4693071 | NCBI WGS metagenome assembly SWBY01 (sample SAMN10267273, study PRJNA491770) | bioreactor metagenome | isolation source: DHS bioreactor inoculated with marine methane seep sediment | place: Japan: Omine Ridge, Nankai Trough | collected 2006-05-06 | reverse complement strand
CAAATGCCCTTACCAACCAACTGACCAACAGACTTCACTCAAAGGTTCGGATTAATCAGAATGGAAACCGTGGAAAAGTGGAGATCGACTACTATTCTGTTGATGATCTGGAAAGGGTTGTCTCGCTCATTATGAATGAAGAGTAAGGGGAGGTAACATGGCTCTCCTGCAATTGACTTTTATTCCAGTTGGTACCGACTCTGTTAGTGTTGGTGATTATGTAGCTGCCGTTCAACGACAGCTTGAGAAAGAGGATGTACGTTTTCAGTTAAACGACATGGGTACACTTCTGGAAGGAGAAGCTGTTGACCTTTTGAAAATAGTCTCGAAACTGTATGCTATTCCCTTTGACAATGGTGCTATCAGGGTAGTCACTCACATTAGCATTGATGATCGAAGGGACAAGGATGTTTCCATTGGTGATAAAGTTGAAACGGTTAAAAAAAGATTGAACCACCATTAACAATAATATGAAAGAAAGAAGACCCAGGCTTCTGCCGATTATTGTTCTCTTCATATCTCTAGCTCTTTTTATCTTTGGTGTATCCATTGATGAACCACGAAGAGTACTGGAGCAATCGTGGAGTGTCTGTCTTGATTGTATAGGTATTGGTTGAGAGCATGAGCATGGAAGTCTTACGTCGTCTGGTTCAACTGACCCTTACCTTACTTACTAATAGTTATCTTCTTTTCCCGATAAGCAAAACCATCTATCAGGGACCCCTGAAGGTTGTTTGCTCACCGGGTCTAAACTGCTACTCCTGTCCAGCCTCTACCACCTATTGTCCCATTGGCTCTATACAGCAGTTACTCCTTGGAATACGATTCTCCATTGAGTCGGGTAATTATTTTTTCGGCTCCTATGTGTTAGGTTCTTTAGGGCTCATTGGCACAGTTACCGGTAGATTCACTTGTGGTTGGCTCTGTCCTTTTGGTTTTTTCCAGGAGTTATTGTATAAACTGCCAACGAAAAAGAAATTTGAGGTTTATTCGTTCACAAGATACATTAAGTATGTGGTTTTAATACTATTTGTTTTTATTTTTCCAGTCATTCTGGTTAATGAATGGGGTATGGGAAAACCTTGGTTCTGTAAGTATCTCTGTCCGGCAGGTACCCTTGAAGCAGGAATCCCGTTGCTCATCATCCAACCTGACCTGAGGGCGACTATAGGACTTCTTTTTTACAACAAAGTCTTTTGGCTACTGATATTTATTGTCTGGTCAGCCTACACCTCCAGGCCATTTTGTAAGACAACATGCCCCTTGGGGGCAATATATGGTCTCTTTAACAAGGTTAGTTTAATCAGGCTCGAATTAGATAAAAACAAATGCACCCAATGCAACGCCTGCAAAAACGTCTGTCCTATGGGGATACAGTTCAATCTTGACCAGAATTCAGCTGAATGTATCAACTGCCTGCGTTGTATGAATGAGGCCTGTCATTTTGGTGCTATATATGTGAGCTGTGCTGGAGTAGAATTACGATCCAATCAGAAAGATTACGGGAAACAACTTCCCAAAAACATTTAGCACCTTAAAATGAATTTACTGTGCTTTTCAGCCACTAAAGAGAGTACTGAAGAGAGCGATAGAAAATTATTTTGTGAAGGTAGATGTTGAAGTATGTTTTCCGATTGACGGGCTTAGGATTTAGGACTGGTTTTAATATTTCATTTATACTATTTTCTTTAGTTTATCGGTCATGCTATACCCTTTGTGCTAGGTTATTTATAAAACAGATTTTCGGTGGTTACTATGCAAATTCATGTAAAAAAGACAGTCCCGTTTTTTCTTCTCATATTTCTCTTTACATCGGTTACAGCCTTTGCTGAAATGGGCTCTATAAAGGGTGAAAAAGTTAACCTACGGAAAGGGCCGGGTAAAAATTATAGCGTTAAATGGGAGTATGGTAACGGCTTTCCCGTCAAGGTGATAAAGCGACAGGGGAACTGGGTAAAAGTGAGTGATTTTGAAAATGATAGCGGTTGGATTTATAAGAACCTGCTTACTCAAACCGGCCATATGATAGTAAAATCGAACAAGAAAAAAGACAGAAAAATCAATATTCGTTCAGGGCCGGGTACCAAGTTCCAAGTCGTTGGCAAGGCCTACTATGGTGTGGTTTTTAAGACTATTGAACAAAAAAAAGGCTGGGCAAAAGTCAAGCATGAAAGCGGTTTGGAAGGATGGGTTAAGAGATCCCTTCTCTGGGGATTTTAGCTATACTGAAACATATTTATAAGATCCAAAAAAAAAGACCCTTACCGGATAGTTCGGCAAGGGTCTTTTTTTGTCTGGCGGAGAGGGAGGGATTCGAACCCTCGGTGGAGTCTAACCCCCACACTCGCTTAGCAGGCGAGCACCATCGGCCTCTCGGTCACCTCTCCTTACTGTGGCGGAGGAAGTAGGATTCGAACCCACGGTACTTTCGTACAACGGTTTTCAAGACCGCCGCCTTAAACCACTCGGCCATTCCTCCGACTGACAACCTTTTACCACTTGCTCAAAAAAGTGTCAACAAAAGCTCTTGAGCATTAATATAAATAAAAAACATTTTTGTAATATTTGTGCAGAAAACATCTCGTCTTCTGTTATAGTCTCAGATCTGTAGTTTACAATTATGACAAGCTCGTAAAAACTTAAATTTTCCGATGGCTAAGTAAAAAACTTCATATGCGAGTCGCGTAAATTTTCTGTTATTTCGGCGTACTAGAGTACGTCGTAATGATAGAAAATTTACAGCAACGAAGCAGATGAAGAGTTTTTACGACGCCATCAATTATAAGTTGCATCATGACCCTTATACTTACTTTTGAAGAATGAAAAATAAAGAAAACCTTGTTTCAGAGCTGGAAGATTTAAGTTGCCTCTATGAGATCAGTAAAACACTTGCTGCTGCAACGGATCTTAAAGAGTGTTTGGAAAAGACAATGGAAATCCTGGATTCGATGAAAAAAATGGAAAATGGCACCGTCACCATTGTCAATCCAGCAACTGGAAACCTGGAAATAGAGGTTGCCCATGGAATTTCTGCAGAGGGTAGAAAAAGAGGTCAGTATCGCATTGGAGAGGGTATTACAGGTAGGGTTGTTGCAGCCGGGGAACCTATAATCGTCCCCCATATAGCAAATGAGCCGATGTTTCTCAATAAAACTCGGGCAAGGGGCGCGGTTGCCAATCAGCAAAGATCCTTTATTTGTGTGCCTATACAGGATGCTAAACAAATTATTGGGGCCTTGAGTGTAGACCGGGTCTATAAAAACGGTCTTGCTGATCAGGCTGATGCTGATTTACGATTTTTGATGGTCCTTTCAAGTATGATCGCCCAGACAACCAAACGAATACAAGTCGTTCGCCAGGAAAAAGAAGAACTCACTAACGAAAACTTAAAACTCAGGCGTGAACTTTCAGCAAAAAATAAAATTGATGATATCATAGGAAATTCATCAAGAATGCAGGAAGTGTATGAGATGATACACAGGGTAGTCGATTCGACGGCAACGGTTCTTTTACGCGGTGAGTCGGGCACAGGCAAGACTCTGGTTGCAAAGGCTCTGCACCATAATTCCAAACGGAAGGATAAATCATTTACCGTTGTTAACTGCTCGGCATTGCCGGAAACCCTGCTGGAAAGCGAACTGTTTGGTCATGAAAAAGGTGCCTTTACAGGAGCCACAACAAGAAAAAAAGGTCGTTTTGAACTAACACAAAAAGGTACACTTTTTCTTGATGAGATTGGGGAGATAAGCCATTCTGCCCAGGTTAAACTCCTTAATGTCGTACAGGAAAAAAGCTTTCAGCGTTTAGGTTCAACTGAGACAATAACCTGTGATGTGCGTTTGGTCGCCGCCACCAATAAAAATCTCGAACAGGCCGTTGCAGATGGCAGCTTTCGAGAAGACCTCTACTACAGGTTGAATGTTTTTCCGGTTTACATTCCACCCCTGAGGGAGCGTAGAACAGATATACTTCTCCTGGCTGAGTATTTTCTCGATAAGTACGTAAAAGAAAATAACAAAAAAATAAGAAGAATCTCAACCTCAGCCATTGATATGCTGATCCAGTACCATTGGCCGGGAAATGTCAGAGAATTGCAGAACTGTATGGAACGGGCGGTACTCATATGTGACAGTGATACGATAAAGGCAGTCCATCTGCCACCTACCCTCCAGACATCAGAGACTATTGGTTCCGACAACCCATTATCCCTTGCAAGTGCGGTAGAAAATTTTGAAAAGGATCTTATTATAGATGGCTTAAAGAAAAACAATGGTAATCAGACAAAAACTGCCAAGTATCTAGATAGCAGCCTGAGAATCATCAACTATAAGATTCATCAGTATAATATTGTTCCAAAGCAGTATAAGATAGCCAAGCAATGAAAGTACTCCTTCACATGTGCTGTGGTCCCTGCTCAACTTATCCAGTTGCTGTCTTAAAAGATAAGGGGATAGATATTTGCGGATATTTCTTTAATCCCAATATCCATCCTTATAGAGAATTTAAAAAAAGATTGCAATCTACTGAAAAACTAGCAGAACTGGCGGAGATTCCTTTAATTATCGACCAGGAATACGGCTTAATCCCTTTTTTACAAAGCGTTGTTTTTCATGAACAGGGGAGATGTGCCATCTGTTACAAGATGAGACTTGAGGAAGTTGCCGGCAGGGCAAAAAAAGGCAATTTTGATGCCTTTTCTTCAACACTTCTCTATTCCAGGTATCAAAACCATGAGCAAATTGTAAGTATTTCTAATGCAATTGCCAAAAAGCATGGCATCGCTTTTTACTATGAGGACTTCAGGCTTGGCTGGCAGGATGGTATTGATGAGTCAATCCGTCTGGATCTCTACAGACAACCTTATTGCGGCTGTATATATAGTGAACAGGAGCGCTATGATAAAAAATTGCGCAAAAGAGTAAATAAAAAAAAGGTTGTTAAGAATGCCTAAGCCGACAAGTTGGAAAACTTTTATGGATTAAGGCACTAAATAAAAATATGAGAGATACGTTATGGTCAATATAATTGTTCTTGCTACAAGTAATAAAAATAAGGTCAAAGAATTTAAAGAAATGGTCAAAGATTTTCCTGTTGAGATCAGATCTGTTGCGGATTTTGGGCCAATTCCGGAAGCGGTGGAAGACGGGGATACATTTGACGAAAACGCCTACAAAAAGGCCTATCATACCGCTAAGATACTAGGTCTTCCGGCTATTGCGGATGATTCCGGTCTGGTCGTTGAAGCACTTTCCGGAGCACCTGGTGTCTATTCAGCGAGATACGCAGGTGTCGATGTAACAGATAAAGAAAACTGCCAGAAACTGCTTCGGGAGATGAAAGGGGAAAGCAATAGAAAGGCAGCCTTCCAGTGTGTTCTATCCATTGCTGTTCCATCTGGTCCCGCCCTTACTTATGAAGGATCATGTGAGGGTGTGATTACTGAGGAGGAACAGGGGGAATCAGGGTTTGGTTATGATCCGGTCTTTTTCTTTGAAGAATACCAGAAGACCTTTGCAATGTGTACAATGGAAGAAAAAAACCGGGTGAGCCACAGGGGAAAGGCTATGGCAGAATTACAATCTGAATTTGATAAGGTTCTGAAATGGCTTGACCAACGACTGCTTGAAGAAAAACCACCTAAACCGGATCATTCCGAGTTTGAGGGTAATGACTGGTCTAAAAGCTTGTAAGGTTTGTTTAGCAACAAGTCCTTAGTAACACTCAAAAAACCGTTACTCAATTTTTTGATCACGGGTCAAAAGCTCCATAACGGCCTCTAGGCAATCTTTATCGTGGTAGAGGATTTGATACACTTGTTCAAGAATTGGCATTTCCACACCTTTTCTTTTTGCCAGATCATGGACGGATAGGGTTGTCTTTACACCTTCGGCAACCATATCCATCTCTTGTAGAATCTGATCAAGCTTTAATCCCTGTCCCAGCTTAAGGCCAACACTTCTATTACGGCTGAGGTCACCGGTACAGGTGAGTACCAGGTCACCCATGCCACTTAATCCGGAAAATGTGTGGGGATCGGCTCCCATCTTTACTCCTAAACGGCTAATTTCAGCAAGCCCCCTGGTAATAAGGGCTGCACGGCTGTTTAAACCAAATCCTAGGCCATCGCATATTCCAGCAGCTATGGCTACGATATTCTTCAGTGCGGCACTTATCTCAAGACCCATGAGGTCCGTTGAAGCATAGACACGAAAACGTGGCGATTTGAAGGTTTGTTGGAGAGTAAGTGCGTTTTCAATAGCTTCACAGCCAATGGTCACCGCAGTGGGCATATCCATCGCTACTTCTTTGGCAAAAGAGGGCCCGGATAAGACAGCTGTGTGGATATTTTTCTTTTCCTTCAAATCCCCTAACAATTCATCCATGACTTGAGTCATGGTCATTAAGGTCTCGTTTTCGATACCTTTTACCGCTGATATAATCGTACAATTATTTTCCAAAAAAGGAATAAGAGAGGAAAAGACAGAACGATAACCATGAGAGGGTACAACCATACAAACAACAGGGCAGTTTTTGACAGCCTGTTGTAGCACTTTAACAGGGATGAGGGTGTCAGGAAAGGGATGTCCCGGGAGGTACTTTTTGTTTTCTCTTTCTACAATCAAAGCATCTACATGGGAGCTATCATGACCCCAGAGTCTAGTTTCTGTGCCCTTTCTGGAGAGGAGGAGAGCAATAGCAGTTCCCCAGGATCCGGCTCCAATCACTGCTAAAGCATGCTCTTTAACCCTGGTCTTCCCCATCTGATAACTCCTCTTCCTCTGTAGGATCTTCCATAGCTACCAAGTCCATGGCTACCACTTTTTCTCCTTTATTAAGGTTGATCAACTTGACTCCCTGGGTTGCTCTGCCTATTTCCCGAACATTTTCCAAAGGCATACGAATCATTTTGCCTGAATCGGCAATCAGCATTACCCCGTCACTGTCATCAACTTGGAGAGCACCAATAATATCACCATTTCGACTACTGGGCTTTATAGCAAAGATCCCCTTTCCACCACGTCTTTGAATACGATATTCAGAAACAGGGGTGCGTTTACCATAGCCATTTTCAGTAACGGTTAAAATTGATTTGCTGGTAGATATGACGATTGCACCAACAACCGAATCTGTTTCTGAGAGAAAGATACCACGCACGCCTGATGCTGTTCTACCCATGGTTCTTATATCAGATTCATGGAAATGAATTGAATGACCATTTTTTGAGAGAAGAAAAATGGTGTCATCTCCACTGAGGATATGGGCATCAATAATTTCATCACCCTCTCGAATAGTGAGGGCAATCTTACCTTTCTTACGAGGTCTATTAAACTCCTGAAGACTGGTCTTTTTTATCCGTCCTGATCGAGTGACCATCATAATAGTTTTGTAACCTGATTCATCTTTGAAATCAGACACCGGCAAAATGGCGGCTACACTTTCTCCTTCTGCCAACTCAAGAAGGTTTACGATAGCTTTCCCTCTGGCAGTACGTCCAGCCATGGGAAGTTGGTAAACCTTTCGCCAAAAAACTTTGCCAAAATTGGTGAAAAAGAGAAAAGTATCATGGGTCGAGGCAACATAAAGATTGGAAACAAAATCATCCGCAATATTGGCCACCCCTTTAACACCCTTGCCACCCCGATGTTGAGAGCGGTAGAGATTTACAGGATTTCTCTTAATATATCCTGAATGGGTAACGGTAACGGCCATATCCTCGGGAGTTATCATATCTTCGGGAAGAATTTCATCTATTGCATCAATTATTTCAGTCCTTCGTTCGTCTCCATAACTGTCTTTAATCTCAACAAATTCATCACGGATAATCTTTATAACCAAAGATTCATCAGAGAGTATTTTGGTCAACCATTCGATCTCTTTTATTATCTCATTATAGTCATGGACAATTTTATCTCTTTCGAGGCCGGTTATACGTTGAAGACGCATGTCGAGTATAGTCTGGGCCTGAATTTCAGTGAGTTCAAAACGGTTTATTAATCCTTCTTTGGCCTCAGCAGGATTTTTTGAAGATTTTATTAATTCAACAACTTCATCCAGGTTACTGATAGCAATCTTCAGCCCTTCAAGGATGTGGGCTTTTTCTTCAGCTTTGGCCAGCTCAAAAGCTGTTTTTCTGTATAAAACTACCTTGCGATGGATAATAAAATGCTCAAGGATTTGTTTGATATTCAATGTTTCCGGTTTACTGTTAACAATCGCCAGAAAATTGATACCAAATGACCGCTGGAGAGGTGTTTTTTTGTACAGTTGGTTAATAACAACATCTGCTATTTCATCTTTTTTCAGCTCTATAACAATACGTAAACCTTGCCTATCTGATTCATCTCGAACCTCAGATATAGAGGTAATTTTTTTATCTTTTACCAGCAGGGCTATTTTTTCTACCAGAGTAGCCTTGTTCTGTTGATAAGGAATTTCCGTAATTACTATGGCTTCACGCTTTCCACCCTTCATTTTTTCAACATGACACAGACCGCGCATCAAGACTGAGCCTCGACCTGTTTCATAGGCTTCACGAATACCAGCCCTGCCGCATATTTGAGCACCTGTGGGAAAATCAGGCCCTGTTATGGTATTCATCAGTTGATGGATTGATATGCTGGGATCATCCACCAGAGTAATGAGGCCTTCCATTACCTCTGTGAGGTTGTGGGGTGGAATATTGGTCGCCATACCCACAGCAATACCTGAAGAACCGTTTACCAGAAGAGCTGGTATCTTGGTTGGCATTACCACAGGCTCGGTAAGAGAATTGTCGTAGTTTGGTATAAAATCAACCGTATCTTTATCAAGATCAGCGACAATTTCCCTGTCTATTTTGGTCATTCGAGCCTCGGTATAACGCATGGCAGCGGGGGAATCACCATCCATTGAACCAAAGTTACCCTGACCATTGACCAATGGATATCGCATGGCGAAATCCTGGGCCATTCGGACGATGGTATCATAGGCGGCTGTATCACCATGGGGGTGATATTTACCAATGACATCACCAACTATTCTTGCCGATTTGACATAGGGTCTGTTGTAAAAAACGCCTAATTCCCGCATGGCAAAAAGTGCTCTGCGATGAACAGGTTTTAATCCATCCCTCACGTCCGGCAGAGCCCTTCCTATTATCACACTCATTGCATAATCCAGGTAGGATTTCTGCATTTCTTTTTCAATGGATATGGTTTGATTACTTTCTTTTTGTGTATCAGTCATAGAAGTATGGATATTTTTTTTGCCTGTTGGTCAGGTCTTAATATTTGAGGTTTCTGAATTAACCTTTTTTAGTGGTAAACTGTACCTTTATGTTTCAACCAGCCACCAATATGGCGGCCACTTGGATCGTGGTGAGTCCAGTGGAGAACACCACCTCTTGGATTCCATTCATATTCACCATAAAACTCAATTTTATCTCCATTTTTTAATCTATTGACCCTCTTGGCTAAATCAATATTATGAGCTATCAATAATGTATTTCCACTACTGAGTCTTAAAATAAATTTCTGGTGTTTTGATCCTTTTACATCATCAGCTAAAATTTTCGTTACAATACCTTCCCCTTTAACCTGGAGATCACTCTGCCTGTTTTCATAGGCATATTGAATTGCACTTCCAGTACGTTGTTTTGATAACGAAGAACCGGATGATAACAGGCCTTGTTCCTGAACATATCCATATACTGATAGTGCAAGAACTACAGCTAAAAGGAAGAATTTTTTCATAAGGTTTCTTCACTTTTTAGATGGCTTATAAACTACCCTCAGCTTCTCAGAGTAACTTTTAATTAAGAAAACTATTTTTACGGTACCCTTAAGGGACTAACCCGACAAGTCGGAAAACTTTTAGTTACGCTGGCTCTTTTCAGTGCCACCTCGGAGTCTACGCTTACCTGTTTTTTATGATAACTTTTAGGGAGCAAGGCACTAAATATCCAAATCGGTTACTTCAAGGGCATGATTCTGAATAAATTCTCTTCTTGGTTCAACTTTATCACCCATAAGAGTGGTAAACATATCATCCGCCAGTTCAGCATCATCAATTGTTACCTGGACTAGACTTCTATTTTCTGGATTCATGGTTGTTTCCCAAAGTTGCTCGGGATTCATTTCACCAAGACCCTTATATCTTTGAAGGTGGCTGCCTTTAAGGGTTTCCTTACGAATAACTTCCAGCAGTTCTTTCCAGTCCGTAACTTGTATACTTTTTTCCTTACCTGATTTTGCAGTTTTCTTTATAGAAAAACCACAATTTAGAGAAGATTTAATTAACGGATAAAGATCCAGGCCCAATCGAAACTCTTTGATGAGTGGAATTTGAGGTCCAAGGGTCATTCGAATCTGAACCTTACCTTTTTGAGCTATATCCGCCTCGTAACAACTTGGTTTCCATCTGCTTGGACGAATACTGCTGATTATAAAACTTTTTTCATTCAACTTTTTAACAAGGTCAGTCAAGAATGCTTCATCTTTAAATTGATCAGCAGAATGGACATTTTTTTCAAGAAGAAAAGAAGTCATATCTTCCCAAATATTCATCCGTTCCAGAAAAGAGATTACTTTTTTATAAGCGGAAAGTTGTTTAAGAAGCACTATCAGTTCATCCCCTGAAAAAGCCTTTTTATCCTTTTCTTTGTCAGGAGTAGTGGTTACTTCGAACATAATACTTGCTTCATTGAAGAGATGGGTGTTGAGAATAGGTTCATCAAGAAAATATTTTTCTTTTTTTCCCCTTCCCAGACGAAAGAGAGGCGGTTGGCCAATATAAATATAACCACCCTCAACTAAAGGCAGCATCTGGCGATACAGAAAGGTAAGAAGTAAAGTGCGGATGTGGGCTCCATCAACATCAGCATCGGTCATTATTATAATTTTATGATATCTTAATTTTTCAAGATCAAACTCATCTTTTCCTATTCCACAGCCAAAGGCAGCAATGAGATGTTTAATTTCATCACTGGTGAGGATTTTATCAAAACGGGCCTTTTCCACATTCATAATCTTCCCGCGTAACGGTAGGATTGCTTGAACCGATCTGTCTCTTCCCTGTTTGGCCGAACCACCTGCAGAATCACCCTCGACAATAAAAATCTCTCTTTTTGCTGGATCTTTTTCCTGACATTCTGCCAGCTTTCCAGCCATAAGCATGGTGGTAGATCCTTTTTTTCGAGACAGATCACGAGCCCGCTTGGCAGCTTCCCGCGCCCTTGCTGCTTCAACCACCTTGTTAAGTATTTTTTTTGCTTCCTGGGGGTTTTGCTCAAGAAAAACAGTTAATTTCTCGGTACATATACTTTCAACAATAGATTTAACCTCAGAATTACCAAGTTTTGTCTTGGTCTGCCCTTCAAACTGAGGATCCGGTACTCGAACCGAAATAACGCAGGTAATTCCTTCTCTTACATCATCCCCACCCATTTTCTCTCGAAGATTTTTAGGAATAATATCGTCACTGGCATAGCGGTTTATACACCTGGTAAGAGAAGCTCTAAACCCTGCTACATGGCTGCCACCTTCTTTTGTGTTAATATTATTAACAAAAGAAAAAAGCCTCTCTGAGTAGCCGTCAAAATACTGGAAGGCTACCTCTACCTGAACCATATCCTTTTCTCCACTTATGAATACAGGCTTAGCAGTAACTGGTGTCCGTTTACGATTTAAATATTCAACATATGAATTTATTCCACCAACTGCATGAAATTTATCCTCTGCTCCGGTTCGTTCATCTTTAATATTTATATGGACATCTTTATTAAGAAATGCCAACTCACGAAGACGATTATTGATTGTTTCGTAATTATAAACCCTTGTTTCTGTAAATATTTCCGGATCAGGTTTAAATTTTATTTTTGTTCCAGTATGTTCCGTCTCTCCAATAATTTCCAGATCACCTACCCGGTCACCACGTCTGTATGATTGTCTGTATATTTTTCCATTTCTCTTAATTTCAGCACTTGCCTCTACGGAAAGGGCATTTACTACAGAAACACCAACACCGTGCAAGCCACCCGAAACCTTGTAGGAAGAATGGTCAAATTTACCCCCGGCATGGAGGGTTGTCATTACCAGTTCCAGGGCAGACATATTTTCAGTTGAATGGGTATCCACCGGAATACCACGACCATCGTCTTCAACTGATACGGCATTATCTTCATGGATGGTAACTTGTATTTTTGAACAAAACCCAGCCAAAGCCTCATCTATACTGTTATCCACCACCTCCCATATAAGATGATGCAGACCTGTCTCGGCAGTCGTTCCTATGTACATGGCAGGTCTTTTTCGAACGGCCTCAAGACCATCCAAAACTTTTATTGAATCAGCTCCGTACTCTTTCATTTCTTCGGTCACAGACAAATCCTTTTATAAAAAAATTTATAAACATCTAAATACAATAAGACTAATTAAAGGGTGATTAGAAGCTTGGAAAAAAAAGATTTTTTTACAAACCCTTAAAGTTGCATAGGCATCACAATACTTGTAAATCCTTCATCCATATCAGATTTCATTAAACAGGGGCTACTATTAGAATTAATATAGGCATCGACAACATCACACTCCATAACCTGTAAAGCCTCTATAAAATATCGACAGTTAAAACCAAGACTTAACGGTTCTCCACTGTAAGTTATTTCTATAATATCTTTTGCATTACCAAGATCGGCATTTTGAGAAGAGAGAATCATTTCTCCATTATTAATATTCAACTGAATTGTATGAAACATATCTTCAGTGAAGATATTGATTCGTTTCAAGGAATCAAGAAAGGTTATTCTGTCAATTTCTATCTTTTGATTTAATTGAACTGCCTGGACAATTGCATTATATTGAGGAAAATCTCCCTGCTTAAGACGAATGACCATTACTGCATCATCATCCATTATAACCATTTGTTTTTCTTCAAAACTTAGTTCTACAGAATCTCTATTTTCGCAGAATTTTTTTATTTCATAAATACCTTTTTTAGGTATAAGGGTAACAGGGTTAAGCTTCAACTCGTCTATATTCACGGCCACATCTTTTTCCATTATGGAAAGTCTGTGACCATCTGAAGAGATCATTCTTAAATAAGAAATATCATCTCTTTTTTCTTTTTCGAAAAGAACAGCTGTCAATGAATAGACATTTTCCTGTTCATTGGCTATTGAATAGATAATTTTATCTATAAGTTCAGAAAAAATATTTGCTTCAAAAGCAAGAAAAGAACTTTCATCATAATCAGGAAATTGAGGAAATTCGTCACTTGCCATACCGGCTAAATTGTAGGTACTGAGACCAGCTGTGATAACAACCCAGCTATTTTCTGTTTCTTCAATTGATATTGTGTCTGAGCCCGATTCTCTTACTATTTCGAAAATCTTTTTGCTTGGAAGAGTTAGGGATCCCATGCTTATGATTTCAGCAGCTACTTTTAATCTGAGACCTACTTCAAGATCTGTTGCTGTCAGAATTAAGTGATCGTTTGTAGTTTCAATAAGTATATTAGAAAGAATAGCGAGAGTACCCCGTTTGTTTGTTATATTCTGTAGACCACTAAGTCCTTCCAGCAGAGTAGTTTTGTTAACAGTACAGTTGAGTGCCATAGCCCTATCCTTTATTATATAATCTTTTTATTATTGTTATTAGGGGAGTTGAAAGGTTTGTTACTTGTGTAACATAATAAAATTAAAGAAAATATTTTTAACAAATAGATGTTAAAAAAAATGCTTTTTTTGTTTATAAAGACTTTTCAACATTTAATGAACAGAGTTTTAAATAATATATAAACAACCACCTGTTGAAAGCTTGTTGAAAAGTTAAAAACAATGAAAAAACAAGATGATATTGTGATCGTACAGCTAGGGTAAATCTAGTGTAAACAGGGGTAAATTACAACAGAATAATGGATAATCGAAGTGGAAAAACAAACATTTTTTTCTTTGCCTAAAAAACTTGATAAATTTTTTATATATAGCCTAAATAAAAGACTTTTTTCAGGAGCAGCAATGGCTGTTTCCCGTCTTGAAAATAAAAAATTTAAAAGGTTTATTGCCTATTATGGTTCATCCGTATTTGATAAAGGTGGAAAAAGTATAAAAGAAGATACCTTTTTTGATCTTGCCTCGTTAACAAAACCCCTTGTTTGTGTCCCGGCAATTCTTAGCCTGATGGAAGGAGGACTACTTGATTGGCAGAGTGATTTAAAAAATATTTTTAAAAAGAAGGACCTGCGGGAATTAAAAAATATAACAATATCCCAGTTAATGAACCATTCTTCAGGGCTGCCTCCCCACCGAAAATATTTCAGGGAATTACTACTCCTGCCGATAGAGAAAAGAAAAAAACAGTTAATAGAACTTATATTGAATGAAAAACTTATTTGTAAACCGGGATCAGAACATCACTATAGTGATCTTGGCTATATGCTTCTGGGGGAAATTGTTGAGAGCTTGAGTGACTATCCTTTAGATATCTATGTAAAAGAAAAGATATTCAGGCCAATAGAGCTTCAGAAAAGCCTCATCTTTCCTAAACGGGAAGATATTCTTAATATGAAATATGCCGTCACAGGTGAATGTCCCTGGAGTGGACAAATTCTTAAAGGAAAGGCCCATGATGATAACTGCAGAGCACTTGGGGGGGTAGCGGGTCATGCCGGTGTTTTTGGCACTCTGGGGGGTGTTTTAAGCTTTTTAGAACAACTTCTTCTGCAGGTTAAGGGTTCTTCAAGGCATCCTAATTATTCCAATGAAAGAATAATCAGGGCAACAAAAAGGTCAGGAGAGGCAGACTGGAGTCCCGGATTTGCCATGGTTTCACAGGCTAACTCGAGTAGTGGAAAATATTTTTCCAGAAAGAGCTTTGGCCACCTGGGTTTTACCGGGACCTCTTTCTGGGTAGATCCTCAGCAGGATATTATTATCATTTTGCTGACCAATAGAGTTATCTCAAAGAAGGGGATAGAACATATAAGGACCTTTAGACCAATTTTTCATGATGTAGTTATGGAGAGTATAAGAGAATAAAATTCTACCTTTTCAAGGTACCCGTCAACTTTCAATATTGAATCATGATGGACTCGTAAAAACCTTATAATTTGCCGGATCGTCATTCCGGGCTTGACCCGGAATCTATAACAAGCTGAAAAGACTGGATTCCGGGTCAAGCCCGGAATGACGTTTTGGCGACTTTTTACGAGACTATCAATCATGAATAAGCAAAAAAAAACCCCCTTGGTTTAACGAACCAAGGAGATTTTTTTGCTACTTGTTGCTTAAAGGTACCCTAAAAGCAGATTGAAACTACCACCAACAAACGGTTTGATCGGCAGCTAATATTTTCTCTACCAGTTGATCATAATCGGGATTTTCAACATTAAGATCAAACTCGTCGGCATCACGATCTCTGTTTAAAATACCAACCAGTGTTTTCACATCGTCATTTGGCTCTGAGCGATACACTTGTAAAATTTTCATGGTGTGATTCTCCTAATATTATTCAGCACAAGCTGGAGGTGGTTCATTGGTCTGCTTGGACAGGCCGTAAGGAATAATGAAATCAGCTTCTCGCATGGCTTCGCCAAGCTCTTCGAGATTGATTTCCTTAATATTATTTTCCTCCAGGTCAGGATCGTAGGTTTCTTCCGGTATAGGAGCCCCACAGGAATAGGTTTGACCTTCCATATCGGTGATCCAGGCAATGTTTTCCTTCATATAATCAGAAAAATTTGGAAATTCACCATTAAAAATAACTGGATAAGCGTAGTGGTTTTCAACCGCCAGACCCAGGCCGGAACGTACACCGTCATTGTACGTTCTGTTGGCAATAAGAATGTATACTTTTAAAGATTCCATTTATATGCTCCTTATAGAACTATGTACTTTCCGCATTCATCCAGCTGAGCGCCATGGAATGCTTGGGTTCTCATCTGTGTCTCAGATAGTCCGGCTGGAATATCGGCCACACCGTCATACCCTTCACAGGTATAGCTGTCTGCACAGATAGCTATGTCATCCTTGCCGCAAAGTTCGGCAAGAGCTTTGAATCGGGAATCTTTAGTGAGATGAATGGATTTAAAGGTAAAAAAAATCATGGGTTTTTTACCGGCACGATCTGCTGCCTCAGCAATACCCACAACATGCCGCATATTCTGCGGAGATGTTACAAAAATAGCAAATTTATTTGGATCACCAGCCATTGGCTATCCTCCATGAAATAGAAGTTTTTAAAAAAACAAACGTTTTTTTAAGGCGCTTAGGAACGGGAGATAAATCATTTGTTAAAGTTATTAATCCCCCGTTCTTAACAGACAGATCAACCTTTTTTTACAAAAAAGCTGATGTAACCAGACTGCTCTTTCTCACCCATATATTCATGTCCAGCACGAGCGCACCAGCCGGGAATATCATTACGTGAACCAGGGTCGGTACCGTCTATCTGCAGAATTTCACCGGATCCGAGTTTACCAATTTCTTTTTTGGTACGAAGAAGCGGCATGGGACAACTGAGTCCTTTTGCATCAAGGCTAGCTGTTACGGCAATTCCTTCATCGGCAACTTTAATGTCACTCATCTGAATTTCCTCCTAAAATATTTTTCGGTAGAGTTTGCGAACCAAACTATAAAGATAATTTGTTCATGCAGGGTATACAGACAACCCTGTTTTATCAACAGTTTGATCTATACTTTAGCATTTGATTTATGTCAAGTTCAAAATGAACAGCTGTTTAAGTGAATGATTAACTTTTAACTGTTTGGTTTAATAATAAAAAATGTGAGGAAGAGATCTGTCTTCCCTCCATTATATCTTTATATATACTT